>Ga0247781_1000405_pt1 | contig 13315 bp, 9 predicted proteins | sample UWRJL184509B5_FD_179922 | JGI IMG/M metagenome (GOLD analysis project Ga0247781, IMG submission 179922) | Plant litter microbial communities from Arlington Agricultural Research Station in Wisconsin, United States - UWRJ-L184-509B-5 | ecosystem: Environmental > Terrestrial > Plant litter >...
CGCGAGACCGCGAGACCGCGAGACCGCGAGACCGCGAGACCGCGAGACCGCGAGACCGCGAGACCGCGAGACCGCGAGACCGCGAGACCGCGAGACCGCGAGACCGCGAGACCGCGAGACCGCGAGAGCGGTGCTGGGCAAACGAAAGGGCGCGTCCCCGACGGGGGCGCGCCCTTAACGGCTTGCGGTGGTTCAGAAGCCCGGGCCGTGCTGGTGGCCGTGGCCACCGTGGCTGTGCCCGTGGCCGCCGCCCGCGGCCGGCTCCGACTCGGCCGGCTTGTCGACCACGAGGCTTTCCGTGGTCAGCAGCAGACCGGCGATCGACACGGCGTTGGAGACCGCGTTGCGGGTCACCTTGACCGGGTCAATGATGCCGGCGGCAGCCAGGTCGACGTACTCGTCGGTGGCCGCGTTGAGGCCGTGGCCCCAGTCGAGTCCGGCGACCTTGCCCACCACGACGTAGCCGTCGTGGCCGGCGTTCTGCGCGATCCAGCGCAGCGGCTCGGCCAGCGCCTTGCGGACGATGCCGACGCCGATGGCCTCTTCGCCCGTCAGGCCCAGGTTGCCGTCGAGCTCCTTGGCGATGTGGGCCAGGGCGGCGCCGCCGCCGGGGACGGTGCCCTCCTCGACCGCTGCCTTGGTCGCCGCGATGGCGTCCTCGATGCGGTGCTTGCGCTCCTTCATCTCGACCTCGGTCGCGGCGCCGACCTTGATCACCGCGATGCCGCCGCCGAGCTTCGCGAGGCGCTCCTGGAGCTTCTCGCGGTCCCAGTCGGAGTCGGAGGCCTCGATCTCCTTGCGGATCTGCGAGACCCGGTCGGCGATGTCGGAGGGCTTGCCGCCACCGTCGATGATGGTGGTGCTCTCCTTGTCGACCACGACGCGCCGGGCCGAGCCCAGCATGTCGAGGGTGACCTGGTCGAGCTTGTAGCCGAGCTCGGGCGCGACCAGCTCGCCGCCGGTGGCGATCGCCATGTCCTGCAGCATCGCCTTGCGCCGGTCACCGAAGCCGGGGGCCTTGACCGCGACGACCTTGAGGGTCTTGCGGATCGCGTTGACCACCAGCGTGGACAGGGCCTGGCCCTCGACGTCCTCGGCGATGATCAGCAGCGGCTTACCCGACTGCAGGACCTTCTCCAGCAGCGGGAGCATTTCCTCGATGCTGGAGATCTTCTGGGTCGTGATCAGGATGTGCGCGTCCTCGAGGACGGCCTCCTGCGACTCGGCGTCGGTCACGAAGTTCGGGGAGATGAAGCCCTTGTCGAACTGCAGGCCTTCGGTGATCTCGAGCTCGGTCAGCATGGCCGAGCCCTCCTCGACGGTGATGACACCGTCGCGGCCGACCCGGTCCATCGCCTCGGCGATGAGCTCGCCGATCGAGGCGTCCTGGGCCGAGATGGTGGCCACGTTCGCGATCGCCTTGTGGTCGGCGACCTCGACCGCCTTGGCCAGCAGCGCCTTGGAGATCACCTCGGCGGCCTGGTCCATGCCGCGCTTGAGGCCGATCGGGTTGGCACCCGCGGTGACGTTGCGCAGGCCCTCGCGTACGAGCGCCTGGGCAAGCACGGTCGCGGTGGTGGTCCCGTCGCCGGCGACGTCGTTGGTCTTGGTCGCCACCTCCTTGACCAGCTGCGCCCCGAGGTTCTGGTACGGGTCGGAGAGCTCGATCTCCTTGGCGATGGTGACGCCGTCGTTGGTGATCGTGGGCACGCCGAACTTCTTGTCCAGGACGACGTTGCGGCCGCGCGGGCCGAGAGTGACCTTGACCGTGTCGGCGAGCGTGTTGACGCCGTGCTCGAGCAGGTGCCGGGCGTCGTCAGAGAAGCTGAGAATCTTCGCCATTTTTAGGTCCCTTCACGCACCACCGCCCTGACCCACGTGACGCGGGCCAGGGCGGAAAGCACTGTCAGTAGGTCACTTCTCGATGACAGCGAGGACGTCACGGGCGGAGAGCACCAGGTACTCCTCGCCGGCGTACTTGACCTCGGTGCCGCCGTACTTCGAGTAGAGGACCGTCTCGCCGACCTTGACGTCAACCGGGATCCGGTTGCCCTTGTCGTCGATACGGCCGGGACCGACAGCGAGGACAGTGCCCTCCTGCGGCTTCTCCTTGGCGGTGTCGGGGATCACGATGCCCGACGCCGTGGTCGTCTCAGCCTCGTTCGCCTGGACCACGATGCGGTCCTCGAGCGGCTTGATCGCAACCTTGGTCGCGGTAGTCACGGGCATACCCTCCTGGGTAAGTTCCGCCGGTCAGTGTTGGCCGGTCTTGATGCCTCATGCCACCGGGCGGGACCGTCGTCGCGGGTGCCGGTCCGCCTGGTGCCCACCGCGCGCCCTGACGGTCGCGCGGCTGGCACCCTCATGTTGAGAGTGCTAATCGGAGATTAGGCCGGAACTAGCACTCCGTCAACCAGAGTGCCAATCCCCGCGTGCCGTGGAGAATGCCTGCGTGACCCCTGAGTCGACTGTTCGATTGCGTACACCCGAAGGGGTGAACGCCCTGGCCCTGGCACGCGGGGCAGCCACTGGTGACCCGCTCGCCGCCGCCTCCGCACTGCGTTCGGCCGGCATCCCGCCCGAGCTCGCCGCCGCCGCGCTCACCCAGGTCGATCTGCGGCGCCGCGCGGCCGCGAAGTTCGGCCCGGACGCGGCGTCGATGTTCTTCACCCGCGCGGGGCTCGAGCAGGCGACCCGCGCGGTCGTCGCGAACCGGCGCGCGGCCCGTCTCGTGGCCGCGGGCGTGACGACGCTGGCCGACCTCGGCTGCGGGCTGGGCTCCGACGCGCTCGCCGCGGCCCGCGCCGGCATCCGGGTGCTCGCCGTCGACGCCGACCCCCGCACCGCCGAGCTGGCCGCCGTCAACGCCGAGGTGCTGGGCCTGGCCGACCGCGTCACGGTCGAGTGTGCCGACGCGACGAGCGTGCCGGTGGAGGGGTACGACGCGGTCTTCGCCGACCCGGCCCGGCGCACGGCCGGCCGCGGCCGCGTCTTCGACCCCAAGTCGTACTCCCCGCCCTGGGATTTCATCGCCGGGCTGGCCGAGCGGGTGCCGCGGACCGTGCTCAAGCTGGCCCCGGGGATCGATCATGAGCTGTTGCCGCCGGGTGCCGAGGGGGAGTGGGTCAGCGTCGGCGGTGACCTGGTCGAGGCGGCGTTCTGGTGCGGCCCGCTGGCTCAGGTGCCGCGCCGGGCAACGCTGCTGCCGGCCGAGTCGGAGCTGACCGGAAGCGGCACTCGCAAGGCACCGGTCGGCGTCGTCGGGGCGTACCTCTATGACCCTGACCCCGCCGTGGTCCGTTCCCACCTGGTCGCCGAGTTCGCCGAGACCGTGGGCGGGCGTCTCGCCGACCCCGAGATCGCGTACGTCTATACCGACGACCCGGTCGCCACCCCCTTCGCACGGCGTCTCGAGGTCACCGACGTGCTGCCATTCTCGCTGAAGCGGCTGCGCACCCTGCTGCGCGAGCGCGGCGTCGGCCGTCTCGAGATTCGCAAGCGCGGATCGGCCCTGGATGTGGAGCAGCTGCGCCGCGACCTGCGACTGGCCGGGTCCGAGGCGGCCTCCCTGGTGCTGACGCGGGTGGCCGGAGCGCCCACGGTGATCCTCGTCGAACCCTGAGCCTCCTGGCGTCGGGCGGGGAAGGGAACGGTGGCCGGAGGGGCAGATCTCCTCTCCAGTACCGTTCGCGCCATGGCGAAGAAGGCCGCGGCCGGCACGCCGGCCACCGCGCTGCTGGGCGCGGCGAAGGTCGCGCACACGGGGCCCTGGTGGTCGGCGTGGTGCCGGTGACCGGCGACCGGCGACCTCGATCTCAAGGCGCTCGATCTCAAGGCGCTCGATCTCAAGGCGCTCGATCTCAAGGCGCTCGCGCAGGCGGCGCAAGCGACTGCCCACTGTGGTCGACGAATCGGCGATCGGGCTTGACGTGATGTACGTCTCGGCGGGCCGCCGCGGGCTTCAGGGGAGTCTGGCGCCGGCCGACCTGATCCGGCTCGCCGATGCCGTTGCGGCCACCATTCGGACATAAAGGCGGATACATCCGGCAGATCGCGAGCCGTTACGACAACGTTACGCGCGGGGAGGATCTTTCTCCCGGGAACCGGGCGAACCGGTCAACGACCTGACTTAGCGTCACATGGTGAAACACGTCAGCGATTGATCCGGGGCGGGAGCCGTGCCTTCGCTGAGGGCTCACCGGCCCTATCACCGCTGTGTTGCCGGATTGTTATGCCGGGTTACGAGATCGCCCGCCGACACCGCTTGTGTAACCGGCCGCAACGGGAATACGTTGCCGGACACAACAAACTAGCTCCTCATCACTCGATCAACTTGATCACTCCGCGTCTCGGGGAGCGACACTCCCGCAGCGCACACATCGAATCCGATCGAAGCCCCGGATTTACCCGAAAGGACACTAGGAATGCGTAAGGGACTGTTCGCCCTTGCCGCGGTTGGCCTCCTGGCAACCGGCAGCATGGCCGCTTGTGGCGGCGACGACAGTGGCAGCGACTCCGGCAGTGGCAGCGGCAGCGCCGCGGCCGCCGGCAAGGTCGGCATCATCCTCCCCGACACCAAGAGCTCGCAGCGGTGGGGCACCGACGACCCGAAGTTCCTGAAGGCGGCGTTCGACGCGGCCGGCGTTCCGGTGGAGATCCAGAACGCGCAGGGTGACAAGACGCAGTTCCAGACGATCGCCGACGGCATGATCGCGGGCGGCGTCAAGGTCCTGATCATCGTCAACCTGGACTCCGGCACCGGTAAGGCCGTCCTCGAGAAGGCCAAGAAGGCCGGCATCGCGACGATCGACTACGACCGTCTGACCCTCGGCGGCGGCGCGAACTACTACGTGTCGTTCGACAACGTCAAGGTCGGCGAGCTGCAGGGTCAGGGCCTGATCGACTGCCTGACCGAGAAGAAGTACACCAAGCCGGTCGTCGCCGAGCTCAACGGCTCCCCGACCGACAACAACGCGACGCTCTTCGCGCAGGGCTACAACTCGAAGCTCGACCCGAAGTACGCCGACGGCACCTTCACCAAGGGCCCGAACCAGCCCGTTCCGGACTGGGACAACGCGCAGGCCGGCACGATCTTCGAGCAGATGCTGACGTCGAACAAGAACATCAAGGGTGTTCTCGCGGCGAACGACGGCCTCGGCAACGCGGTCATCTCGGTGCTGAAGAAGAACAAGCTGAACGGCCAGGTCCCGGTGACCGGCCAGGACGCCACCGTTCAGGGCCTGCAGAACATCCTCGCCGGTGACCAGTGCATGACGGTCTACAAGGCGATCAAGAAGGAGGCCGACGCGGCCGCCGGCCTGGCGATCTCGCTCGCCAAGGGCGAGAAGCCGACCACGGCCACCGGCACGACCAAGGACCCGGAGTCGGGCGCCGAGGTTCCGTCGGTGCTCCTCGACGCGCAGGCGATCACCGCCGACTCGGTCAAGGACGTCATCGCCGACGGCTTCGTGACCAAGGACGCGGTCTGCACCGCCGACTTCGCCAAGGCCTGCACCGCTGCGGGAATCAGCTGATTTTCCTCAACTGATGACGGGCTAGACCCGAAATGACGACGGCGCCGCTCACCTCCCCCCTCGGGAGCGTGGGCGGCGCCGGAGTCGGGTTTCCCCCCATTCCGCCGCTCTCGCTTCTGCCGGGGGCGGCAAACCCGGTCACCAAGCGAAGGAGAACCATCGTGGCCGCGACACCCCTCTTGGAGCTCAGCGGGATCAACAAGGCTTTCGGTCCCGTTCAGGTCCTGCATGACGTCGGTCTGAGCGTTTACCCCGGCGAGGTCACCGCCCTCGTGGGCGACAACGGCGCCGGCAAGTCGACGATGGTCAAGTGCATCAGCGGTATCTACACGATCGACTCGGGCACGATCACCTATGACGGCAAGCCGGTGACGATCCACAGCCCGCGTGACGCCTCCGCGCTGGGCATCGAGGTCGTCTACCAGGACTTGGCTCTCTGCGACAACCTGGACATCGTCCAGAACATGTTCCTCGGTCGCGAGAAGAAGCGTGGCATCACGCTCGACGAGCCGACGATGGAGCAGATGGCCGGTGACACGCTCGCCAGCCTTTCGGTGCGCACCGTGAAGTCGCTGCGGCAGCTCGTCGCCAGCCTCTCCGGTGGGCAGCGGCAGACCGTGGCGATCGCGAAGGCCGTGCTCTGGAACTCGCGGGTTGTGATCCTGGACGAGCCGACCGCCGCCCTCGGTGTGGCGCAGACCGCTCAGGTGCTCGAGCTCGTCCGCCGGCTGGCCGACAACGGCCTCGGCGTCGTGCTGATCTCGCACAACATGAACGACGTGTTCGCGGTCTCCGACCGCATCGCCTCGCTCTACCTCGGTCGGATGGCGGCCCAGGTCAAGACCACCGACGTCACCCACTCGCAGGTCGTCGAGCTGATCACCGGCGGGCGCAGCGGCAACCTCGGCCTGCCTCCCGAGAAGCCCGCTGACTTCGGCGGAGACGTCGTCGACATCACGCCGGGAGGCGAAAAGTGACCACCACCACGACGACCACGGCCGGCGGCGTCAAGGTCATCAAACCGACCGTCGGCAGCTACATCCACGACTATTGGGGCCGGGTCCGCGGCGGTGACCTGGGCTCGCTGCCCGCCATCCTCGGTCTCATCGTCCTCAGCCTGATCTTCGGTATCGCGACTGACACGTTCGTCAGCGGGCTGAACTTCGCGAACCTGTTCAACCAGAGCGCGCAGGTCGTCTTCATCGCGATGGGCCTGATCTTCGTCCTGCTGCTGGGCGAGATCGACCTCTCCGCCGGTTTCGCCTCCGGCGTGTGCGGCGCCATCGTCGCGATCCTGTTGACCAACCACAACTGGGAGTGGTACACCGCCATCCCGGTCGCGCTGATCACCGGCATCGTGATCGGCTTCGTGCTCGGTTTCCTGGTCGCGAAGATCGGTATCCCGTCGTTCGTCGTGACCCTGGCCGCGTTCCTCGGTTTCCAGGGCCTGCTGCTGGTGCTGCTCGGCGGCGGCACCAACATCTCGACCCGCAACAACTTCTTCAACTCGCTGAACAACGACAACCTCTCGGTGACGTGGAGCTGGATCCTCGCCGTGGCCGGTGTCGTCGGTTACGCCGCCGTGCAGTTCAACCGGGTGCGGGCCCGGGCCAAGCGCAACCTGGTCACCGACCCGATCGGCATCGTGCTGCTGCGCGTCGGCGGCCTGGCCGTGCTGATCCTCGGCGCCACCGCGGTCCTCAGCCAGGAGCGCGCGATCAACCCGGCGATCAACTCGCTCAAGGGCGTCCCGATCGTCGTTCCGATCATCGCGTTCTTCCTGATCCTGTGGACCTTCGTCCTGGGTCGCACCGCCTACGGCCGGCACGTCTACGCGGTCGGCGGCAACACCGAGGCGGCCCGCCGCGCCGGCATCCCGGTCGACCGGATCCGTATCTCGGTCTTCGTGATCGGCTCGTTCATGGCCGCGATCGGCGGCATCATGGCCGTCAGCCGGGCCCAGTCGGTCGACCCGAACACCGGTGGCAGCAACATCCTGCTGTACTCGGTGGGCGCGGCCGTCATCGGCGGCACCAGCCTCTTCGGCGGTAAAGGCAAGGTCATCAATGCCGTCATCGGTGGCGCGGTGATCGCCGTCATCGACAACGGCATGGGGCTGCTGGGCTTCAGCGCCGGTACGAAGTACATCTTCACCGGCATCATCCTGCTGATCGCCGCGAGCGTCGACGCCCTGGCCCGGCGCAGAGCGGCCGCAACCGGCAACCGATGAACGAGTTCCACCTGGTATCGGGGACGGCACGCTGATGCGGGCCGGCCCCAGCCAGGAGGAGGTGCGCCGGCACAATCTCGGAACGCTGTTGCGGTACGTGCACGTACACGGAGCGACGTCCCGGGCCGAGCTCACCAGCCGGCTCGGCCTGAACCGGAGCACCATCGGGGCCCTGACCGCCGACCTGACCACCGCAGGGCTGGTCAGCGAGGCGGCACCACGCGAGACCGGCCGGGCCGGGCGACCGTCGCTGGTCGTCCGGCCCGAGTCGTCCAGGGTCTTCGCGTACGCGCTGAGCATCGAGGTGGACCGCCTGCGAGCGGCCCGCGTCGGACTCGGCGGACGCATCCTGGACCGCCGGGAGACCTATCGGCCCCGCGGCATGCAGGTGCTCGACGCGGTGCAACCACTGGCCGAGTTCGTCCACGAGATGCGAGCCGACGTACCCGACGACGCCCGCTACATCGGCACCGGCGTGGTGGTGGCCGGGATGGTGCGGCGGGTAGACGGCATGGTCCGGCTGGCCCCCACGATCGGCTGGGTCGAGGAACCGGTCGGCGCTGCGCTCCGCGCCGAACTGGGCGACGCCGGAAAACTCACGATGGGCAACCACGCCGACGTCTCCGCCCTGGTCGAGCACAGCCGCGGCGCCGCGGCCGGCTGCGACAACGTCATCTACCTCTACGGCGACGTCGGGGTGGGCGCCGGCATCATCGCCGACGGACGCCGGGTGGCGGGCCACGGTGGCTACGGCGGCGAGGTCGGCCACATGGTGGTCAACCCCTACGGCCGCGAGTGCAGTTGCGGCTCGCGCGGTTGCTGGGAGACCGAGATCGGCGAATACGCGCTGCTCAAGCACGCCGGCCGCGCGGAGGAGTCGGGTCGCGAAGCGGTGCTGGGCGTGGTCGAGGCCGCGATGCGCGGCGACAGCCAGGCACAGTTCGCCGTCCGCCAGGTCGGTGAGTGGATCGGTTTCGGCGTCGGCAACCTGGTCAACATCTTCAACCCCGAGGCCGTCATCTTCGGCGGCACCCTCCGCGACGTCTACCTGGTCGCGGCGGCCCAGATCCGCAGCCGCCTCACCGCGATCGCCCTGCCGGCCTGCCGCGAGCACATCCGCCTGCGCACCCCGGAACTCGGCAACGACGCCGCCCTCATCGGCGCGGCCGAGCTGGCCTTCGAACGCCTCCTCGAAGATCCGCTGCTCAGCTGATCAGCGTCCGGTCCCGCGTCCAGGCCAGACCCGATCAAGGTCAGATTCCTGAGTACGGGACCGGCCCGCACCCCACCGCACAGGAGCCGTTCCGCCGACGCGGAACGGCTCCGTCGCCGGTCCAGGCCGTCGCCGGCCCCCGGCCCGGCCCCGGTGGTTAAGCCGCAGGCAGTGGTGGGGGTATCGACGCAGGGCATGATCAACATCCTCTATGCTGCGCGCCGTGACACGGACGGATGCGGTGCTGCTGGACCCGACTGACGCGTATCCCGAACTCAGGGATGTGCGGGCGCGACTGGCCGCGGGCGACTGGGAATCGGTTCGGCGAATGCTGGACGAGGTCTCGCCGGTGGGCCGGACGATGCTGATCCGCTATGCGGGAACGGTTGCCGAAAGTGCGGACGACGGTGTCGAACGGCTGCTGCGGGAAGTGCTCGAACGGGATCCCACGGACGCGGCGGCCGCGGCCATGCTGGGGACCCGGCTGACCGACGTCGGCTGGCGGATCCGGACCCAAGCCCGAGCACAGGACGTCAGCGCGGAGCAGTTCCGGCAGTTCCGGGAGTGGCTGTGTGCGGCCGAGGCGGTGCTGATCGACGGGACGGCTCGCAACCCGGACGACCCAGCACTCTGGACCGTGCGGTTGCCGTCGGCCCGCGGGCTCGAAGTCGGGCTGGCCGAGGTGCGGCGGCGGTTCGACCGGGTCGTGCCGAATCACCTTCCGGCGCAGCGCCAAATGCTTCAGCAGCTCTGTCCCAAGTGGAGCGGGAGCTGGGAGCTGCTGCACCCGTGGTGCCATGCGCAGATGCTGGCCACCCCTCCCGGAGCGCCGCAGGGGATGTTGGTTGCCGAGGGGCACATCGAGCACTGTTTCGAACTGCCTCAGGGTACCCGCACCGACTATCTGACCAGCGATTCCGTACGCGACGAGCTGTACGAGGCGGCCAACCGCTCGATCCTGCACCCCGAGTTCGGCCGCGAGTTCGGTTGGGTGCAGGCCGTGAGCACGTTCGCGATGGTCTTCAGCCTGATCGGCGACCACCGGTCGGCCGCCGCGGCCTTCGCGCTGCTGGGCGAGCTCGCCACCGAGTACCCCTGGGACATCCTCGGTGACCCGGCCGAGAAGGTTCGCCACTTCCGTCACGAGGCTCAGGTGGGTGTCCGATGATCGAACAGATCGAGGTCGACGGCGTTCCGGCCCTGCTCGCGCCGAGCAACGGGCCCGCGCACGCGGGTCTGGCGTTCCGGGTCGGATTCGCGGACGAGCCCCTGACCCGGCGCGGCATCACCCACCTCATCGAGCATCTCGCACTCCACTCGACTGGTGGCGCCGACTACCACTACAACGGGGCCACCGGGGTCGAGTACACGTACTTCCACATGCAGGGATCCGCTGCGGAACTCGGCGAGTTCCTCGCGTCGGTCTGCGTCTCGCTGAGCGATCTGCCGATGGGGCGGCTCGCCACCGAGAAGGACCTGCTGCAGGCGGAGGCGAACGGGCGCAACTCCGGATCGGCCGCCACAATGGCCCTGTGGCGGCACGGCGCACGGGACTACGGCATGTCCAGCTACCCCGAGTGGGGGCTGCCCGCGATCACCGAGGACGACCTGCGGGACTGGGCCACACGCTATTTCACCCGGGAGAATGCCGTCCTGTGGCTCGCCGGGACGGATGTGCCGACCGGGCTGCGGCTCGACCTGCCCTCCGGGGCCCGCCGTCCGTTGCCCGGGCGTTCCTCGGCCCTGCGGCAAACTCCGGCCTGGTTCGGCGGCTCATCCGGGGTACTGGTGTGGGATGCCGAGGTGCCGAGGGCCGCGCGTTCGGCGGTCTTCGCCGGAGTGCTGGACCGCGCCATGTTCCGGGAGCTACGCAAGGAGGGCGGTATCTCGTACGCGGCGCAGGCCGGCTATGAGCCGCTCGGTGCCGGCCGGGCGATGGTGACCGCGGTCGCCGACGCGCTCCCCGAGATGCAGGGCGCGCTGCTCGGCGGCTTCGTCGACGTGCTGGCCGGGCTGCGGGTGGGGCGCGTCGACGAGGCTGAGGTGGCCACCGTCGTCCGCAAGCGGGTGGAAGCGCTGCTGCACGCCGAGGAGCAGGGCGCTCGGCTCCCGGGTCAGGCGCTCAACCTGCTCGTCGGGCGGGACGTGCAGAGCGCCGACGCCGCGGTCGCCGAACTGCGAGCGGTCGGCCTGGCGGCGGTGGTCGAGGTCGCGGGCGAGGCCAGTGCCTCGGGCCTGCTGATGACGCCGCACGAACGGGCCGACTGGGCCGGGTTCACCGCCGCGCCCGACCGGTCCGAGGCCGCGGTGGCCGGGGTCGACTACGCCTCCCGGGAGCAGGGCGGGGCACACCTGATCGTCGGCTCCGAAGGGGTCAGCATCGCCAGTGAGCGCGCCTGCGTGACGGTGCGCTTCGACGGCTGCGCGATCGTCCGAGCCTGGCCCGACGGTGGTCGGCACCTCGTCGGGCTGGACGGACTCATGGTGGCGGTTGAGCCGACCCTCTACGAGGGCGCGGACGACGTCGCCGAGCGGCTCGACGCCCTGGTCCCGGCCGCGCTGCGGGTCGATCAGCCACCCCGCGACCCGGATCGCGTTCCGAAACCGGCGCCGCCCCCGGCCCGTGACGTCGCAGCGGACGTCAGCGAACGCGCGTACGGCATCCTGGCACTGTTCTTCCGCGTGCCGCTGACTCTGCTCGGGCTGATCGTGACCGTCTTGATGGCCTCCACGCTCACGTTCGATACCGAGGATGTCGGGCTCACCATCGGCATCGTTCTGTTCTGCGCCGGCCTCACCGTCTACGGTGGCTTCGGCATTCGCCGGTCCTACCGGCGTTACCGCGGCCACTGAAGCGGGGTCGGGCTTCGCGGAACGGGGCGCGAGGGAGGACGATGAAGGGGTGAATCTTTCGGTGCGCGCTGGGCTGTCCGGGGTGGCGGCTGCCGCCGTTGCGGTGGGCGTGGCCGAGGTGGTGGCGGTCGCGACCGGGCCGCTCTCGGCGCCGCTGCCCGCGGTGGGTGGTGTCGTGGTCGACAATGTGCCCGCCGGGGTCAAGGACTTCGGCGTCAGCGTGTTCGGGGTGCACGACAAGACGGCGTTGATCGTGGGGACGGCCATCCTGTTGGCGATCTATGCGTACGGGGTCGGCGTGGTCGCGCTGCGGTCCTGGTGGCTCGGGGTCGCGGGGATCGGGCTGTTCGCGGTGATCGGGGTCGTGGCCGCCGTGACCAGGCACGACGCGGGCTGGTGGGCCTGGCTGCCGACGGTCGTGGGGGCAGCCCTGGCGGTGTGGGCGTTGCGCTTGCTGCTGCGGCGCGCGGGGGTGCCGGAGGCGGCGCTCACCCGGGTGCCGGCCGAGGTGGGTGCGGCGGGCCGCGGCTTGACCACCGGAGCCGGGCCGCAGCGGGCGGACGGCCGGGGCCACGGCGGCGCCGGAACTGTCGGGCCGCGTTCCGGGGACGACTCGTACTCTCAAGATCGTCGGGGTTTTCTGAAGGTTCTGGCGATCACTTTCGGTGCGGCGGCGGTCGCCGGGATCGCGGGACGCTGGCTGTCGGGGCGGCAGGCGGTGACCTCGGCGCGCAGCGATGTCGTGCTGCCGGTGCCGAGGCAGACCGTGCCGCCGCTGCCCGCCGGGGTGCAGGTGCCAGGGGTGACGCCCTACGTCTCGCCGAACAAGGACTTCTACCGGATCGACACGGCCCTGATCCCGCCGCAGGTGGATCCGTCGACGTGGCAGTTGCGCATCCACGGCATGGTGCGTAACCCGATCACGATCACCTGGGAGCAGCTGCTGCGGCGACCGATGATCGAGCGGTACGTGACGCTCGCGTGCGTCTCCAACGAGGTCGGCGGGGACCTGATCGGGAACGCGCTCTGGCTGGGCACGCCGATCCGGGAGCTGCTGGCGGAGGCGGGTCCGCTGCCCGGCGCCGATCAGGTCGTGCAGCGCTCCACGGACGGGTGGACGTGCGGCAGTCCGACCTCGGTGCTGATGGACGGGCGGGACGCGCTGCTCGCCGTGGGGATGAACGGGCAGCCGCTGCCGGTCAACCACGGGTTCCCGGTTCGGATGGTGGTGCCGGGGCTGTACGGCTACGTCAGCGCCTGCAAGTGGATCACCGAGATCGAGTTGAGCACGTTCACGGCGTTCGACGCCTACTGGGTACCGCGCGGCTGGGCGCAGCAGGCGCCGATCAAGACCGAGTCGCGGATCGACACACCGCGTGACGGCAAGAGCAGGCCGGCTGGGTCGGTTGTGGTCGGCGGCGTCGCCTGGGCCCAGCATCGTGGCATCACCAAGGTCGAGGTGCAGGTCGACGACGGGGCCTGCTG
>Ga0247781_1000406_pt1 | contig 13314 bp, 1 predicted proteins | sample UWRJL184509B5_FD_179922 | JGI IMG/M metagenome (GOLD analysis project Ga0247781, IMG submission 179922) | Plant litter microbial communities from Arlington Agricultural Research Station in Wisconsin, United States - UWRJ-L184-509B-5 | ecosystem: Environmental > Terrestrial > Plant litter >...
GGAGGAGGTTTATCCGGAGTGGGCGACGAGGATTTGAGGGCTGGTGGGGGGAGGAGGACTTTGAAGATGGTTTAGTCGTAAGTGTATGGAAGAGGTCGCTCTGACGTGGTGTTGTTATCGAGATGTGTTTGTTTATTCTTTCGATCTTCAAGTTATGTCAAGCAATACAGTTGATAGTAAATAGTCTTCAATATCACCCCAATATACAACCCGAATCTCATCATTAAAGGCTTCCTCTTTCGTAGGTGGGCCGGTGCTGCTACTGCTTTAACCTATACAGTAAGTATGCAAAGGGTGTGCAGCGTGTGCTGACTGTAGCGATATCTAGGAGCCTCATTCTGCCACTTCGATTAAGTTATTCTAAAGCTAAAATTAGAACTAAATTGCAAGGATGTTTTTCTAAATTTTATATATAATACGCTTAAATTCCCCTTCCATTTTCAATTTTTAGTTACTATAAAATTGATTTCCTTTTGTTTTTAATATTAATATCCTAAATACAATATTCAAATTTATCCAACTCGAAAAAGAAAATATATTATACAAAATATTAAAATAATAACGACATTTTTAAAAAAACTAGTAAATTGTACTACTTTATAACAGCAGCAAAATATACTAATGTAGCTAATACAGCTTTAGCTAAAACACGCACTTTTGAATTTATAAAGAATATAGCCAAAAAACATAGTTGTAGTCGACTTTATATAAATATAGTAGAATAGAGTAAGGTATATAGAACAAGCAGCTAGCTTTTTGGTATTGATTTGTAAAAATATATAGTTACTTAGCTAACCCTTTAATAGTAATATAATATAAGTTAAAACAACTTTAGTAGCTAAAATTTGTGAGTTTAAACTTACAAAAGAAAAAGAATAAAAAAAAAGTAGCGGATTTGAAATTACTTAGTCTAATTTTGGTAATAATATTCTTACTTATATTAATATAAAGTAAAGTTATAAATATTAAAGTGACTTTTTTTCGATTAATAAACTAGGAATATATATATTAAAATTGCTAATTTAATATAATATATGAATATATAAATATAATATACTATATTATAGGCTTATAATAAAATTGAAAGTAAAAAAGGGGAGAAAGTATGAAGTTCGAAATATATTAGTAAGGTAAAGGGGGGCGTAGGGGAATGTCGATTTAAAAAGTTGAAGGAAGTATTTGGCTGTAAAGTTAAGGACGTATATAAATCATGCCTAAAGAAGAACGCTTAAACTATAATTAATATATGCTCTTATAATTATGCCTGTTTTAGAAGCTACTAGTCTTATATAGTATAAAAGGCTTTATAATATTTGTTTTGGTATAACTAATGCAAATTAGGAAGGCATTTTATTAATTTAAATTTACTAAATATAACCAAATATAATAAATCTATTTATTATATAACTCGACAAACCTGTAATAATTTAGAAGCTGAGTGTGAATGTTAAAGCCAGGATGCTAGGAGGTAGGGTTTTAAGTAGTTAGCGCTTATAACTAATTTGTCTATACAAATTACCCTAAACTAATTTTCAGACAGCTTTTATTCTTTTTTCTCATCCCTCCTTTCCCTTTTCTACTATTTTTTACACTAGGCGTTTTATCCTTTATTTGCCTTGCCTATAAGTAGCAAATAATTAGTGTTGAGCTGCGTATCTTCTATAGGGTAGGTCGGAGGTTGGCTTACCCTGCAGAAGGTAGTGTAAGTCGTACTACGACCTGCACTGTACGTAGCGGAAGCTAATAGCGGGAGGGGGTTGAAGTAAGAGAACAAATATAGTGAACTATGTACTGCAATAATACTGTAATAGTGACCGATTCAACTAAAGATAAGTGTAATATAACGAACTATGCGTTGTAGAAGAGGGGGGTATTCTATTAGACTAGCTAGCTTATGTAGCTGTTTGGCTTGCTTTATACAAAACCTACTGCGTATAGTCTGCCTTATTTAAAAAAAGAGAAAGAGAGAGAGAGGAATGCAGGCCTTATTTATAGTTATAGGCCTAGCTTCTAGTACATTCTATTTATAAAGGAAAATTAACGAAAGATAGAATACAATGACGTAAGTGCTGTATTCTAGAAGGTTCAGTGGGTATAGCTAACGTACCCCCTAAGCGCCCTGTACTTCTAGAGCGTTCTGTGGGGCCGCACCCCCCTGAGCGTTGCCCGGGGCAACTGCCCCCCTTGGCTACACTGCTGTGAACCGGCACACTATACACCAACTATTAGTATATAGTCATCCAGTTCAACAAATCTTATAGCAATTTGTAGCAAACTTAATCTCGGTTAGCTTTATTAAATGTAAATGAAAATTATAAGTCGTATATACGCCCCAGAAAGCTTTCCTAGAAAATGGATTATATTTTCGGATCTAGTATTCGAAGATATTCTCCTTGCTACTGCTCTCCATATTAACCCAATACTAGTATTGTTGTATTAGCGGGTTGGTCAATATATAGTAATTCTTAATTTAGTATATACACTAGTCAAACCCTATAATATCGTCTTCGAAATCTAGAATACCTAGGACAATTGCAAAAGTAGCTACACTAATGGATTTAAAGCGGCTCTTTTTTTGCTTTTTATTCTTCCTAATATATTAAATGAATTAGCCGAATAGCTTTGCAAGTATAATTAACCAAAATGGCTTTTATTAGAACACAAATATGGCAAACTAGTCAAACCATTTCTTGGCTATACTACCATAATTAGCCAGCTACAAAGCTGTAGCTGGCAAACTAACTGTTAATAATCTCTTTTATTTATACCCTTGTTAAAATGGCTTCCTTTTATTTATATAGACAAAATAGACTCAAATAGATTACTAGTTACTGTATGTTCCAAATAGGCTTGTAGTAGCCAGATCTATTAGTCTACTTAGTCACTTTTTACTTATTTTACTAATAGCTTTACTAACTATATTTGATCTTTTAGCTTTTAATACTCAATAGCTATTATAAAGGTTTTGTGCAACTCTTTATACTTTAGCCTATTCATTTAGCACTATATTTTCTTATTTCGCTTTAAACCTTTACTAAATAACTTCCTACTTTTAGTTAAAAACCTAAAATTGCTTCGCGTTTTAGCCATAAATATAGACAAAAGGAAGGTTAAGGTGGTAGATAGAAGCGATAGACAAAGGCAATAGTTAGGAGTACCAGTTAGTGGCGATGGATAGAGGCGAAATTAGGGGTAATAATTAGAAGAAAGGGTTAAAGTAGTGGATAAAGGCAAAGATTATAAGGAAACGAGTAGCAGCTGTTTAGTTAAAAATGAAAATTAGAAGGGAGTAGCGGCTGTTTATACAAGTAAAGGTTAAAAGCAAATATTAATTATAAGAATTAAAAATAGTAATATAAAAGTAGAAATATTAGTAGTAGCTACAAAAAAATTTAAGAATTTATTTTTGGAAAATAAAAAGCATAATACTAAAGCTAAAGCTAAATAAAGTAATATAAATATTAGTTAAATAGAATAACTTTAAAGCCATTAATGTCTGTTAACTGCATGGGGATGACTGACCATAATTGTGAGTAGGCCAGTTAAGGGGGTTGTACTCTATATATATTGTTTATAGAGGGCAAAAAGTTGTATAGCGGAAAATAGTCAATTGAAGTAAAAGTAATAGTAATTAATTCAATTATGTAAAAGCAATTTAAGGAATAAAAGAAAATATAGAGCTCTCTAGGAGAACCTACCCCCTATATACTCGTCTAGAGGCCTATATAATACTCTATAGAAAATTCTGTAGGGCTTATAAAGCTTCTAGACTGTAGAATATAGTAGTATAAGCCTGACTAGGCGTTGTACGATGCTCGAGAACATCTAGGCTATAGTGGCGAGCCCCTTAAGGGTCTTGAGGGGGCTCGGCGTAGAGCCCTTATAGTAAATCTAGAGGGGTCTATTATTGACGATAGGCCTACTTTTATAAGCAGTTAAAGGGGCTTATCGTATATTTATTTTGTAAATGTAGGGGCCAGTTTTACAATAGGGTTGGCATATTTATAGTAGTATTTGCATATTAATAGCGCTATTTGTATATTTATAATGGTGTTCGTATGTCTACTATATAGTTTATAAGTTGTATATAGGCATTTATATTAATACCTTTTTTATGTTTATATACTATTAGTAGAAGTTGGGCGAGGTTTAAAAAACTTAAATATTTTTATAAAACATTAGTATTTAATATTTAAAAGGGCTTTTGTAAGTTTATTAATGGGCATTTTGTTTATAAGTATGTATATAAAGTTTATAAGACTTTATTAAATGCTCTTTTAGATTCTATTAAATTGTAATAGTGTATATTTGGTTTTATTATAGTATTTAAGATTGTAAGTAAAGTTTATAGTTTTTATATTATTATTAAGAAGCGAAATAAAACTTTAAATAGGGTAATTTATTTTTTTATATAAGTTTTTTAGTTATAGTACTTTTTTGGTATTTTCAACTAAGTTAGTATATTTTGCTTTTAGTATTAAATATAAAATAGTAGAAGCTTTTTTAAACTTTTAGTTTATTAGACTACCCCCTATTATAAAAAGATAATTGTATATAAATTTAGTAGTTTTCTTATAACTTGCAAAATTACTATTAATAGCCCTTTAGGGTATTAAATTAGTAATAATACTAAATATTATAATTAGGTTTATAGTATTAATTATATAAAAGAGCAGCTTATAAGTTGTATATAGGTATATAGTATAGGGGGTTTGTAAATAGGTAGATAATTACTATAAAGAAAAGGCAAATTTAGGCCTTATTTGTATAATAGTATAACCTATTATATTTATTAATTGCTAATATTGATGCTTTTTAGAAATAAATAGGGGTTTTTTAATAAATTTAAAACTAACTAGTTTTAGGGAAAGTAGAATATAAAGTCCATTTATAATATTAAAGTTAAAATATTTAACTACTTATAGTAAATAAACTTATTAATAAAATTATAGTAGTTTTTTATACTTATTATATTCAATTTCGACTTTTAAAAAAAAACAAATAGTATTTAAATTTTCTATATTATAAATTTTTGCAAGTTTTTTTTTAAATAAATTAATTTATTATAGTAAAAAGCTTATTATTAAGTAGTTATTAATATAAATTATAATAAATATTTGCTATTTTTTATAAAAGTAAATAATTATATTAGAAATTAAAGTAATAAAACTAAATTTTATAAGCAAAATTATTAGGCTTTATTGCTATAAATAATTAGTTTATTTGAAATTATAGAAAGACTTTTTTAATAGTATAATTTAATTTTCTATAAAGTCTTATTTTACTTTTTTTAGGAGTTTTATAATGGCTAAACTACTTTAATTAAATTTGTAGAAGCTTGTAAAGAATTTTATATAAATATTATAGTTTAAATTAAAGTTAAAAAATGCTTTTACAAAATTAATTTATTTTATTTTTAAATCTAATATAATTATTATAATAAGTATAATTCGCTAATTAAATAATATAATAGTATTAGTATAAGTTTTTAAAAAGTCAATTTCGGGAATTTACTAGAAATTTCTTATAATAAAGTATACTTTGAATTTGGGTTTACTTTTTTAGGGCAGTATTAGCTTTTTTTTGAAAATTTAATAATTAATTATAAAAGTTTTCTTAACTTTTTTTTAACTAATAAAATAAAGGGTTTTTATTTTTAGTAATTATATAAGCTTTTTGAAAATTGAAAGTAGCTAGTAATTTTTATTTAAGTATTTAAAAGCTTATTTAAAAGTAAAAAATTCAAAATTTGTAGGCTATTTTGCTTTTTTATAGCCTTTTAATATAATAATTGTTAAAGAAATTAAATATATAATTAATTTTGTAGTATTTATTGGATTTTTTTAATAACTTTAAACTACTTTTTATAGTTATTTTTGAGTTTAAAGAGCTATATTTGTATATTAGAAACTAAAATAGAAGGTTCGGGAGCTTTTAGGAGTATTTTAGGGGCTTTAAAGTACTTTTTGTTATTTAAATTCTCTATTTATTTATATTTAGGGGTATTTTTAAAAATATTTTTTTCTATATTAGGGACTTTGTTAATAATTAGAGGGTTTAAAAGTTTTTGAAATTATTTTTGGAGATTTTTATATATTTTAATATAAATAATTTTGAAAACTTTTCTTTGTTTTAGCTAAATAAAGAAAGTTTTATATTCTATAATAGTTAGTAATTTGCTAATCTACTTTTTAGGGAAGAGTTTTAAATTTATTACTTTTTGTTTAAGGGGGATAAATACTATTATTGTAGAATTTATAGTTTTATAATTTTTAAAATTAAAAATATATAGTATTTTTTGGAATAGTAATTTATTGAAAAATACTTAATAAAAAGTAAATTTCCTTTTTATAGTAGTTGTATAGTTAATAATTCCTACTATAGAGTTTATAATATACTTTTATAAAAAGAGTAGAAGTTTTAAAACGATTATTGTAGTTTATAAATATTCGAAGATAATTTTTATTAATTATTTAGTAAATTTATTTTAATAGTAGAAATAAGAGCTTAATATATTATAATTTACTTTTTTTTTTTAATTATAGGTTTAAAAATACTATTTTAGTATTTTTATTATAATATATATATACTAAATACTATTTGAAGGCGCTATATAGGTTTTTTATAATGTTTTTTAGTTTTAGAGTTGCTTTATTTTTGCTTTTAATAATTGTAAAATATAAAATTTCAATTTATAATTTATTAATATTAAATTATAAAACTTTTTATAAAAAAATATAAGATATATAATAAATAAATCTCCTTTTAGGCAACCTAATATATATAAAGGGTTTTTTATAAATTTTTGAAAAAGTCTTTAGAATATTTTAGTAATATTATAATTTTTGTATATAAGATACTTTGGCTGTATATTTTGGAATTTAGGTATATTTAATATAATTAGGCTTGTTTTTTTTAGTAGGTTTAGACTAATATATCCAAGTCGAATATACTAAAGTTGTATAATTTAGATAGTTTTTTTAGTAATAGTTTTAGGGGGCTTTTTAGCTTTTTCAAATACAATTGAAGGCTTTTTAAGCTTTTTAACCCCCTTTAGAATAGTATTAGAAGTTGGAATAGTTTTCTAATTGGTAGTATGTTTTGGAAATATAGTAGAGTTTTTTATAAATTTAAGTTCCTTTTTGTTAAAGTTTGAGGGCTTTTTTATAATGTAAGGAAATTCAAGAATTTAAGTACTATTATAACTTTAGTAAGTAATAGGTTCTGCTTTAAAGGCTAATAGTTTTTTAATAGTAACGAAAAATCCCTTTTTACGGAAGTTTAATAGTATAAGGAGCTTTTATTGGCTTGAAAAGAGCTTTTTTTTTATAAAAATGCTTTTTAAGGTATAGAGTTTGTATTTATTAACAATATTTATAAAGAAATTTAGTATATAAAGTATATTTAAAAAGATTATATTATTGTATATAGGGGTCCTCTTTTTATATTTAATAAATACTTAAATAATAATAATACTTATATTTACTAGTATAATTAGGCTATTGTTTGTATTTACGCATTTAGGTTTTTTTAGTTTATTAATGTTTGTAAATAGGGCTTTATTATTGTATATATGCATATTGGAGCTAGTATTAAAAAGCTATTGGGCTTTATTAATTGTAATATAGTAGAATGAATTACTAGTATAAAACTTTTCGGAGTTTTTGTGTTTGTCAAAGTGTTTAAAGCTAGTAATTTGGCTTAGTAAATTACTAAAAAAATTACCAATTTCTATATTATAGCTAATAACGAAAACTTCAAAAAAGTTGGAGGTATTTAGAATAGTCTTTTTATATTTATTATTTTTATTAAAAGGTTTATTTTCCCTTTATTATTATTTACTTTCTTTTTTTTTATACTTGTAGTTATTTTTACTTTTATTAGGCTAGTTATTAAACTACTATTCTTTTTTTTTATCCTTATTATAAAAGGTTGAAAAAACTATATATTAATTTGCAATACTAAATCTAATACTATAGGCTTTAGCTAATAGGTTTTTTTAGAAAAATTGGAAATTAATTTTTATTTTTTACCCTATATAGATTTCCAGCTATTATTCTTTATAGAATAAGCTTTTGGATTTTTCTAACTATTAAAGAAAAGCCGCCTTTAAAACTATAAAGTATTAATTTATTTAATTAATATTTTGTATAATAGCTCCAAATTTGTAAAAATAGTTGATTATAGTGTTGAATTTAGTATTAAAGTCTACTATAAAGAGGCTTTTATCGAATTGTAGGCTATAGAATTCTATATATAGGTTATTTCGAAGCTAAATTTGCTTTAAAATGTATTTTTAGACTAATTTTATAATAGCTTTTACTAGGTTTATTTCGTATACTATAGTATTTAGGGGTTTTTACTAAAGAGTTTTCTATATAGTTAATAATAAAACTACTTTTTAAAGATTATTAAAATTTTTGCAAATTTTATGGGAATTTGTGAAAAAATTAGGAATATTGAAAGCCCTATACTAAATAAAAAGCCCTTATAATTAGGTTTAATAGTTTTTTGGGCCTAATAGCTTTTCTTTTTCGCTAAAAGTAAGGGACTATTTAGTTAGTTTTTTTGTAAATATGCTACTAAATTGAACAATTTTGAAGTTTAGGGGCTTTAGAAAGTTATTTAGGGGCTTTGGGGTTGTATTTAGAGTTGGATGTAGAATATTAGAGGTTGTATTGGGGTATTTAGAGGGTTTTAATAGCTATTTTCGCTTTTTTAAAAGTACTATAATAATTTCGATAGAAATATTAGGAATTTAATATTTTTTAATATTTTAAATTGTATTAAAAAGGGTTTTAAATTTAGTTTTTATATAGAATTTTAAAGTAATTTTTTAGTTTTTTAGTTTTTTAATAAAAAGTTTAGAAAGTTTAGAATTTTTATTATTTATTTCGAAATTTATAAACATTTTAAAAGTGTTTATAGACTATTTGGGTAATTTATTTGAATTTATATTGAAAAAAAAGAGTATTAAAAAGAAAAAATAAGGGTAAAATAGCCTATAAAATAGGCGAAGGAAATGCTTTTGGAAATTAGGTTAATTTGTAATAGGGAGTAATTTTGGTAGTAGTTTGTAATTAGTTTGTGCTTATAATCTATTAATTGTATAAAAATAATTGACTATAATTGTAAGTAGGCTAGTTAAGGGGGTTGTATTTTATATGTATTATTTATAGAAAATAAAAAATTGTATAGTAGAAGGTAATTAATTGAAGTAGAAATAATAATAATTAATTTAACTATATAGAAGCAATCTAAAGAATAAAAGAAAGTGTAGAGCTTTCTAGGGGGACCTACCCCCTATATGCTCGTCTAAAGGCCTATATAGTATTCTATAGAAGATTTTGTAGGGCTTATAGAGCTTCTAGATTATAAAATATAGTAGTATAAGCTTAATTAGGCGTTGTACAATGTTCGAGAGTATTTGGGCTATAATAGCGAGCTTTTTGAAGGTCTTAAAGGGGCTTGGCGTGGAGCTTTTATAGTAAATTTAGAAGGGTCTATTATTGATAATAGGCCTACTCTTATAAGCAGTTAAAGGGGCCTATTGTGCACTTACCCTATAGATGTAGGGGCCAGTTTTATAATGGGGTTGGCATGCTTATAGCGGTGTTTACATGCCAATAGCGCTGTTTATATGCCTATAGCAGTGTTCACATGCCCACTATATAGCCTATAAGCCGTATGCAGGCATTTATATTAACAATGTTACACCTTAGAGGCGGCTAAAACCGGAAGACAATTTGCAAAGTAACTATATTACTATTCTAAAAGCGAAGTAAAATAGAAGAAATTACTTATATAATCCCCAAAAGCCGCTTACAATAGTATACAAATAGTAATATATATTTATACATTACTACTAAAATATCTCTTTTAATTGGACAATATACTGTAGCTTATTTATATGCTTATTTTCCAACTATTGTTTAGTAAAGGATATATAAAGTAGAGTAAATCCGAAATGAGTAGATTATTTAAGTCAAATTTGAGGGAAAAAGGCAAATAAGAAAAAATTACGCCCAAAGTAGGTAAAGCCTAAAGCCATTGTCAATAAAGCTCCAGATTTAGCAAAACAACTCTACTATTCAAAACTCCTCTCCTTACAAAATCCCATATCCAATTAAACTAGCAATTTACTAAAAGCCTCTAGCCTCTTAAGGCCAAACTCCTTTATACCTACCTTATAAATCTCCTAAAAAATAAGCATAAACAATAGTATTTTTTTACAAAAAGCCGCCAAATTGGCATTTTATAATTAAGGCTGCAGTTTCCTTATTGTACTTCGATTTTACTTACTTACGACAAACATAAATAGAATTTAAACCTACATCCCTTTATACATCGAATTCGTAGTTTGCCTAATGCCTAGAATTTCACCTATTTCCTCCAATAAAAAATACTATATATAAAAAAACTGCCTAACCAAATTCCCTATATAGCTTCTAAATCCTCACTTTCAAATTAGCACAACTATACTAAACTAGCTGAAGTTCTAGCCTTCTAAATAGTATTACAAACTATATAATCAATTATTTTACACTATTTTTTCAATATTACTAATTATTGAACTAGATGACTACATACTAACAGTTGGTATGTAGTATGCCGGTTCACAGCAGTGTAGCCAAGGGGGGCAGTTGCCCTGGGCAACGCTTAGGGGGGTACGGTCCTACAGAATGCTTTAGAAATATAGGGCGCTTAGGGGGTACGTTAGCTATACCCACTGAACCTTTTGGAATACAGCACTTATGTTATTGTATTCTATTTTTCATTAGCTTTCCTTTGTAAATAGAATGTACTAGAAGCTAGGCCTATAATTATAAGTAAGGCCTACATTCCTCTTTTTCTCTTTCTCTTTTTTTAAATAAGGTAGACTATACGCAGTAGGTTTTGTATAAAGTAAGCTAGACAGCTACATGAGCTAGCTAGTCTAATAGAACACCCCCTGTTATGGGGCTAAGGCCCCTGTGGCTTGTGCTGGCCTTAATGGCCCGCACTGTTGTGGCTGGCCCCGCTACATGGCTGGCCCCGCTGCATGGCTGGCCCAGCCACTTGGCGAGTGGAGCTGAGCCCGGGCCTCAGCTAGTAGGCCCACAAATGGAGCCCTATTATAGAGCTGCGGATTCCGCACAAATACCTGCAAAATCCGCTCTCTTTTGCACTTTAGTTTATTACGATCCTAGATTGGCCAGGCCTGGTGGGGCCACCCTCTGGGTAGTAGGGCCTAAAAGAGCTAATAAAGATGGACTCGAAAACCCAAAGGCCTGCTTTTAGGTCTACAGGACCTCGGGGCCTTAGGAACTAGTTAGCTTAAACCTAGAAACTCGGTAGTAAAAGCTCGGTTTGCAAAACCTTTTTTATATAATTACAAGTTTTAGCTTTAATTTAAATAATTATTATAATAGCAATTAATATATATTCTTTAATTACATTTATTATTATATAAAGTACAATTTTAAAAATACTTATATAATTATTATACATTTTTTGTATTTGCCTAAATACTTATTCTATTTTATTAGTTATAATACTCTTTTATATAATTTTATAACTTTATTAATAAAATATATAGGCTATAATACGTTAATTATTCAAATTTTAAATATTTATTTAAATAAAAATAATTGTATTTTGCAATTATAATTGGAAAAAAGTCGACATTTTTTCAACTAATATTATTAATTATAAAATTAGCTAAAATTATTTAGGCTTTAAATATTCGAATTGTAATAATAAATATGAAATTCGAAAATACGAAATAACTTTATATTGAGTAAATAAAATAAATTAAAAAATTTAAAGTAAAATTAACTACTATAAAAAAGAGCTACAAAAATGCTGGAAAGTTTAAAAAATTAAAAAAAATTAAAATATAATAATATAAAATAGCTTAATTACTAATATTTAGAAGTAAATAAAGTAAATTATAAAAGTATTTTACATAAATTCGAACTTAATTCAAATATTATAAAAACAACTTTACAAATAAAAAAGCGAAAATTCTCTTTATAAACTTTTACTTAAATAAAAATACTTTAAAGTAATTTGAATTTTATAAAAGCGACTACTTTTTAAAAAAACTAGAAAATTATTTTAAAAAAACTAATAATATTTTTACATTTTTTAATTTGTATAAAGTAGTTTTAGTAAAAATTTTCGGAAAATAAAATAAAATATACAAAATAGTAGATTATTTTGTATAATTAAAGTAGAAAAAGTCTATAATTATTTATATATTAGTATTTTAGTAGGGTTTTTTTAAAATTAATTAAAATAATAACGTTTTTATTAATATATTTTATTAAAAATTTAAAAATAAAATTAAAAACGAATTGTCTAAAAAAAATAAAAAAGAAAATTTAAACAACTATATTGTTTAAATAGTATATATTAATAATTATTTATATAAAAAATAATACGAAAAAAAATAATAATTTTAACAAAATATTAAACTAAATTTAAGCAAAAAATACTATTATAAATACAAAATATATATTAATAGGATAATATACGTAAATTTTATAAAAGTTAATTTAATATAAAAAAAAACTTTTGTAAAAATTTATAAATTATTAAAGTATTTCTAATATAAAATAAAAAGTTATTTTATTTGAAATTATAAAAAAAAACCTAAAATTAATTGGAAATTAATTCTAAAATTAAAGAAAATAAAAATAATAAAAACTATAAAAAACTTTTACAATTTGCTTTTTTAAATAGTATATTATAATAATAAATATATTATTTATTATTTTAATAAAAAAAGAAGTAATTAATAGTTGAAAAAATTACAAATTAGGAATTTTAATAAAAAGAAGTTTTAATTAATTAAAAAATAGCTAGTAGTAAATTTAGTAGAAGAAAAAAGTATTTTGTTTTTAATTGTAAAAAGTAAAAAAAATATTTCTAATTTAGAATAAAAAACTTTAAATAATTTATTGCAAATTATTATAAAAAATATATTTAAAATTAAAAAAAAGTTAGTAATAAATAATAATAATTTTTTAGACTTTTAGTAGAATTTAAACTTATTAAACAAATATATTAGAAGGTTTTGGACTATTTTGGAATAAAAAGTAATACAAGAAGATTAAAATAATGTAAATAAATAATTAATTATTAAAAGCATTTAATTTAAAAAAGAACTATTTGAATAAATTAATAATAAAGAAGAAAATAGTATATTATAAAAATTAGCTAAATACTAAGTATATTAGATAATTGTGTAATTTAAATATACTAATTATAATTATAAAATATATTTAGGAAAAAAGTAAAATATAATTACTTTTTTATTAAAAACGAATT
>Ga0247781_1000407_pt1 | contig 13274 bp, 5 predicted proteins | sample UWRJL184509B5_FD_179922 | JGI IMG/M metagenome (GOLD analysis project Ga0247781, IMG submission 179922) | Plant litter microbial communities from Arlington Agricultural Research Station in Wisconsin, United States - UWRJ-L184-509B-5 | ecosystem: Environmental > Terrestrial > Plant litter >...
ATCCCCCGTAGAAGGAACAGTGCAGGAAGACAGTGCGTACTGTCCAGGTGCACTGGGCCAGGGGTGCAAAGACCCAAAGCCCCTACGACTAATAAGGTGCCGCTCGTGGCATGCTAAGTGCTTGTATCGCGAGCAAGAGAAACCTTACGAGCAGAACGCTCGCACAGTGTAAAGTGCTTATATAATGAGCACTTATAATATTATAAGTAAGGTATAAAGTACCTCCTAATTAGTTAGTATAGATAGTTATAGTTATGCCTATAACTACTGTAAGGAACTCTAGTTCCTCACGTTAGTATTTAATTATTCATTTATATTCTACTGTTCAGACTTACCTTTGTATATTATAGTGACAGCAACCTATAGTAATATTAAACCCCCTATCTAGGAGTGTTAGCTTAATAAGCTGTCTTTAGAACGCCCTTTACCTGTTAGCGTCCTGCTATACGTTCTATCTTAACCCACATTAGTCCTTTTAAAGCTTATATTAAGTGTAGGTTATAATACGATACTAGCGTCCTAGTTCTAAACGCTATTTATTAAACTTTTAAATACCACCTCCCTCCTATTAACATATTATCCTTTAGAAAAAGTAAGGAGATTAAGGAAGTGTAAGCTTAGCCTTAACTCCTTACTATTAACGAGTTAGCTACATGCCTTAAAGACTTAAACCTTAACTAATAAGGACTGGTTAAGGAACTTAATAAAGCTTTCCCTAGGGATATTAAAAGCTATATTAGTCTTATTAAAAAACTTTAAGCCTGACTTAACGCTGTTAAGCTAAAGAATAACAACTTTAAGGGCTTGTAGAAGAAACGGGTAAAGCTCTCCTTACCGTTATGCTTTAAGGGAGACTTTATGTAACTGGAGTCCTGGATAGCCTAGCTTTAAAGTTATGTCACTTATTACGATAAGTAATTCTTTAAAGAAGAAGGAAAGGTTAAGTTCACTAAAGCCTTACTAAATAGAGTAGTTACTTACTAATACGAACCCTATATAAAGATAATTAATAACCTTTTTATAAATAAAGTGTATAAAGAGGCTCTTAAGACTTAGGCCCTTTTTAACGACTTTAATATATTTATTAACTAACTCTGGACTGAGTTTAGAGAACTGGATACCCCCTAGCGGGCTAAGTAACGCCTTATAACCTTAAGGCAGACGTCCTTAGTCCTTAAGTTCTCTACACGCTTTAAACTAGAAGTAGTAAAGATTAAACTTAGTTAAAAGGCCTTAGTAATACTGTTTTAAAGTAGTCTGAAGGAACACGTTATTAGAGACCTTTATTAAGAAGACTAATTAAACCGCTTATAAGAACTGGTTAAGATAGTTATTAAGGCTGATAATTAGTATTATAATTATTATTATTAAAAGAACTTTTAGAAGGAATAGTCCCCTTATTAACTAAGTAAGCTTAAGAAGGGGAATTAGTTAACTGTAACAGGTCACTACCCTAAGCTGATAGATATTAATATAGTGAACTGTTAGAACCAACCTAACTGTAATAAGCCGTAACGACAGTAACAGTAAAAGTAATTTAAAGACTTATCTTAAGTTTAGTGTTTTAACTGTGATAAGAAAGGACATATAGTATAATAATACCTATTATTAAAGTAAGTTAATTAGAAACCTATCTTAAAAGGAGGAAAGTACATTAGGTTTAACTTAAGAGACGTCTATATCAGGATAGCAGGTAATGAAGAGGATTACACCTAGATAGATAAATATAACTTAAGAGACGAGGAAGAAGAAGAAAAACCCTAAGATGTAGTGTATCCAGTTTTTAAAGGTGTCTTAGAAGAGTTAGTTACAGAGGTGCAAGTCGTTACAGATTAACTTTAAAGTAGAAACTTAAAACCCTTAAAAGTGTAAGTTGTAAAAGATTAACTTTAGGAAAAGATATTTTAATTAGTTATAACAGGCTTTAAAAACCTCACCTTATAAGTTTAGGAATTAAGGAAGTTTAAGAAGGACCTTAACTTAGACCTTACCAAGATAGTAAAAAGAGTTAAAGAACTAGCCCTTTAAGCCACTTAAGTAGTAAAGTAAGCCTCAAAAGGTAAAAGAGAATAAACTGAGAGAATTAAGTTAAAGAAACAGAAGTTCTTTTTAATAATACCCCCTAAGACTCTTAAACATTTTAAGCACGTTAAGTAGATTAGCACCCTTACTTCCCTAGAAGAAGGATAGCTTAGATGGCTGCCCTGTATTAAAGCCAGTGTGCCTTAGACTGGTACTTTGAAGGTCCCCTGAGAAGGTACGAAGTAAGCACATTAGTGGAGAGTTTAGGAGTTAAAAGAAAAGTATTAGGAATTAGTAGATAAAATAAAGGACCTGTAAGTTAAAGGCCTTACTGTAACGTTTAAGGATAAAGTAGTAAAGATTAAGTTATAACTCTGTAATAAAGTTCGCTTTACTAACTAACTTAAATATTAACTTATTAAAGAAGATTATTTTATAGAAGAATAAGCCAGGCTGTTATTATTTAAGTTCTAGGAAGAGGTCTGGGAGAAATAACGTATTTAGAGGTAAGTAGAAGAAGAGAAAGAATAAGGCGCCACTTCCCCTGTTTTATACTTTATAACTGTAGCACCTGTAGTTAATATTAATTACCCTAGTTATAAAGATATACTGTAGATCGATTACGTGTATAACGACTATATTTTTAACCGGTATTATAGACTTAAGACCCTTTATAACCACTTCCCTAGTATATAAAGACAAGATTATATAGTTATAAGGGTAAAGTTAGAACCAGCTTATTATTAGGTCTCCTACTCCCCAATTAGGGAATCTAGTAATAAGTAGAAGGTTACTATAGTTAACTAAACCCCCGTTATATACTAGTAAGGAGGGGTATTTAATAACTGCCTAGTTATAACGTGTTTACTACATCTTAATAAAAAAGCCAGGGAATAGTAAAAGCAGGAAGACTACTAATGGATTTAAGAGTAAAAAGATATTACTATAATCTAGGCCTGTAAAGTGTATTATTAACTTATTAAGGACTTTAGGAATATTATACCGTTTAAAGTCGATTAGACATTAAAGTGTGAGAACTTAAGAAAGGTTAACTGCTAAGTTTACTAGAGCTACCTGTTTTTCTAAAAGGAATTGGGAAAAGGTTACGGGCCCTTTAAAAGGGCTGGAAATTAGTAGTCTACTAGTTAGTAAAAACCTTAAGAAGAAGGAGAGGCACTTAAAGGTTAGGTTAAATAAGACCTTAAGGATAGATAATTATTATAACTTAGATATTTAAGGAGTATAAGTATTATTCTGTTAGTGTCGATATAATAAACGGAAAAGGGAAGCTGTTTAGAGTAAGAGTAGTAATTAATAGCGGGAGTGCTTCTAATCTGGTACACCCCTTACTAGTTAACTGAAGGAAACTCCTTAACTAAGAGTATAAAGAGGCTATCCTTATACGAAATGGAGAAGGAGGCTTATATTAGTATAATAATAGTAAAGTTACCTACTACTTACTACTTCTAATTAAAGTGGACAGGGATAAATAATAAGTGGATTTTAACGTTACACTAGTTATAAGATATAATATAATCTTAAGTTTACTTTAGCTGGAAAAGTATAACCCTATAATTAACTGGAGGAGTAGCTACCTTACTTTCAGTAAGTCCCTTAGTTATAATTACTGTTTAGAGAAAGTTAAGAAGGTACTAAACCGTTTTAGAGATGTACGAAGTATTTAAAAACATATTAAACCCTTAGAATTAAGCACGGTTTAAGTTAGGTTTATTAAGATAGTTAAAGGATTAGAAGGTCTACTGTATTACTTAAATGACGATTTAAAAGGTGGAAAAAAGCCAGAAGCTGATTTATAAATAAGTGAAGAAATCGACTTATTTAAGGTACTTATAGAATATAAGAAGTTTACCTTATTTTGAAAAAAGATACTGTAATTACTAGATTATGGATTATAAGATTATAAAATTAAACTAAAGCTGGGAGCGAAGCTCTGCAACTTTTAACTATATTATTTAAACCCCTAGTAGGCTGAGGCCTTATAAGAGTATATTAATAAGAACTTAAAGAATAAGTTTATTATAAAGTCCCAGTCCCTAATAAAGTACTTAATGCTGTTTGTCTTAAGGAAGGGAGACAGTAAGCTATATATAATTATTAATTACTAAATGTTAAATAAAGATACGATTAAGAATCGCTATTTATTATTACTTATTATAAAGATGTAAGAGTAGATTATTAAGGTAAACTGGTTCTTTAACCTTAACTTCCTTATAGGATTTAACTACGTTAGAGTAAAGGAGGAAGACGAATATAAGACGGTTTTTTAGACTTATAATAAGTATTACTAATACTGTGTTATGCTAATGGGATTAATAAACACCCCCACGACTTTCTAAAGCCTTATTAACAGTGTTCTCTACCCCTTCCTTAATAAGTTTATCTTTATATATTTAGATAACGTTCTGGTTTATTCTGAAACTTTAGAAGAATATTAAAAGCATATATAATAGGTTTTAATAGCTTTTAAAAAGGTAAAACTAACAGTAAACTTAAAGAAAAGCTATTTTTATATTTAAGAACTGAACTACTTAAGGTTTAAAATAACCTTTAAAAAGCTTAAAATGTAAGTAGAGAAGATAAAGGTAATTAGGGATTAGCTTACTTTAAAGAACTAAAAAGAATTATAAGCTTTTATTAGCTTTGCGAACTTTTATTGCTATTTTATTAAGTACTTTACGAAGATTGTAAAACCACTTTATAAACTTACAGGTAAGGGAAAGCTATTTAAGTGGACTGATAGATAACAGAAGGTATTTAAAGACCTTAAGCACGCCTTCGTTATAATGCCAGTCCTAGCCCTCTCTGATTTTTTAAAGCCTTTCTAAGTTAAAACAGACTTTTTAGAATTTGTAATTAGTGGAGAACTTAGCTAAGTTTAGGACGATAGGAAACGTTACCCAGTTACCTTCTTGTTAAAAAGAATCCACAGCTTAGCCTTACAATATCTAATCCACAATAAGGAACTAATAGTAATTATCTAGTGCTTTACTAAGTAAGCATTATATTTAAGTAATATAAAAGAACTGGTCTAGGTCTTTTCAGATTATAATAACCTCCGGTACTTCCTGATAAAAGAACTTAACTTACAATAAGTACGATAAGTAAAATTGATAACCCTGTTCCACTTCCAGATTCACTATGTTAAAAGAAAAGATAATAGGTAAGCTAATGCTTTTAGTTAAAGACAGGACTATAAGGATGCTAATCCGGTCCTAGTCCCTATTATTATGTTTAATAAAGCTAAGAACAGCATATTAAAGTATATATTATAAGTGTTAAATAATTAAATATTAGAATAAACTATTAACGTTTATATAAACTTATAAATAAAGTATAATATCTATTAGTAATAACAGGACTTTTAAGTAAAAAGGTTAGTGGAAGAAACCTGTAAGTATAAGTGCCCTTTAGGAGACTTTTTAAGGCATGTGTAAGATTATAGTAAGGAGTGCCTAAAGTATCTAAACCATAATGAAATTAGTTATTAGCCGGAACAGCTACTAGAAGGTGTAAACAGTACGCTTAAATTAAGAGTAAAGCTTTAATATTAAGAAAAACTGTACATTTACAACTTGGATAAATAAAAGGAATACGTTTAGTAAGTTTATAAGTCTTAACTTAAAGGATATATAAGTTAAGTTAAGACTCTTATATAAGCTTAGTAAGTGTACGCCTTCTTAGGAATGAAGAAGTTAGTTAAGGAAGTGGTTAATAACTGTAATATCTGTTACTGAAAGCAGAATTAACGCTATAAGCCTTATAGGCTTCTCAAACTACTCCCTGTACTACAGGCGTTATAAAGCTCTATCTTACTTAACTTTATTACTAGGATCCTAAAGTTTAAGGACCTTATTATAAGAGTTACTTATAACTAGATCCTTATAGTAGTTAATAGATTAATAAAATGGTCTTACTTTTTACTAACCTTAAAGGATATAACAGTAGAGTAACTTACTTATATCTTTAAGAAAGAGGTAGTTTCGTAACACCTTTAGCTAGATAATATCGTTACGGATTAAGATAAGCTAATTATGTTAAAGTTCTAGTAAGGATTAATGTAGAGAATAGGTATAAAAAGTAAACTTTTAACAGCATTTTACTTACAGACGGACAGCTAAACGGAGCAAGTTAACTAGATACTTATAATATATCTTTAAGCTTATATTAACTTTAAATAAGATAATTAGCTTAAGTTATTACTAACAGTACAGATAGCTTATAATATAACGCTAGTTAAGTTAATAGGTATATTACTATTCTTTACTAATTACAGTAAGGAGCCTAAGCTCTGTTAAGGCCTGCTTACTGGCACTCTTTAAGCTGTAGTCTATGTAAACTAAATGTAAGAACTGTATAACTACCTGTAAGCCAAACTTAAGTTTATACGTGAACGAATAAAGAAGTTTACTAATAAACATTAAACTAAGTAACTAATACTTAAGAAAAGACTTTATTATAATAATAAGTAAGTTAAAGAACTGACTTTTCAGGAAGGGGATTACGTTTATCTTTTTTTATAAAACCTATATTTAAAACGACTTAGTAAGAAGCTTAACTTTAAAAGGTACGGACTGTTTTAAGTTAAGAAAAAAATCGCTACCTTTAATTACAAATTAGACTTACCTACTAATATAAAGGTGCGGATTAAGGTTTTTCATATCTCACTTCTGGAACCTGCCTTAAAGGGAGTTCCTCTGGAAAAGAAGATTAAGATCGATACTGATAAAGACAAGTATAACGTTAAGGAAGTTATAGATTTACAAAAGGGAAAGAATATATTCAAATATCTCGTTAAGTAGTTAGATTACAACCCTAAAAGTAACTTATAGGAGCCTATTAAAAACCTTAAGTGCCTAGACCTAATTACGGAGTTCCACTAAAAGAATCTAAATTAATTAAAACTGATAATAAGAATTAAAAATAAGATAAGATCTAATATTTAAATTATTAAACTGAAAAGTAAGATTATTATAAGACTTAGAGCTTAGGAAGCGGTAAGAAACTCTTTAGTAGGTATAGGAGGATATTTATTAGAGCTTTAACTAAGGTTATAAGGACCTTAGACCTAATAAGAAGGAAGGGCTTTTAGAGCTCCTAATAAGCTCTATATAGAAATAAGTGCTGTTAAGGAAAGAAGTCAGTAAAAAGTTACTAAAACACTTATAAGGAGGTAGGCATATAACCCCTTATAAAAGAAGGCAGTTATAAACTAAGTTATAAAGTAACCGTTTACTGTAAAGACCCTATTAGGAAGTTCCCTTAATTAAAAGACTCCACATTATTAGGAGGAGCATCTAGCCTAGCCTCTTTACTTTCCTAGAACTCTAACAGCTCCACTTTATAATTAAACGTTTTTGTAACCTAGTCCTTAAGGTAGGACTGTTATTTATAAAGGCACGCTAGGTATATTGACGTCTTTTAAAGCTTAGCAGTAGCTTTGTAAAGCTGTTAAGTAACAGACTCGACTTACAAGTTAAGGTTTTACTTTTTAATAAGAAGAGCTTTTAACTTTACTTTACTAACATTAAAAGCGTTACACTGGGAAGGCTAGTGCCTCTCTAAACAGTGGTTACAGCTGTCAGATTAGTTTAAAACCCGGTAAATAAGTGGAGGGATAGCGGACTTACAGAAAGAATAAAGGGACATCTCGCTACTAAACGCGTGTATATAGGTTATAAGGTTTAGATAGTGGTTAATGCTTTTGCCCTGTTCCCGTTTTAAGACCTGGGAGCTGGACACTCGTTATATGGTAAAATGGTAAAGGGAGAAACTTACCTTTTAGGTTCTTTATGGGAAAAGAACGTTAAAGAGGGGAAGTTATATAACAACCTTGCAGGCCGTTACTTAAGCCAGGGCAGCCCAACAAATCCCCTATAGAAGGAATAGTGTAAGAAGACAGTATATACTGTCCAAGTACATTAAGCTAAGGGTGTAAAGACCTAAAGCCCTTACGACTAATAAGATGCTGCTTATAGTATACCAAGTACTTATATCGCAAGTAAGAGAAACCTTATAAGCAGAACGCTCACACAGTGTAAAGTGCTTATATAATAAGCACTTATAACATTATAAGTAAAGTACGAAGTACCTCCCAGTTAATTAATATAGATAGCTATAGTTATGCCTATAACCACTATAAGGGATTCTAGTTCCTCACGCTAATATTTAATTATTCATTTATATCTTACTGTTCAGACTCACCTCTGTGTATTATAGTGACAGCGACTTACAGTGACATTAAACCCCCTATCTAGGAGTGCTAGCTCAACAAGCCGTCTTTGGAACGCCCCTTACCTGTTAGCGTCCTGCTATACGTTCTATCTTAACCCGCACCAGTCCTCTCGAGGCCTATATCGGGTACAGGTCGTAATATTTATATTCTTTAAGATAAAATAATATATTAATAAGCTTTAATAAACGCTATCTGTATAAGTTAAGCATATTCTTATACTCTTATCCCACTCCTTAAATAACATTAATGTAACTACTATTACCTTTTAAAAGTTAATAATCTAACTATTACTCTTTATCTTTCTAAAGTTAATATTTATAAGCTAACCTCCTTACCACACATTTTTCATAAATAACTTTTAAGTTCTCTAAATATCTTATAATCATATCAGTAACTGCCATCTTAAATACATTTATTTTTACTTACCTTATAATTAGTTAAATAGTTTAAAACCTGCTTATTCTTCACCAGTAAGATCTTTTTCAAGACATTAAAGGTAGTTCGCTATTACATTAAATATATCACGTCTTAAAGCATTATATTAGTAATCTCTTCGCTATTAATCTTAAACTTTACTAAAGTCCACTTACTAATTACCTCCTCAGCTAATAAGGTAGGAAGTATTATAACAATACGCGCAGGATAGTGTGTCGCAGCAGTAAATGTGTGTCTCTCAAAATAGGATAGCGCACTCAGTTAACAAAAGCAGCGCAGCGACTTAATCACCAGCAATTAAGCAGAATTAAGGTTAAATGTCACAACCTGCAACAGATGGGAAGATAGAAGATCGCAGTGAGAAGTTGCGTGGGGGAAGTGTGGCTGGTTGAACGAGGAGAAAATAATTCCACGCCTTGGGTGTGGGTGGAAGAGAAGGTGGTGGGGTAAAAAATCAGTTTGGGGCAAAATTTGCGCTGGCGCTTTGACGATTTTGATTTTGACACAAATCTACCTATTCGCCTCCGTACCATGGAGCACTGGCCACCTTGCCCTGCCCCCGCAGGCTCCAGCCAGGCTGTCTTGATTAGTGTTCGGTAATTACCATACCCACCCAAGGCGGTAAGAATTACCACCTTTTACCTTACCCAAGCCCGTGACCGGTAATTTACCCCACGTGACAACAGCACGTGACTTAAGTGGGGCCGGGTTAGGGTTTTCTATGGGGGAAATCCATGGCCCCGTTCTTGCCAGGGTAAACTTTGCGCACACCGCTCTCACAGCTCCCACAACCCAGTCAGCCAAAATTGTGGGCCCTAGGGGGCTGGGTAATCTTGGCATTACCTGATTACCGGAGTCAGGAAATGGAAAGGGGCCAAAAGCTGGAAATCGGTAACATGACCGTTACCGTTACCGAACACTAGTCTTGATGAATTGCCAGGGTCCGTCCCGTTTCCCAAGAGATCTCGGCTTCCCCGCACCAACTCAGGGGTCCAGCAGAACAAGGGTTCGATCAGCTCCTCACACAACACACTCTCTCCCCAACAGCACTACCTATCTACTTTTAGACATTTGATATCTCTGAGGTACAGCATTTGAAGCGGGAGCTGGCGCGCAGCGCGCTTGCGTGATAACGATAGAGGCTCGGCGGCAGCGGGAATTCCGCTCTGGGAATCCCATCCTCGGGTCATCCCCCATCCCACCTCATCCCATCACTCCCGTCATGTATCATGTCTCACCCTCACACCCGGATTCCTCTCTACATCAAACCTAGCCAACCACAAGAAGCACGGTCTCCGCACACAAGCTGCGTCTGTGAAAGGTGTGATTGCCTGCAGAAGCATCGCCCCAAGCCAAGAGCGCAAAAAGGCGCCAAGAACCCCAGAGGGCTCCCCACCTCGATTGGCCCACGCCCCGACTCGTGAGAGGAGGCACACACACGCGTGTCTCAGCGTGCCTCTGTAGCGCAGAGCCATGGCCGCCCAACCCAGCTGAAATGCCCTCTCTCCACCTTCCCGTTCCATATATCCCGCATCTACCGATCTATATATACCTCCCCACCCTGTGCCGTCTCTCGTTGTACTCTGGGCGCTACCCAAGTTCAGCATCCATCCACTAGACTCCATCCTACCGCTCACAGCTCCACACATATTCGAGCTTCTGACCCCAAGTTGCACATTCAATATGGATCTGTTCAACAAGTACGCCAACCAGGCCGCCGGTAGCAGCCAGGATCACCCGCCCCAGCAGCAGCAAGGTGGCTCTGATGACCTCCTAGGAAAGCTCGGCAGCTTTGCCGGTGGCAGCAACAGTGCCCAACAACCACCGCAGCAGCAATCATCAGGCGGTGTTGGCGGCCTGTTTGACAAGCTTCACGGCGCCGTTGGTGGCGGCCCTGAGAGCGAGAAGAAGGAGGATGGGCTCGACAAAGGTGCATTAACCTCCTCCAAAAAGTGCTTGGCTTGGTGGGTCAAGATATGAGAGGATGAGAAGCTAAAATATTGGGTCTTTTCGTGGGATAGGTATCGACTGGGTCCAAGAGAAGTTCCTGAAGCAGGGCGCCCAGAACAACGAGGATGCCGCCGAGCAGGCCAAGGACAAGATGATTGCCAATGCCATCCGCGACCAATACAAGAAGGCCACTGGAAACGAATTCCCCATCCAGGATAAGGAGGAGAAGAAATCAGGTGGCTTTGGATCTGCTTTTGGCTTGTAAGCAAGGAGTCACGGCGTAATTTTTGCTGCAACATAAATCAGCACGTGGCTTGTAACTATCCGGGTGGATAACACAACTGCTCTTATCAAGAGAATGTCTTTTTGCACCGTAGTTATGCAGGGTATGAAGGCTCCGGCCAAAAGGAAGGATTCCTTGGCCAGTGTATCTTGATATCTTTTCCTGTCAACACAGCCCATGTTTTTATTAATTACTATTGGTCATCTCTCATTCAGAAAAAGACCCCTCGACAATTGAAGAAGGCCCTCGTATGTTTTAAAAGACCTTCTTGCTCTCTGAAGCAGCCTGTCCCAATGGAATTAACGCCTTTCACGATGCAGTCAACCTCTTATAATTCAAATAGGGCGTTTAACAATCCAAATGACACCGTTACCGCATCCTTTCATGAGCTACTTCAATGTAGTTCAGGCCTCTCACATGCAAACAGTCCCTTCGCCAATGCAATAAGGCCATTGGTAATGCTAATAGGCCCCTTGACAATGTTAATAAGATGTCATATGCATTGTGGGAGGCCTTAGTTGCATCATCATATTGAGCCGTAAGAGAATGTAGCGAGACCTCTTTCAATCGATGAGATGCGTATTCCTGCTAAAAGTGCTGATCGCTTGTCCTCAATCTACCTATCTATCTGCTCTCTAACTGTTGCAACGCTGTCAGAATAATCTGATGTACTACACGTGAGTGGAGTATCTGTTCATCTTGGCTATTGGCCAAAAAACAATAATGAGCTATCAGGGGCCACATTTGATCGACTAGAATGACCTTCCTCTCTTTCATCACTCGGAGCCCAGACGCCAGTTCAAACAATCGCCAGTTGTTTAATCTACACAGGTCGCCCATGCCTTCGTCCTGGTCGCCAAAGAAGACCTCGTCGAACTTATCATCTAGCCAGCTCTCGTAATTGAACCAGAGCTTCTAAATTCTCCTGATCAGCATATATAATCGCACTACTACTTGTAGCACAACTAGACAAACCCTGCAGATACCTAAAGCCGAATCGGCTTGTTCTAGCACAGTCATCTCCGTATCGCCGTTTATGAACTCGCTTAGCAGGCCGAGGAGGTGATTTCGCTCGCCCTGTTCAACGAACTCACTGATTTGCAACCCCAAACAAGGAGCGTCTGGACTCAATGGTGAAACAGAGACAGGCACCGAAGGCTTTGGCGTGTTTGGCCCAAAGGAATCGCCAAACTCGAAGGAGTGCTCGTCTAAATAACTGTCAGGTAGGCCGGCAAGCTTCCTTCTTTCTGCAGCTGCAATTTCGGCAGCCTGGAGGCGCTTTGCATTCTCCCAGGGGGACTCGGGTGTTGGCGAGCAGGGCGTAGATTGCTGTGCAGTCTGTATGTCCTTGGGTTTAGGGGGTACCTTTGGCTTGCGTGGTGCCCTTGGTCTCCGTGGCTTGGGAGGCTCCTTTAGCTTGGGAGGCTCTTTTGATTCGAGGGGCATTATTGCGAGGAGCTGTGAACTCGTCAGATGAGTTGCTTCGTTATACTTGCCACGCTTCCTTACTGAAACCCTATTGCCCCTGGCTTACCTCCTGGATCGACATCCACCGCCGCTCTGAGGGTGGTTCGCCTGCATGTTGACCAACAAGCTGTTGACTCGGTAGTTGGTTGAACTGCTGTATGAGCCGCTGGACAGGTTGTTGGACGTCCTGTTGCCTGGGGTCCTGCTGGATGGGCTGCGCGCCAAGATTGTGGCTGACACCGGACGGCTGTCCAGGCTGGTGGAGGGCTTGCTGGATAGGTGGTTGACCTGGCTGGTGGCCTAACCGCTGACTAGGCGGTCTGTTGAAGTGCTGGATGAGCTGCTGGACAGGTTGTTGGATATATTGTTGGACATATTGTTGAGAGGACTGTTGATTGAACTCTTGTTGAATGGGCTGCGGGCTAAGAGTCTGGTCGGTGCTGAACAACTGTCCAGCATGCTGGATGGCTTGCTGGCTGACCTCTTGACTGAGCTGTTGACTCAGTTGCTGCTGAGTGGGCTGCGCGACAAGATGTGAACCGGTGCCGAGCAGCTCTCCGAGATGCTGGACGGGTTGCTGGCCAAACACTTGATTGGGTGACTGCATATGATGCTGGGTGGGCTGTACGTTGAGATGCTGACCGGCCCCGAACTGCTGCACCGGTTGCTGCCTGGGTTGTTGGTCAAACTGCTGGAGAGGCTGCTGGTCGGACTGTGCACCGAAATTCCGACCAGTGTCAAACTGCTTTGCGAGTTGCTGCATAAGCTGCGCGTCAAAGTGCTGACCGCCGTTGAATCTCTCTCCGGGTTGTTGACTGGGTTGCTGGTTAAAAGGCTGGTCAAATTGTTGAATGAGGTGTTGGA
>Ga0247781_1000408_pt1 | contig 13262 bp, 13 predicted proteins | sample UWRJL184509B5_FD_179922 | JGI IMG/M metagenome (GOLD analysis project Ga0247781, IMG submission 179922) | Plant litter microbial communities from Arlington Agricultural Research Station in Wisconsin, United States - UWRJ-L184-509B-5 | ecosystem: Environmental > Terrestrial > Plant litter >...
TTATCGTTATTACGGCGGCGCCGGCGGTGGAGTCGCTTATTCATATTAGACGCCCTTGATGACCTGGGTCCGCTCCTTGTTGAGCTGCATGGCGTTTTGCTCAAAGGCTTCCTTTTTGCACTGATCCGAGGGGAGGAATCGCGAAAAAGGTCAGCAAACGAGTCCCCCGACAAGACGTCCGACAGCCCGACGAGCCACCACTGCGGCTCCGGGTCCCTGTCCGTGTCCGTGTCCGTGTCCGTGTCACTTACGTCTTCTAGATTCTGGCATTTGTGGTCCTCTAATAGCCGGTGGTTGCTGCAGTAGTGTCCGTTGCAGAATGCGCAGTCACCTGATATGCGCTGGGCGGCGAGCTTGCACTCGTTGAAGGAGCACCTGATCCTCTTTGGCGGCATGTTTGGGATTGTGTGTTGTGTGTGTTGGCGGTGGTGGTGTGTGCGGTGGGTGTATGGTATTCTTCGCTTGTGTGTGGGCCGACAAAGCTGGGAGGTTGCGAGAGGAAGGGATGGGAGGAGAAGAAACAAAAACAAAAGAAAAAGTATGGTAGCAGACACCGGGGTCGGCGGACAGTTTATAAAGCAAGTGATGACTGACACACTGGCCAGGGCAAAGGCTCCCTCGGAGGCGGCAAACAACTCACGTGGCGGTTGACTGGTCGCAGGCAAGGGTAAGGATACTTGGGCCGTTGAGAATTTGGGTTTAGGTAACGGACGTTTGGACTAACCAAGTGCGTGTGGTGGAAATGGCTGGAATCCGTTCGACCCGAGTGCGGTGAGACAGATCAGTCTATCAGTGAGCTAAGCTAATCAAGATTGAATGGTGAAAGACTCATTGAGCCAGCAAGCCCATCCCAGGTGACTTTGAGACTTTATTGATGCCGCCCTTGTCGATGACGGCACGAGCGGCGACTTTGGATGCGGCCCCAATGGGGATTCTGGATTCTGGTCGGTACGCAGCGGTATTGGTCTGGTATTGTGCCGTACCCGTAGTGGATGCTGGATGGCGTCTCCTTAGGCATGTCGGGTGTAAGCGTGGACCACGGCCACAGGCCGGAACAAGGAATCGTCCATGGATTGCCGTCCTTTGTGGACATGCAACACAAACACCAAAAAAGGAATCCGTAAAACATGTCACCGTGCCTGTGTGCTACCCTACCATGTACGGGAAACACAAAAAAAACAGTATGACAAACCGAATTCCGCGCAAAAGGTGACGACGGACAAACGGGGATCGTGGCATGGGGTCGCAACATTCTCGAGATTGTCCCGGACCAGAGGAATTAGAAGTCAGGGGGTGGCATAAGAGGGATGGTCCATGGAGGCGTGACCCCATTCAAGCCCCATTTCCCGATCCTCATGACTGATAGCGCTCCCCGGTCGATCTTGACAGCCAAGAACTCACAGATATGAAGCTAGGGTAGCCGCGAGTTTGCGTGCTGCCTTCCCCCTTCTCAGGGGAATTATCTCACAATTACTGGTCATACTACCTTCTCGCCATGATTTCGGGCATCATTATTTGGCATTTGCCCAAACTCCTACGCACTAGAGGTAAATTGACAGCTGGCTATTCTCCCCCCTAACCCACAAGTCGACTACGCAAACACGCCAACAATCACGCCAGCAGGAAAAACAAAGTTTATCTAGCTGGAGACGTGGCGCAATAGTTGTGCAACATTGAAGCATTTTTATCGGATTGGCGGGTTTTGGTCTTGTTTCGGAAATACCCTGTGCCAATCGTATTCTATATTGATTTTGTTGGCCAACTATACTCCAGGCTAGGCCATCAAGGTACACGCACCAAACCTATCCGAAGTTCCCAACATCACCACCAACTATTGAACATCGGCCCAAAAGGCCCACATCACAGATAAGTTATTATTCGGCGCCGCCGCCGCTGTTGCAAGTAAAATGGCCAGTCAGTGAACCAGTTGGCCGCCCGCTCACAGTGCCCGTCCTCCAAGGCTACCTAACTAATCATCCTGATTCCCTCCCACTATGCAGTGCCCAAATCCTCAAGGTTGTGATTCAGTCCAACAACAAAAACAACATCAACACAGGCGAACTAACGAGGCGTCTGCTTCGGCGGCGGCATGTCGCTCAACGTCATGTCGTGTAAGAATTCCCGTTTAACTGCCTGCATTTATGTACAGAGTACACGATACAGGACACTTCCCCCACTGCCGAGATACGGCTTCCGACACCGATGACTGCGTCTCCAGGCGATCAATGATCATCCCGTGGTCCGGCGATGGTTAACATGCCGGCGTGGGGATCACCCAGAGCAATTCCCTCGCGAATAGCTGGGTAGACCGATCAATCGACCAACCACCCTAGCGGCCGTTGTGCGGTCCAGACCTTTCGTATTTTTATTTTTATTGAGCCGCCGGCTCTCTCATCGGACTGCTCGATCAACCATTCAATGGGCACATCGACTTTCCTCTAACCTAGCAGCAGACAACAAAAGGACGCCGGCTTTGGTTTCCTTGGCCCATGATTGCACCCCGTCCGATGTATTGGTCCTCTCCGCCAAAACATGGACGAATCGTCGGTAGACACGAGGATCAACAGCCACTGCGACGCACGCAGGTCTGGGGTACACACGCTTGTCCTGCATTGCATTCGTGCTCTCATCACATCAGAATTTCGTGCCAAAAGAGAATGTTACAGGGCCAAGGCAGCGCGATGGTCACCGCCGGTGTTCACATCGAAATATCGGACTAACCTCTCAGGGGAAGGAGGGATCGGTTCGCAACTAAACACTGTTCCGCTGTCTTTCATACCATACGATGTTAACTTCTGTGCCAGGACCCAGGCAATCAACCTCGGATACACCAATAACGGTGGCACTTGCACGGCAGCAACTACAACGAAAGCATGGCACGACGATCTCACGGTTGAATGACCCGCTGTTCTCTTTGAGCTACAATGATTTTACTACAAGGTACAATTTCCCAGGTACATCCATTCCATGGGCCACTCTGGCTTTTTACATGGAAACCACCGCCCGGATGCAGTCACCCTGCTTCATGACATCGAAGGCGGAGTTGATCTCGGGCAGTGTTTTGCGGTGGGTGATGAACTCGTCCACCTTCAGTTTACCATCGAGATAATCTTGAACCAGGCCGGGGAGTTGTGTCCTGCCCTTGACGCCGCCAAAGGCACATCCCTTCCAGACACGTCCCGTTACCAATTGGAAGGCTATATTTTAGGAAAGATATAAGCTTTGAAGACTTCAGAAAAGGAGCGAGGCAACTTACGTCTGGTAGCAATCTCTTGACCAGCGGCAGCTACACCAATGATGATGCTCTGGCCCCAGCCCTTGTGGCAAGCCTCGAGAGCCGCACGCATGACACCGACGTTACCAGTGCAGTCAAAGGTGTAATCACACCCACCGTCTGTCATCTCGATCAGCTTGTCGACGACGGTCTGGCCCTCGGGAAGCTGGGTGGGGTTGACAAAGTCGGTAGCGCCGAACTTGCGTGCCCACTCCTCTTTGGTGGGGTTGACGTCGACGACGATGATCTTGCCAGCCTTTTGGGCGACAGCGCCCTGTACAACGCTGAGACCGACGCAGCCGGCACCGAAGATGGCGATGTTGCTACCCTCGTCAACGTTGGCTGTTATCCGGGCAGCTCCGTAACCGGTTGTGATGCCGCATCCGAGGAGGCAGGTGCGGTCCATTGGCGCCTCAGGCTGGACAGCTACGACGGAGATGTCGGCGACGACTGTGTACTCGCTGAAGGTGGAAGTGCCCATGAAGTGCAGGATGTCTTGCCCCCTGGCCCGGAAGCGGGAAGTGCCATCGGGCATGAGACCCTTGCCCTGGGTTGCGCGGATCTTGCCGCAGAGATTGGTCTTGCCCGACTTGCAGAACTTGCATTCCTTGCACTCGGGGGTGTAAAGGGCAACGACGTGGTCGCCGACCTTTACATTGGTAACGCCCTCGCCGACGGACTCGACGGTACCGGCACCCTCGTGTCCGAGGATAATGGGGAAGGCACCCTCTGGGTCCTTGCCCGAGAGTGTGTATGCGTCTGTTTGCCAATATTTAGTGACCAAGTCGATGATGACGCGTGGTATATTGAACTCACCTGTGTGGCAGACACCGGTATACTTGATCTGGATGCGGACCTCATGGGCCTTTGGGGGTGCAACCTCGACATCCTCGTAGCTGAGCTCCTTGCCAGCCTCCCAGGCAATGGCAGCCTTGCAAGTGATGGTCTAGACGCGCATTGATACACGAGTCAGCAATCATGGCTAGTGGTGACGAGATCATCGAAACATGGGTTGTATGTGTGGTGTGGAGGAGGGGAGGGTGAGGAGGGGAACATGTATGATGTCAGAATGTCAAACTGCTCACCTTTCCCGCTGTTGACGCCATTTCAGATTATAAGGGACTGGATGGTTTGTGGTTTCGAAACTCTCTTTTCGGGGGAAGGAGGAGAAAAAGAAGAAATTGTTTCTCTTTTTTGTTCCGGGACCTTTAGCCTTGGATCTCTCCTCTTGTTTTTTTACAAATACTGATGCAAAACAAAAAGGCTATCTATCTGCGTCAGTCCCTCAACAACCCCGCCTTCTGAAAGGTGGGGTTCCGAGAGATTGCCGGCAATACACGATGACAAGACAATGAGACGCAGCGAGGGCAAGCACGAGCAAGCAGAGCAGTTTATCCCTTTTGGCGGCGGCTTCGGGGATATTACGGCTTGTTTGGTTCCCGTGTGGATGTACTTGTTGATTTTGTGTCGCCTTTTTGGTACTAACCTGGCCGTATTTACGGGTTTTAAAGGCTGGGCGTTTGTTTTACCCCTTATCAACTTTTGGAACTTGCGGCTCGGGAGGTAGTTTATCTAAATACCTTTCCTAGCTCGTCGGTGTCGCTGGCCTATCTATCGCCGTATGATGCATCTATCCCGAGATTTTCCCACGGGAATAGAGAGTTCTAGAATCATCTTCTTGGTGATGGCGTCAACTTGCCTCTTCGTCTGACAATAGGTCGACGGTTCCACCATTATGGGGTTCCTTTGCCAGATTGAGCTATTCCGTGATGGTGCGCAGGTGCGATGGTGGTTACTGGTGTAGTTCTCATTGGTAATTGATCCACTGGCGTTGAGGATGACAGCTTTATTATGAATGACAGTCTCAGTTGCTGCTTGGGACTTGGGACTAGATTGATTCCTTGTTGCTTGTCTTTCAACACAAAGATCAAGAGCAGAGGGATGTATGAAAGCACTGCATCTTCACCAACTATCCCGTCACCGGGAAACGGGAACGGAACCCAGTTTAAAGTCCCGATTCACCATCCCGTCTTATTATCAATTGGTACCTAGGTAAAAAGGAGCTCATAAAACACCACTTCCCGTCGGTGGCAAAAGGTTTATCCGATGTCGGTGCAACCACGAGCCTAGATGACGCCATTCTATTTTGGGAGACCGTTAACTGTCACAATTGTCGGGATATTCACCAGAGGACTTATGAAAGGATGGTATAACAATGGGTAGTAGGCAATGGGTATAATGTCCTGCTCACCGTGAAGAGCGCCGATGGTCTCACCGTTTAATGTCCCCTGCCGATAAAATCCGGCACCAGATTCGGGGCTCGGCCAGTTCTTGAAACGGAAAAACCACTCGTCTTGTGGGTGACTAAGTTCGGGCCTGCATACTTGTAGACATTTGATACAACCACACATTTCCATCACCAATAGTCAAGGCATCGGCAAAACCCAAGATCCAAATACCTGCCCTCCAAATCCACACCCACATCAAGTGACAATGCCTCCGTCCACAGGCCTCGTCCCGCCTTCCCCGCTCCCGGAGTTCGTGTACAAGATCACGCCGGAGGCCCCGCCCGATCCCATCCCCGAGGCATATCCGCTCTCCGACTTGGACCGGCAGGATGGCTTCATTCACATGAGCACTGCTTGGCAGGTGTGTTCTTTATTTGTTTTTCCACTAGAAAACCCCGCTCCATTCAGCAGTGAAGGCGTGAGGCGGGGGGTATATTCGTAGACCACCACCGCTCACCCCCTTAATTATATCCCACCAAGTTTCCAACTCAACGAATAAACTCATATCCTTTGCTCTTACCCCCTACCTATCTTCCACCTGGCTACATAATCCCAACATGTCCCCAAAACAACCCAAACCCAACCCTACCACCAAAACCCTTACTAAACCCCTTGAGATAGATCCCCATAACAGCAAATCTCTACTTCAACCAAACCCCAAAATTCTACATCCTCAAACTCCGCCTCTCCAACTTCGACCAGTCCAAAGTAAAATGGGACGAAGCCGAGGGCACAAACGGCTGCCCCCATCTCTACGGGAACTTTGGCGCCAAAGATGTCGTATCCGTCAAGGTCTTCGAACGAAAGCCGGACGACCAAAAGTGGAGCGATGTGCTCAAGGAGAGTGACTGGTTGGTGTAGAACTGACTGACTGAGGGTTAATGGTAGAGTATACCTAGGTGTATATATAGGTATTTATCTGCCTGGCAGGGGCTTGGCTGTCAAACATTACAGCAATAAATGCCATTCTTTACTATGCTACGACACTACACATTGACCCCACTGGACTGGTCACTGACTCCAGGTCTCTATGTAATGGGTGGACAGGACGGGTTATACATGGTCCTCTACGTGGCCCGTCCTCTACGAAGAATCATTTCCTCCAAGCATAGAACGCGCAAGGCGTGGGCAGCCCTTGCCACATTCCTACCTAGGTATTTAGATCGCCCTGGTAAACAAATCATCAACAGATATATGCATGTCACAGTACCAATGCTTGCAGTCAATACATTCTTCCATTCTTCTTTCTCATCCTCAAACTAAACTCCTTCCACTCTCTCTCCTTCCAGTAATCATATCCCCACTTCCTCCCAGCATGCCAATCATGATGTACGTATGGTAACAATTCGTGACAAAAACAACCCAAAAAAATTGCAATTCCCACAAACCAAACCACCCATCATCATTTCCAGCCGCCGGGAAAGAGAAAGAAACAAATACTAGCGATAGAAAAAAAACCTCCGCGCAATATGTATGTAGTTATGTACCCATGTATTAGACAGACAAACAAACAAAACGAAAATCTCCATCCCATCCAGTCTCGCCTTTTTGTTCTTCCTTCTTCCTCTCTCTCATCAGTCCACCCAACTGATTCATTGTATCTGACAAACAAATGCCCTATTTCCCTCCCTCCCGAGTGAGAGAACCCAGTCCCTACTCAGAGACTGCCAACTACCGAGATAAAAGGCAAAAATAGAGGGAAGTGGAAGAAGAGCCCAACAAATGGATGCTATGCTATGTGCGAAAAGAAAAAAGTAAAGAAAAACCGGTTCCAGGGGCCATATAAAGGTTGAAAGAAAACCCGTCCCAGAAATAGCAATAACCCTTCTAATGCAAAACAGGAAAGGGGAAAACAACAAAAAAACATACATAGAACGAGGGATCTTACCTGATCCTCTTCTCTCTCTTCCACCACGCCCCGTTTTTTTGGGTTACTGAACTCTACTTCTTGAAAAAGCCATATGATCGATCCTCCTCCGCCCATACTATATAGATATCGAACTCTACTTTTTCTCATTCGCCTTCTTGTTCGCATTCAGGGCCTCGGCCAGCTTCTCTCCCAGGTCAGACGACTTCACTTGAAGCATCCACGATTCCAACTTCTTCCCATCATCAGAAGCGGCAGTAACCTTGACGTACTTTCCGCCGGGTTCCGGCTTGTACGTGGGGTTAGGCAGGAGGGTTTTGTTCAGGACAACGTGCCCACGCGGTTCGCCCCGTAGCAGAATCCGCACAGCACCAGTCGACTTGTGCTTCATGAGGCGCATAGGGCCGACACCCTTGGTGCTCCAAGGACTCTTCGATTTCCCGCCATTGTCGTCGCTATCGGGTTCGTATTTCAAGGCCTTGGCACGAACTTCAAACACGACGTCCTCGTCCTCCTCGCCCGGGCCGCCTTCGGTTAATGAGATTTGGTCCTGTGGTGCCTCATCCCCGTCAGTGTTGGTTCCTCGAGTTTCTTCGGCTTCGGCGGCGGCCGGCTCGGGGGTACCGGTCGCTGGGGTGGTAGCCAAGCTTGAAGCACCGCCGAAAGTGAAAGGGGTATCTTGAAAAGCACGTATTAATATTGGCATCCTTGGCGTGAATTGTTTTGCGGAAATCGTCAGGACTCACTAGTACCTGTAGAGGTTCCCCCTCCGGGAGCTAGACCACCGCCAAACATTGGTGAGGCCGAAGGGGGCTGTATAGCACCAAAGCTGAACATAGATCCGCCTGCAGCATTGTTTCCACCAAACATGTTACCCGGCTGCGTGCTGGTATCCGAAGCGCCGCTGAAGCTGATGGACGGCGCAGCAGTGTTGCCAAAGCTGAAAGAAGAAGTGGCGTCATTGTTGGCCGGCGCAGCAGTGTTTCCAAAGTTAAACGAAGAACCGCCGTCATTGTTGCCACCCGTACCGAAATTGAAAGAGGACGGCGTCGACACAGACCCAGCGCCATTACTGGCGAAAGGGTTGTTGATAGTAGTCGCGTCAGAGCCTGCGGTCGAGAAGGTAAACGAAGCGCCAGCGGCTCCGAATATGGATCCCGGTTGAGTGCTAGCCGGCTGAGATGCGGGGGCAGCAGGCATGTGAGCACTTCCAAAGGAGAAGCTGGGAGTGGTTGAGGCCGGTACGGCGCCGCCAAAGATATTTGCTGGCTTTGGGGCTTCAGGCTGGGCAGGGGTGCTACCAAAGACTGGCTTTGACTCTTGCGGCGCGCTTGAGGTGGTTGCCCCGAACCCTCCGAATAGCTGCTTTGATTCTTGAGCCGGCTGTGAAGTTGTCGCCGACATACCACCAAAGAGATTCTTAGTCTCCATAGGAGCAGGAGGTGCCGATGACCCGAAAAGAGGCTTGGGAGTTGAGGCATCGTCGGCCTTTTGAGCCGTGGCGGAAGAGAAAGAGAAGGGCGAAGTAGCAGGTTTGTTGTCGTCACCACCAAACGCTCTCTTCTTCTGCGGCTGGTCTGCTTCACCGGTGGAGGTGGAGGGGGCTGAGGTCATGCCACTAAACAGCGGTGCTGACGTACTGGCTCCAAAGATGGAGCTCGTCTGGGGCTTCGCGTCGGTTGCGTGGGTCTGGCCAAAGAGGTTCGCAGGCTTCGCGTCGGTTGCCGGGGTTTGAGCGAAGACGCTCGTCTGGGGCTGGGCAGGCTTCTCGGCCTCAGCCTTATTCTGGCTACCAAACAGAGTCGAAGACTGGAACACGGGCTTAGGAGGCTCGTCAACTGGAGCAGCAGGCTTGGGAGCGAACATGTTCGACGTTGCCGGAGCAGCTGTCGCCGGCTTAGCCTCATCAGCAGCCTTTGACGGTCCAAAGGCAGAGGATGTAGAGCCAAAGGCAGAGGATGTAGATCCAAAGGCAGGGGAGGCAGTATTGCCGGATCCGCCCAGTCCACTGAAAAGGGAAGGCGTTTTGCTCGAGGTTTCTGCAGTCTTGGCAGGGAATCCGAAAACAGACTGGCTCGTTGATGGCTTATCCGCTGCTACTGGCGGCGCGGCAGGTGTATCTGCCTTCTTTGTCATCGCAGCAAACATATTCGGAGCCGCCGCTTCCTTAGGAGCATCCTTGGCGGGAGCTGCCGGTTCTGCAGCCTTGGACGCGCCGAAATCAAGAGTGGCAGAAGCCGGCTTTGGCGCAGTTGATCCAAATAGGTTATTGCTAGTGGAAGAGAACTTGATAGGTGTACCAGTGTTCCAAGTGTTGTTCAAAGGGGCAGCCGGTTGCTCCTTGACAGGGCTGACCGACCTGCTCTTGTCAGAGGCAGGAAGCAGCTGAGGTCCATCCTGTGCGGCGAGCTGTCTGACCGGTTGACCATCGGCGCCCCTGGTAATGCGATCAAAAAGGCTACGGCCTTGAGAGGCCTCTCCTGCGTCAGAGGAAGCACTTGATGTTCCATTCATCGACCCAACGGGCTTGAGCTCTCCAAACTGTGGCGTGAACACCCCTCCGCTCGCTGCTACGCTCGGCTCGTCGCTCTGGCCGGCTTCTTGGCCTTCAGACTCGTCCGCGTTGGTGCTAGTCTCGTCTCCGCTCTCTGCATCCGCATCATCATTGCTCCCTTTACTGTTATCAGACAGATGGCCAAAGATATTTTTGGCAGGGGCTGGACCCTTTCCGCCAGTCTCGAACACGGACCCACCAAACGAGTTGGAAGCACCAAAGCTCGAAACGGCGTTGTTTGTGGTCGATTTCGCAGGGGTCGTAGAAGTGGTGTTGTTTACGATGCTCTCGAACACCGACTTGGTTGCGGACGGGGTCTTCTGAGGTGTGGGAGCAGGTTTGAATAGCTTGGCTGGCTGGTTCTCATCGGCATCGCCTACAGCGTTGGCCTTGCGTTTATTCTTGACAGGTGCCGGAACAGCTCCCTCGGGCGCACGAACCCGCTTATTGCCACCGGAGGAGGATGTAGTCAACGCAATGTCATTCGGTACCAGTTGTTCTTCCGCTTTCCTCTTGGAAGAGCCATTGGTCTTGATGGTGGAGGTGGTCTCGTCCTCGTCCTCGGAGCTCGGGATTCCATGCTTCTGTTTCCACTCCTTTTTGACGGCCTCTGATGCCCTGACTGTCTTAAATTCGTACAATCCATACCGGAGCATGATTAGGCTGCGGCTCTTCTCATACTCCTTGGCAAAGTTCAGGATATTGATCTTCCAGTCCTTCTTCGCAAAGACTTCATCAGCAGCATATTTAAGCCGCCGCAGGTCGAGAATACAAAAGAACTGGCGCCTTTGTTGCTCGTCAAGGTCGGAAGGGCAGTAATGCGCCAAGAACTCATCTGCATATATCGACCCGGATCGGCTCATGCCTGCGGGAACCTCTTTAGCAAGTGCCTCGCCGGTTAGCTCGCGGGGCGGTTCAGGAATGCGCATGTTGAACAGTTCGGTAGAAGTGTTGTTGGATGGAACGCGATCGTTGATCTCAGCGGTCGAGCCTCGAGCTGCTTTGCCAGGAGTATAAGGAGGAAAGCTCTGGTTTGCGCTGTTTGTCGAGACACGAGGAGTGAAGGCCGACGCACCGGCGCGGTTATACACGGAGGCGCGGAAGAGATTCCGAGGCGCCGTGGAAGCGCCCGAGAGGTTGCTTGGCTTGTAAGAACTGGAGGGAGTGCGGGTTGTGGTTGAGGATGTGAAGGAAGAAGATTTGTACGGGTTATCACCCGGCATCCTCCTTGGAGTCGCCATCGACATGGACGACGAGAAATTTGTCGTCTTGGGAGGAGCGGATGATTGACGTGTAAAGTCGGAGGCGCTCATGGTTTGGGATAACTTGCTCGACGGAGCTGCAGGACGATGAATCTTTCTCCCGGCAAGCTGAGTGTCGGACGCGCGCTTCGCAGGGCTCTCGAACGACGCGTTTTTCGGCTCGGCATGAGGAAGAGAGACCGACTGGCTGATGCCGTTCTGTCGAGGGACGGCGGCCTTCACCTCGGTGTCGGGTGCGGGCGCGCTTGTGCCGCGAAACAGGCTCGTGGTAAAACCAAACAACCCGCGCTTCTTTGGCGTAGGCTCCATGGTTACGAGCGTGTGAGCCGGTCAGGGAGGGGAGGGTAAATGGAGAGAAGGGTGTGGAAGAAAGGGTCAAAGAATCGCAGATGCAACGGGCCAGGTGGGTTTGGCGCTGCAGGCATAAATCCAGATGGTTTGCGCGTTGTGGTCGCGGTTGGCGGGATGAAGCTCGATGGCTTAAAGAATTTGGGCGTGAGTTGGGATTTTTGGGGATCCGCGCGCGATCGGTAGGCCGGTCGGTTCACAGATGAAGAAGCGGAAACCTGTCAATGACCCACTGACACACACTAGGCCAAGGTGAAAGATGAACAAGAAGAAAAAGACTCGATGGATCCAATCAAAGTACCATCGAAAACGCCGTCGCTCCTGTGAAGGCAGCCAGGAGCGATGAATGTTGTGTGCCTTTTGATGCAGGATTGCAAAGCTGTGCAGAGCTGAAGGCTTCTGTGAACATCCTTGATCCAAAATTTGCGGCAGGGCAGCGAAAGGAAAAATTGTACTACAGGCGCGCTCTACCTCGCACGGACCAGCAAACTTGAAAGGCAGAAGCCAGACTACGGTTCGCGCCGAGCCAATCAGCCTCTGCAGAAGCCAAGACTTCAAAACGGGGAAGGAGCCACTCTCAAGAACCAGTGAATGCTTTCGATGTTCTTCTTCACAAACATCCATTGTGCGTGCCATCAAGATAGCCAAGTCTAGCTCATTTTCACAGGACAATGGGAGCCGCGGATGCCATACGTTTCTATGCAATGTCTTGAACAAACCCGTCAAGCAATTTGTTCGCCACTTATGTCTGATGCAGAACACCAATGCACTCCGATACGACAGCTGTTTGCCCATCAAAGGAGAAGCTCAGCAACGCAACGCAGTATACCCTCACCCAAAAAGGCGCTCAAGCAAAAAAATAAAAAGTGGTATTCTATACGTACAACGTGAACTAAACCAATCGTATCATCTCCCAGACGCGCCAGGAGTAATCATCGTGACACCCATTCATTATCCGCCAATTCCAACTTTTATCTATCTACAACTTGGCCTTGGTCTGCGCCTTCTTGAGGATGGGGTCCAGCTTGGTGGCCTTCATGACATCGCCCTTGACCTTGAGCTTGCCCGACATGAATAACCGCTGGGCGTTGGCCTTGCCGGTGACGAGGTTGCCAAAGTCGGCATCGGAGAGGGAGAGAGTGACTGGAGATAGCGGTGTCAGCAAAACGATATACGCCTTTGGGGCATCTGTTGGATCCCAAGCTCACCAGTAGGCTTCTCTCCGGGGCCTTTGCCGACGGTGCCCGTGTTCTTCAGGTCGATGTGCCAGCTGTCGGTCTCGCCGGCGGCGTTCTTGAGGTTGAAGGCAAAGACGGCCTTGCCCTGCGCGATGGCGTCCTTCTTGTCGGCATCGCTGGAGAGAGCGGCGCTGATCGCATCGAAGGCGGCAGAGGAAGGGAACTTGGCTAATGTTGGAGCCGGATTTGTTAGTGATTTGATTCCTCCGGGGCAACCCAGTAAGCTGGTAGTAGGCAGGTAACTTACAGTTGGCGAGAGACATTTTGGATGGTATTGAGGCGGTATTTGATTGGAGAGATAGATATGGTTTGCGCAGAATTGACGATAGGAGATTCAACAATTCGTGGTGGTGGGACTGCGGCAAAGTTATATACAAAGACGTTTGGGAATGATGGGGAGCTGGTCGGCTCCGGCTTTCTTGCTCACTCCA
>Ga0247781_1000409_pt1 | contig 13233 bp, 14 predicted proteins | sample UWRJL184509B5_FD_179922 | JGI IMG/M metagenome (GOLD analysis project Ga0247781, IMG submission 179922) | Plant litter microbial communities from Arlington Agricultural Research Station in Wisconsin, United States - UWRJ-L184-509B-5 | ecosystem: Environmental > Terrestrial > Plant litter >...
CAGCACTCCGATATCCCGTTGGCCTTTTTCTCCCTTACTCTTTCGAAACGATAGAGCCATTCGAAACATGGCGGCAAGCGGAAGTAGCCGTACTATGGAGTCACGAACTGGGCGGACCAAGCAACGTGAGTACAGCCACCCGAGGAGGAGGAGAAAAGGATGTGGTGGAAATGGAATCTACGCCCGGGTGCTCATAAACCGACAAACACTGACTTCATCTTCAATAGGTTACAATTCAAAGGGCGAGCGGTTGGTGGCTGGAGTGGTTCCTCTGACGGCGGGCAAGGATTTCGTGCTCCTCATTCAATCTACCAGGCGAAAGGGCTGGGTATTACCCAAAGGCGGTTGGGAGCTCGATGAAGAGTGCACGGAAGCGGCAGCACGCGAGGCTTGGGAGGAGGCAGGAATCACAGTGCAGATTGACTACGACCTCGGCGATATACAGGAAACCCGGCCGCCCAAGAAGCACCATTCTAAAGAAAAGGAGCGTTCGCTGTACCGATTCTACGAGGCTACCGTCCTCACGGAGCACGACAACTGGCCAGAGAAGGAGAAGCGAGAACGCAAGTGGTTCACGTTCGCGGAGGCCTATGAGATTTTAAAAGACCGACCAGAGTTGCGGACTGCTCTCGAGCGCTCGACCGTCAAGAGGTAGCCTCGGGGTTGCTGTATTGAGGACTTTGTCGGGGTTTTCGAACTCGAACATCTACGGGATGCATGGAGGGGGAATCCCACTCTACCCAATCCATCCTTGGCTGGATACGATACTGCTCAAGACAGGACATGGTAGTTATCGACGCGTGCCGACCTTTGTGCTAAACACACGAGATTGGCACTCCTCAGTATGGCTGCTATCCGAGCCGACTTCACAACTCTCCGCGAGTGTGTTGTCGGCAGGCTCCCTTTTTTCCCTTTCCTTTCCGCAGCCTATGCTAGGTCAACAAATCGCAACAAACCGACTTGAATCTTCCTTGGGTGCTTGAGCACTCGGCCTGAGAAGTCTTTTCAGTGGACATGGGCATGGAGTTTGGGACTGTGAAGAGCGATAGATTACCCAAGCAACTGGCTGTCGTGTTGAGTTTTTGCATTTGAATTTCTTTAAATTCTGTTACCACCGTAACCTTGTCTATTTGTGGCCGGATTATATAGAACGCACAACACCCTTTTCTTGCATCAGTCTTCTGGGAGTTGTCACTATTCACCGGGAACTTATAGAAATTGCATTTATCTCGTCTGAACAGCAAAATGACAAAAGTTTCGGGGGCGGGGCAAGATCAATTTGGGCTGGGAGCAAAAGCCGGTGGTCAGGGGGGGCGGTATTCTCATTCGGGACAAGAGGCTTTACCAAATATTCACGACATGAACGGGCTGGTATGACTGATTTATGTTTCTGGACGAACGGGCGGCTGGCTGGCTATATCTGATTAACTGCTATTTTCTCTTTTCATCTTGTTCTGGAAAGGGGCGGGTTTAATCCTTTGTCCTTGGGGATACCCCATACAAGCATATGCATACTTAGAAAACAAAAGGCGGCGGCTATCTTATGAATACATTTATTTGGCATCGTAGTACAGTTGGCTTGCATGCAACACACGGTAAGGGAGTATGTATTCAGGGGGCTACATCCTAGTTATGGAGATGATGGATAATGCTGATCAGCTTCGGAGCCATGGGCAATCATTCATTATCATCAGAACTTGATATTCTAAGTCGGGGTTTGGATAAAAAGGGGCAGAGATATATCAAATTACCAGGTCGGATGACAACCGGGGGGTTACCATCAACACGGCGGCCATATCGTTCACGTTTTAGGTATTAAAACGGAAGAAAATAAAACATAGACGGCCCATATTCTATATACTCCAAGACAATCAAGACCGTATGTATTTTATCAGCCCAGTTCTCACTCTCTCGTTGATGGAGAGCCAATACATGGTTTCCCACCAGCTGGTCTCTGAAGCTGAAATAAAATAGAATGCAATTTTTAGGTATATATAACAAGCGAAGCGCAACTTTGCCGTGCGCTGTTCAAGAATAGAAGAAAAAAAGAAAAACGTGTATATAAATCGCCATGTTCTACCGAGACCAGTCGAAGCAAGACATAACCCCCACGCACATATTTCGAACCCCTTATTTATCTGTCTCGCTCGTAGACTGGGGGGACTGCTTGATTCCCTCCCACAGGACGTCTTCGGTGGTGCGGGTGTGTTGGACTGATCGGATTCCAACCTGTATGCCGAATATCCCCGGTCTTCCGAGAGAGCGGTACGGTGTCGATTTGATCGTAACGAGACCATTCTGAACCATCCTTCCATACAAATGATGAGTTGTCGTGGGTGTTGCTGGCCAGGCTGATGTCCCTTCTTCAATCCCCCTTCTACTAATTACTCCCCTTGACTCCTAAACTTCACCAAAAAAGACGGGCCGGAAAATGCAAATGCCGTCGGTGATTCGAAAGTGATAACCCAAAACACAAGAAAAGAAGGCTTGCAAGACGTTTCGTCCATCGTGTTATTTCCTCCCGCCCGGCGCCGAGGCCTTGTTGTCGCCGCCGCTTCCGCTCTTCTTCTTCTTGTCGTCCTTCTTCTTCATCTGCTCTGGTTTCCTCGTGGCAAAGTGGATGTACCAGATCAGGACGCACTGGAGGATGACGGTGACGAGGACGATGAGGAGGATGGTGAAGAGGATGGGCTGGTCGTTGAGCACCGCGACGGCTTGGGGGGTTGCCCCGATTTTGGAGAACCAGTCGAATTGGCCCATTTTGATGGTTGTTGTTTGTTTCTTTTTTATCTTTTGGGTATCTTAATTGGAGGAGTGTTTGGGATTGTGTGTATATGATGATATTTCGCCTTTCGGGGTGTGTAAGAGGAGCTCTCGTTGGAGGTATTAAGGGGTTTGGTCGCAAGAAAAGAAGTATGGATAAAATTGACGGCTTCGCCTGCGCCGGATGAGAAGAAGAGAATATGAAATTCAGGAAATCGAGGAAAAAAGAAACCTGGGTATTATTCACGAAGCAGCGCAGCACTTGGAGAGATGGGAAAATAAGGAGAAGAAAGAGGAAAGGAACCAAACCGCGGGAGATCGGCCCCTTCTACAAGAGCTTTCTTGTCGGGGGGAGGGACCTTGTAGCGTGTTGAATGTGGGGGAAGGGGGATGTTTTGAAACCAGAGACGTCACAATGCGAGCCTGGGCTTTTGTCTAGTCGGCGGTATACCATGTCAAGAGGGTAAATATTTTGGCGGGTTTGGGCTCAGTTCAGGGGGAACCAAGGTGAGGAGTCGAGACCTCTCGCTGCCGCATCCTGTGCAGCCAAAATAAAGTACCCAGGGGTTGTCTTGGTTTGTTGCATGGTCGTGCTCGTTTCAGGCCTGCGACAGAATCGAATGATTGTATTAGGTCAGCAGGATGGTTGATTGGTCCGGGCTTTTGCATCGTCCTAACTTTTCGTGCCAAGGAAGATCGATGCAAAAGGAATTTCAACGTCACATGCCAAGTCAGATGATTTGAGAGCGAGAATACTTTGTGCCTGAAAAGTTAGGTGTCAATTCGGAATCTACCCCTGGACCTTCCCGCACCCCTGGCAGCATGCTCAACCAGGCCAAGCTCGGGCCTCTCAAAAATAAAATTGCTGGCAAGCAACCGGGCATCGCATGCTCCGATAAAAAAAAGCAATCGACGGTGACATTGGAATTGACGACGACAGCGACGACAGAAGCCAATTGGGGTCCCTCGACAATTCATCCGAACCCCTTAGATCGAGAGCCATGAGCGTGGCACGACCGGCAGCCAGGAGTCTGTTCTCCCGGCGCCTGGCCGCCGTTATAGCTACAGCAGCCGCGCCAGGAACGACAACACCTGCTGCTCCGATATCTTCCCGGCCAGCTCCGCCGTCATGCCGCCAATTTCACAGCTCCTCCAAATTGGATGCCAGGAGGCGACCACGCTTCTCTAATGTCCGCGCCACCGAGATGGGTCTGGTAACAGAGGAAAAAATACAAGAGTTCACCGAGCAAAAGTTCAAGAGTTACACCAAGGACGAGATAGCACAGCTCCGGACCGTCTACTCGCCCGAGCAAATCGCCGCCATCGAGGCTGGTGAGGCCGTCATCGACCCCAAGGATCTCACAATACAAGGTCGCCTGCGTATCGACCCCTACCGCCTCCCCTACATCGACGACTTCAGCCAGATCGCGCCCGTCATCGACAGACGCCCAAGGAGAGCCCCACCGCCCGATCCGAACGCCCGATTCATGAACCTGGACGAGTTCACCGAGGATTTGATCAAATGGGCCGACACGTTCAAGACGGGCGACGTGACAGGGAACCTTAAGAAGCTGCACGACTTTGTTCCCGAGGAGCTCAAAAAGACGCCCGAGCACCAGTGGCCCGGCCCGGTACGGGACAAGGCACACAAGGACTTCATTGACTACCTCAAACAAGAGTCGGCCAAGAAGCCGGACGAGTCGGAGAACGGCCCGACCGACGCCGACTTCCTCCAGTACATCCTCGAGCGGTCGTCCATGACAGATAACAACCTCAAGAGCAACTCGGCCCTCACCCACGGCCTCCCGCACAAGGTCCCCGGTGTTTCGGGGCTGTACAAGCACTCGATCGATCCGCAGGACATGGGTCTCGACGACACGGGTATCTACCAGGATCTGAAGAAGCGGACGGGCATGTCGGTTCAGGAAATCATCAACGTCACCTGCAAGGTTCTAGTCAAGAGATGGGTCTCCAACCAGACGCGTATGGGCAAGATCAGAAGCACATCGATCCTGACCATCGCCGGTAATAGGGATGGTTGGCTTGGACTTGGAATCTCAAAGTCGACCGAGCCCGAATCCGCGATCATTAAATCTCAACTGATGGCCATCCGCAATATGCGGCCCATCCGGAGATACGAGAACCGGACGATTTTCGGCACCGTTGAGGCCAAGATTGGTGCGTCTGTCGTCCAGTTGCGCAGCCGCCCTCCAGGTAAGAATGGCCCCTATCCCACGCTTCTGGTCATATATGCTAACAGTTTCGTCCCTAGGATTCGGCCTCCGTGTCTCACACAGGATCTTCGAAATGTGCCGCGCATGCGGTATCCAGGACCTCTCGGCCAAGTTCATGCGCTCTCATAACCCCCTAAACACAGTCAAAGCGACGTACGAAGCCCTCACGAATCAGCCAGACCCGGAGGAGATTGCGATGGGGAGAGGCAAGAAGCTCGTTGATGTTCGGAGTGTGTACTATGGTGGAAACACACAGTAATATTTTGTCTCGTTGTAATTTTCATTTTGTTTATTCTGGCATAAACACCCATTGTACATCATCACCCGTGTAGAAGCAACCACAAATAAATAGACGGCCGCCACGTACAGGTTGGCCATGTATTTTCCCCCTAGGCTGTTTGCGGATCAGATTTGAACCGTTCTGGGGTGCCATATTCTCGACATTTTTGGTTTTCTCTTAGAGATTGGAAAGTGTCGAGACAGCGACGACTAGAGCCTTCTTCGAGGGCGGGGAGCGATTTCCATCGCTCTCCATGTCTTGATTCTGTTCTTCTCGCTCCTTTCCAAGTGCCCCCATGGCCATATGCCCTTTTGGCCTACCGAGCGAGTTACACCATTGGTATCGCTCCTCGGACAAAGTTACAGAGCAGGGAGTAGATGACATTGTGTCCCTTTCATGGACACAACCGACCTCGACATGCCCGACCAGACCAAGAATATGTTAGGCCGATCCCAGATACAGTGTTCCGTCAAGTGATGCGCTGATACCCCCCAAACTCGGCTCGGCATTTATCGCACCTAGAGTCCCCCTATCCTCTCCATGGTCCCATATAAGTACTTAATTCGTTCTTTCCCTCCCCCTCAACCTCACTGGCCATACCCACCCCCCGGATGTCCCTGTCCCTGACCCACCTGCCCATCACCCCAATCAATCTCCTGCTGCAGAACAATGCTGTACACGCTCGCCTTGAGAAGCGTAAATACCAGGCTTGTCTTGCGCTCGAGTTCGCGCAAGCCGTCGAGGATTTCGGTCGTCGGCGCGCTGGCGAGGTTGTCGAGGATTGAGGCCAGCTGGTGGGTACAGATTGGTGAGTGAGTATTCGACTTGTAGAGTAATGGGTGAGTTGAGTAGACTGGCTTAATTAACGAACCTTTTTCATGTTCTCTGCTAGGCGCTCGTATTCCTCTAGGACATCTTGTTCTAGGGGGGAGAGCTCGGGTTGTTGTGGGAGGAGGGTGTTGGAGGGGATCGGGTCCATTTTGGTTGGCGGGTTGGGGGGATGGATGTGATGAATGAGGGGTTTTTTGTTATATGTGCGCTTCCTCGAAATTGTGAATATTTGGTGATATTTGCCGGGGCGCGGGTCGAACGCGTCAGGTCAATAAGGTCCCTACCTACTTTGGCGATTGAGTTGGTGACGGATCTAGGGTGGGGTTAAAATGATGGGGTGAGGGACAGGGACTGATAAGATAAGGATGCTTGTTCGGGCACCCTGACCTGACCCCTTTTCCTGACAAGTCGTCGAAATATTACAGCGGTAAGTATTACATCGTTGACCGAATGTAAACAAAACAGGTTGGGGTGATAAAATATATTGTGAGATGGGGGTTCCAGTTCCTAAGATAATCAATCAATTACTGAATTGAGAACTTTCGACTGTGCAAGTGAAGAACACAAAAAGGTCGACAAGGCTCTTGCCCTCTCTGATTTTCCCACCCTAGGTATTGACTTCATTGTAAGTTTTTACAGATAGCTTCCTCATATAGTTCCATCTCGGCCCTCAGAAAACCAAAGACTCAAAACACATACGAGGTACGAAGTTAGATTGGTATGTCTCCAAGTAAAGCCCAACTTAACCCCCCTATTCCACAGACAGGCTAGGTCCAGATTAGCAGTAATATCAGTACCAATCACAGCCGCCTTACCGAATACTTTCCAACCACCTATCGGAAAATGCAAAGCAAGCCGTAGTTATTTATCTCCGTCGTATTTTCTCCCCTTCCTCCCCTTCAATCATCCCCCTCCCGCCCCTTCTCCTCCCCATCACCACCCTTTCAGCCTTTCAATCCTGCCTTCGTTTCCCCCTTCCATCCGACCCAATTTCCTCACACTTCTTCCATCCCGTCCCTCAACCTCTCACCCCCTTAACCGGCTACATCCCGAACTACCTATTCCAACAGACACCACCAGGCCAGGCCATCGTCAAGGTCAAGCAAGCCCACGCCAAACCTGCCCCGTCCGACTCTCGTAACCCCCCAACCACAATCGTAACAAAACAAAAACAAACATCCCCTCTAGAAAAGTATAAACAGCCCCAACAGCACACAACAAGTGCCGATAAATGAGTGTGTAAACATGTTATTTCTAGCCGATAAGAACAAGAACACTCAAACACACCTATGTAACAAATAACTCGAGGCAACAGTCGAACCACGACCAAGCCCAAAGCCCAAAGGAATGTGATATTAACCAAGATACTTCCACCCCAAATGAAACAAGAAAAACAAACACTAAATTTCCATAATGCGCCTAATCCTAATAAAATATAATAAGAAGCCAAAAAAGAAAAAAAGAAAGGCCAAACGAAACAAGGAAAAAGAAACGATCATGCTGATTTGCTCCCATCCATAATCCTTTCAACTCAGCGGCTGATTCCATTGAACGTGACGAAAACATGGCACTGTGTCTGTTTAACTTGTCGCTTTTCTCCTCCCCCACATTGCTTTTCGGCAACAACAACAACATCAACAACAATAAAAAATCATGTTCCTGTCTTTCCACCCAAACCCCAGGTCGTGTAAATCCCCAATCTGCTCCCTGGGGCATCCCCACACTCACGCAACGCCACCTCTTTCTTCGCATCCCCCGTAGAGTACAGCAGCCAAGACCTTTACTTTATAGCCCAAGAATCAGACCCAGCCACCTGTCATCTCTTCGCACCTCACGATCCACGGCCCTCCTCCTTCAACGACAGCCGCCCCGTTACGCGTACCCATTGGTGTGTTGATGACCATTATGTTGCCCATAGTCATTATCACCGTCGTGATGTAACGTGACGCTGTTGAACTCCTCAAATGGATCTACGACCTCTGCCCCGGGAGTCGCCAGACCACTCTCAAGCGGCACCGGTGTCCTAATCCCCATTGGTCTGGAGCCGCTAATGTCAACGCTCTCGCTTTCTTTGACATTTCGGAAATTCACCGTGTCGACTCCACGCCCTTGGTTGGGGACAATCGGGGGCTTCATGTGGCGAATCAAGGCCCACTGTGTCGTCCGGAAGAACGGATGTGTCTTGATATCAGATGCGCCGGCACGGGCTCCGAGACGGCGGTTTTCGTCTTTAATAAGCAGCTTGCGAATCAACGATTTGCAGAGACTTGTTGGGCTGGTTAGTTAGCTAGTCCTACCAACCATGTCACGGCCAAGACTTACTTTGATATTTGCGGGGCACCCGCGTGGTCAGGGAATGGGATATCTTCCCTAAGGATATTCGCAAACGTCGCGTTACGGTTCTTGCCCTTAAACGGAGTCGTACCGTAAAGCATCTCATAAATCAGAATGCCCAGCGTCCACCAATCGACCGCGCTAGTGTGCCCACTGCCCTTGATCACCTCTGGAGCGATGTACTCCTCTGTTCCAACGAAAGAGTTCGTTCGGAAGTTGGCGATGCACGATTTGGTATCGATGGTGGGCAGCGACGACGTGCTGGTACCGTTCTTCCCTATAATCATTGTAGGTTTACCGCCGGGGTCGGACTGCTTGGACAAATCAAAATCTGAAAGCATGATGTGACCGGATTGATGTAGGAGGATGTCTGTCAAAATCAGTCAGCCAGTCGTTCAATGCCATATCACTCTACCACTCCAGTAAACTTACTTTCGGGTTTGAGATCCCGGTAGATGAATCCCATGAGATGCAAATACTCCAACGCCGCCGTGACCTCGGCGGCATAAAACCGGGCGTCGTCCTCGGGAATGCATTTGCCAGGCCGCGTCTGCAAGGCTCTAAAGAACTCGCCACCACTGCAGTACTCCATACAGAGATAGAGGTAGTCCTCCGACTGGAACGAGTGATAAAGCGTAACGATAAAGGGATGGTTGCTCGTGGCTAGAATTTCTTGTTCCGCCAATGCTCTCTTGATCTTGTTCCGTTTGATCATCTCCTTTTTGCTCAGAACTGTAATTTGTCAGCCACTTGTACTCGTAGAAATAGCCATGCCAACCACGAACCTTTCATAGCATATAACCTGCTACTTTTCTTTTCCCTGACCAGATATACCTTGCCCACATCTCCTTTGCCTATCAGCTTGATCTTGTCGAAGCTCTGTGGACCGACTTCGACATCGCGGACCTTGATCGAGTTGGAGCTGTATGTTCGGCGGAATGCGAGGGGAGACCGAGGTGGCGGCATGAGCGCTCCCAGGCCGTCGGGGTCGAATCCAGACGGGTTGTTGCCCATTTCGTTGTTCTCCTTCTCGGCGAAGCCTATGGAGCCCTTGCTTTGGACGAGCGGCTCCTTACTCAGTTCCGCAGTTGCCGGTCGATCCCCGCTGCCCTTCGATTTGGAAAACAAGCCATGTGCATTGGGGGCGCTGGCAACTCTTCTTAGTTTCCTCGCGAGCTCTTCTTTTGTGCTAGTCGACGGCTGGTCGGCGACGCTGTTTACTCCATCAACCTTTAGTTCGGGAGTATCCGGTGGGCTGGGGGGTACGGACCCCTCGTTGTGATGTCGGAGGCCAGGCTGGCCTTGGTGAGCGAAATAGGGGTTTGCGTGAGCAGTCGGACTCATGGTCTCATCGAGCGGATTGCCTTCACTAGCGACGGTGGCGCTGCGAAGACGGCCGACGCTGAAGAACCTCGACTGGCGGAAGGGCACCTTGATATCAGGCCGCAGAGTCGCCGACGCGGTGTTGGAGCCATGGCCGGCATTGGTGCTGTCCTTCTCCCGGCTACCCGAGCTGATGCGGAAGAAATTCTTCAGGCGCTGGGGAAAGTGGCTGTCGCCATTCGCGTTCTTTATGGAGGGCATCCTAAATAGTCGATCAGATCACGAAGTCGGGGCCATGATGGTTTGTTTGGTAATTGCGGGAAGTCGGAAAGGCGGACGGGGGTTGGTTTGTCAGGGTGATGATGGATGGGGACGGGAGTCTTGGAAGGCTTGGGGAGTGGAGGGCGGGCCCGCGAGGCGAGACGCTGGTTCCGGGGGTGGGCTTGGTGGACAGCAGTGGGATCAAAACTCGCACTGCACCACAAGTGGCTGGCAGGTCCTGGGGCTGGCGCTGCTGCAAAGCACTGCAGAAACACTGGGCGAATGGGTGAGTGGGTAACCTCACCCACGGAACACTTTACTGGAGTAGGCACAACCCCGGCGGATTTGAGGACAGTCGGGTGCACAGCAGGGATTGACAGGTGGACAAAAAGGAGCACCAGAGAGCCATGGGTTATTCCGGTGCTGGCCGAGGCCGACTCGACTGCGCCTTCTCAAAGTCGCCCGTTGCCTCAGCCCTGACAAGTGTAATAAGCCGTGGTTGCTGATGAGTTGTATCAAAAAGCGCTTCCATCAAATCCCGTTTGTTGGCAGTGAGCAATTGGACAAGATGGAAACGTTGTTGAGTGCCTTCCTGGAAAACATCGTATCACAGACATGCGATTTCCCCATTCCATCTCTTCGGCCATTGAAATGGAATCCTTCCCGGCCAACCAAATAGAGAATTCCAGATCAGGAAGCTTTTTCTCACACCCCCACTGCCCGAGTGCTTCTAGACCGCTGAGACACCACCACCAAGTGGCTGGCTATCCGTGCAGTAGCTGAATTATACGCAGTCGTACGCATCCACTCCATTTATATACGCCGTACGTATTCCCGACTTACAGAGATTATTTTACTTTCCTCAACAAGCAAAAAGCACCAGTTCATCCAGACCGCAGCAAGGGCAGTGTATAAGAGTGCGTGGCAACGGGATGGGAAACAACCGGGTCCGTCTGCCCACCCCCAGCATGTGTGTTTCTACCCTCCGGCTTAGAATAGGCCATGTTTCGTTCCCACCAGTCTGGGTCGGCGGACAGGCTAAAAGGAAGCGCTCCCAATGATCGCTTGCATCTCATGCTTAAGCAACGGCGTTCTTGCCTTAGACTGGACTTGAGCGTGAGACTACAGGGCACATTCCCCCGAGCGAAAATATTGATTACCGTATACCAGACTAATAAAGGGGTACGTATGTCTGTCTGATATTACTTCGCCGCTTCGGTCGTCGAATTCCAACCACCGCCGCTCAACTCAAAGGTTCCCAACAGAATTGTACTGTCCTGTACGCATGTTACCCTATCCGACCGCCCCGGTGATAAACACCTTCCCGACATCGCACCGAGAATCCGGACCTACCTACCAGCAGCGTGTCTTCATGGCACCTTAACCGTGGGTTAGCCGGGCCGAACAGGGGAGGTGTGGTGTCCTTCCCCAACAGTTCAACGATTTTAGGTAGCAGAAGGCTTGTTAAAACCAACATCCACAGGCGGTGCTTATTCAAGCGTCTCGGTTGATCTCTGGGTTATACGCAATACAATTCCACCTTCCCAACACGGACGACGTTCATTACTAACCACATCTGTTTTCCGGTATTCCGTCAGTGAATCTGACTACCTACCTATCTATCCGATCTAAAATGGATATTCCGAACGTCAGGCAGCTGACAAATGCCTGGAGAATCAAATTACGAGTCCCCCAGATAGGTACGAAGCCCGGCACTTGTGCACGGAATAATTACAGGAACAGTTCCTCAATACCCGTACCTGTAACGGAATTATTTGCTCGTAAGGTACCAACCTACGTAGATAACTATAGCCACAGATTATCTCCAGTCGACATCCATATCCTCTCGTACATCTATATACAATACCTCCATGTAAAAGCCAACAAACAACACTATCATTCTCTCCTCTCCTTTCCTTTCCTTTCATCCCGGAGCAGACAAAAGCTTAATCCCATTCGCAAACTCCCCTCCAATGCATGAAGTAACCCGACAAAAAAAAAAGAGGAAGGGATATCGTCGTCTAGCAATGCAATTCAAAGCAAAAAATGCGCCGTGCAAAAGAAAACTCCCAAACAGAAAAGACCTCCGTCTCCATAATACACACATGGCCTCTCATGTCCAAGAGTTTGGTGTCCAACCAGAACATCGCCGCCCTAGAGATGACCAAACAATTTTATACATGCTTCCTTTTTCCTTCCCATATATACGGAAGCATTGCATCCAAACAACGCATTCGTACATTTTATATTCATCAGGAGCCGACCCTCTCGCGCACCGGCTCGTATATACCGAGAATCCCGGACAACTCGGGTGATGTCCCAATTTCACAATTAGAACTCCGTCAGATTCCCTTTCCACTCAAGCCCGTATGTAGTCCCAGGTTTCAGAGACTCGGATTCCGTCGTCTGGAGCGAATCAAAGTTGTCTGCTGCACCACTACCCTCCCCAGCAGGTCCATCACCGTCCTTTTTCGGTTTCTTCTTCCGCTTTTGCTGTTGCTGCTGCTTTGGTCGCTCCACAACGGCATCATAATACTCTTGATACATTTCCTTGACCTTCATCTTAGCAGTCAGCTCCTTGGTTATTTCCCTGGCTTGTGCCCGCGTATACTCCGTTTCAGGGGGTGCATTATCCTGCTGCTTCCTGAGGACTCGCTTGAGCCTGAGCAGGCGCTGCTCGCGCTCTTCCGCTGACTCAATCTCTAGCTCTGCTGGCATGGCAGGTGTGACTTGGTTTCCATCCTCGTCAAAGAGGTAACGTGGTGGGGGGTTGGCGTCACCTCTTGACGCGGGCACCGGGAGCTTGAGGTCGGAGTACTCAAGATCTGTAGAATTTTTCGGGCCGTCACCCATGTGGAGAGCTTGGGTGTTTATGTGGCGCTGCACATGCTGGACGAACTCTTCAGGGGAATTCAAGACGAGGGAGGGATTTTTGGAGGGACATCTGCCCCATTTACAGGTTGATGGGGTGGGTTGGGTCTGCTTCTTGCCATTTTCCTTGATGTTGCCGTGGACTATGAGGAGGTGTCTGCGGAAGGTATCGAGATTCTGGAGCCTGGCTGGACAGCGTTCCCACTCGCAGCAAAAGTCATTGAACTTGGACGAAGTGGAGTTGAGGTAGATATCTCGAGGTGCGGGGGATACTCTGGGGGGACGACCTCGGCGTTTGGCTTCTCCTGGGGGCTTCTTAACCTTCGTACCCGGTGG
>Ga0247781_1000410_pt1 | contig 13220 bp, 17 predicted proteins | sample UWRJL184509B5_FD_179922 | JGI IMG/M metagenome (GOLD analysis project Ga0247781, IMG submission 179922) | Plant litter microbial communities from Arlington Agricultural Research Station in Wisconsin, United States - UWRJ-L184-509B-5 | ecosystem: Environmental > Terrestrial > Plant litter >...
TTCCCAGCTCTCGGTGCATAACATACGCCTGCTGCATGCAAGTATTGGTTCCTTGCATTCTCGCATAGAAGCGCTCGAATCAATGCAGTTGCTTTCCCTTGAGGTGCATCACAACGTGGTTCGGGAACGAGTGAGATCAAGCCGGTCAGTTCGCTTCAATCCGACTTCCCGGCTTGGACATAATTAAATTGGCGGTAGCGCTGTTGGTTCCAGGAACGGATCCTGGCAACTGACATACATGTTCATGTACCGGAATATCGAGCCGAGCAACTTACATATACGGGGTACCGGTAGCCCCCTTCATGTCACGCTAACTATAACCGGGGTCAAGGTGCTTATCCGAACCTTACCTCAGCTCGGGGAGTCCCCGGTACTTTTGTTGTGCGGGGTGACTATAGGGGTGACAGCATGTCGTATTGTTTTCCAACTCTTGCATAACTCAGCTGGAAGTAACCTGCATACCATATGCGCATTGTTAGCCACCCTGAGCCATAACGAAGAAAGGAGTAATAAATGACGGAGATGTTCAACTGTAATTGACATGCGCCAAATGAATCATCTTCTTCCATAAAGGGGTGTTTGCACAAACGACCTCCAGAGAGCGATAGGGGTAGCAAACCTCGGTGACAGAATGGCAGGGAAATAAAGAAACCACGTCATTGGTACCAACATTATGACTCAATACCTACCAAAGTACTGGCTAGATTTCCCCAACAGTATTCACGGCTGCGTGCACCTAGTCTTTGTAATACCTAGCAGGAGAAGGGGGGGGTTGCGCAATCATGACTGGGGGTTGTCTTTGTGTTCAAACTGACCAACACTGTCACCAACCTTGGTGTAATGAAACCACATACTGGCCATTGAATGGCCATTTAGAGGACCGAAATACAGTATAATTCCACATAGTGAACTGGTTCAACAGAGTGTTGTAGTCTGGCCAAGCCAGTCGTATTTCAACCATTGGATTGCAAGCCAATTGGACATACTATAATGCAACGACTGCTCCAACCTACTGGCCAGTATGCCCCCTTACAGACTGGCCACTATGTAATGCAACAACGGCTCTGACCTACTGGCCAGTATGCCCCCCTTACAGACTGGCTAGTCTGAAATACCATGGCTAGTATTGACGATAATTACGTGGTGTTAAGGCGGTTATGTAGGTTGTGTAGCTTGGATTTTGACTTTTGGTATTACCGGTTATTGCCGGTCATAATGTTGCCACTGGAATTTCGTATATAGTCGTGAAAAAACTTGTATTTCCTTTAGAATTAAAAAAAGTACTCTTATAGTCTAGTGGTTAGAAAAAGAAGAAGAAATAACCTACTATATAGTAGGTTGTAGGTTCGAACCCCGGTTTGATCAGCTTTTTTTTCTTCTTTTCTTTTTTTTGGCTATATTATAACAGACTTCTGTCATCGCCACTACTGCTGTCATGTATGGAACCGTACTAGCCAGTCTGTCATGTATGGAACTGTACGGACACTACTGTCATTGGCTGTCATGGTTACCACTCTTGTCATTATGGACCTACTTGTCATTGAGCCACTGTTTATATAGTAATTTGGCTGCCATGTATGGAACGTTACTGGCAAAGTGGTCATAATGGCAATGGTTACTGTCAATTACACCAACATACGCAACTGGCTTGGTATTATGATTGCGCCACCCCCCCCTTCCCCCGCTAGGTAGTTATAATTCATGTTCTTATATACCAACTTCGCCAAGTTTGCTTCCATCTATTTACATGATCAAAACTAGCCCATCATGCGTCGCATCATCTGGGAAGCCAGCAGCGCAAGCCGACATCATATTGCTCAACAAGATATGCGGACGCGAGTACGCCCACCTGCTGATTCAGCGCAAAGCAATCAGCTCAGGCTATTATTCCATGAATTCATTGCATAGAATTGGTCAGCCATGTGCATATCTAGTCTTACCGACTTGTGCTGGGCAGGCAACATGAAGACTCTTTAATTACATTAGTAATTGCACGTACATCAATATATATAGTGGTAACAGAATCTCTACCTCTCACTTCTTCCTCACTCCCAAAGTCCAAATCCAAGTGCCACTTCTCCAAGACTGCTACCAGGCACAAATAACCACCTCAACCACCATTTGAATCACAAACCTATCCCCAGTGGCCCAAACCTCACCACGATGGCAGAATCCGCATCAACCCAACAAATCTCCCTATCCAGCCTCCGAGACACCCTTCTCAAAACAGCAAACGGCTACATCGACGGATTCAAAAACCCCGGTCCCGATCTATCGGGCGTCGCCCTCCGCACACCAAGCTGCACCCAGCGCGTCCTCTCCAAGAACCTCGGCGCCCCGCCATTCACTAATGAAGGATATATTGCCTGGAGCCGACGTATCCGAGAGATAATCACCAGTTTTCAACTTCAAATTGCGGAGAATGAAACGCCCGTTGTGGATGAGCAAGCGCGGGTTGTGGTCTTGCCTCTAACATCGACGGGTGATACACCCCTGGGACCGTACGCAAATGAATATTACATCCTGCTGAGAATGACGGAGAATGGCGAGTTGATACGCGGGATTACCGAGTTTATTGACAGTCGGGTTTCGGCTGAGTTTCTTCAGAGGGTTGGGACACTTGCGCTGTTTGGATGATTCAGGAGACGCGGAGGTGAAGAAGGCTGATGGGATAATACGGGGTTTGATGATGATGGATTATTGAGCTGAATTTATATCGTTAAGACTTATAGTAAGAGTTGTACAAAATGAAACGACATAAAATCATGAAGTAAATCGTATCAAATCAGTGCCCAGTTTGACGTTGATTGTCCCCCTCAAACTGGTCACGTGCCAAGCCTGCAATGCTGCGGTTGCTCCGCTGGGCATCCATCCCCCATTGCTTGTTCGAGATCCTCCCTGGTACTGTACTTCCAGTCAAACATAACTTCTCACTTTATCCCACGTCCCTTCCAAATCACTTCTGCAAACCTCTGATACGGCAGGTAATTCAATCCAATCAAACCTTCCATCATCAACCCAACCACGCCACGCCAAGGCGTCGCCGTCAGCGACGGACAATATCTCCCCCGATTCTGTTACACAGCCGCGGGGATGATTGCAGCTCTGCTAACGGAAATGCGGCAAGCGGCTGCTGATTCTTTGTTACCAATATGCCGGGTCCAGCAAGTCTCGCTAACAAACAGCTGTTTTCGCCACCAATGAAGTGCATAAAGCCGCAGATAGGTGCATCGCTTCCCCTCTTATCTCCGCCGAGGAGGGCTCTTACTGATGGTTGCAGCTTATCATAGCCTGACTACATGTTTTGTCATTTCTTGGATGCGGGGTATAATAACCACGCCCAGCTCTCGGGTTACTCAGATGACTTCACGATACCTTGGCTAGGTGTCTTGGGGCTTTGTCAACGTCAATTGGGACATTCTCGTCGTTGATCATCTCATTTGCTGCAATACTCCAGCCGAAAGCCCAATATCCACCAACATGGCCACCCAAACAGGCATCACCATCGCCGGGCCCAACGAACCCTACACCGTCGTCGACACCATCGCCCGACCATCCCCAGGCCCAAAGGAAGTCCTAGTGAAGAGCCTCTATGTCGGAATAAACCCCGTGTGAGTCGCTCTTCATACCCACAAAATAAAACATTCCTCCCCACTGATAAGCAACCAACAAAAACAACAGCGAACCCTTCATGCAACACTCTGGCATCCTCATCGAAGGATTCCCCGCAGTAATCGGCAGCGACTTCACCGGTGTCGTGCTCGAGACCGGGCCAGAATGCAAGAAGCTGACCAAGGGTGACTACGTCTTTGGATGTGCGCCTGTGGGGCTAAACAAGTTCTCGCCGTTTCAGGAGACCTTCCTTGCTGGTGAGGACTGGGTCTTTAAGAAGACGGAGGGTATGAAGTTGGAGGAGGGGCCTACTGTTGGATCGGGGCTTTTGGTATGGGGCCGGCTAATTGCAAAGTTGGAACCTGATATGCTGATCTGACTGTGAATTGTGTAGACAGCGGGTATCGCCCTCATTGACGGCCAAGAGTTGGCTATTCCAGCTGCTGGTGAGCCCTACAACGGGAAAGATTCCTGGGTGATTGTCATGGGTGGCAGCGGAACCGTCGGACAGGCCGCCTGTCAGATTGCGAGGCTGTGTGGGTACAAGGTTCTTGCGTCTTGTTCGCCTTCCAAGGCGGAGGTCAGTTTCAACTAGTCCCGGAGAGTAGCAAGGCATTAACCGGGGTGACAGATCGCGCTGAAAGCCGGCGCGTCGGCGACATTCAGCAACAAGGCCCCTATCGAGGAACAGCTGGATCTGATCAAGACCATCACCGACGGTGGCTTGTTCTGGCATGTGTTTGATGCCAGTGCGCAGTCGTTTGAGCTTTCTGTCAAGGCGCTTGAGGCTGTTTCGAGGTCGGAGACGCTGAAGTATTTCTCTACGGTGGATGATTGGTGTGTTTGCTCTGGCTCCAGCGTCTCTTCAAAAATATGGGTGCTGACATTAAATCCAGGTCCGATCTCAAAGTCCCCGAGTCAATCCAAATGTACCGTGCTCAGCTGGGACAGCTCGGCCGTTCCGATACCCCACTGGCAAGGCAAATCACGGAGAGGATTGAGTATCTGGTGGCTGCTTTTCAGCCGTATCTGGAGTCGGGTGACCTCAGTCAACTGGAGACATATGAGCTTGTCCCGGGACAGGGCTGGGAGAAGGTCATTGAGTCGATTGCGGGGTTTGAGGCGGGAAAGTTTTCCAAGAAACCTGTCATCAAGGTTCAGGATGAGTAGGTGGGCTGGGTGGTTTACATGATTTCAACGGGCATGTTTTCCTCAAGGCGTCAGAATATGTTGTTATTAGGGTGTCCTATTCTACAGACAAAACTACCAACGATATCACTCCAGAGTAACCCTCAACCCCTTGGTATCCAGCTTTGGAAACGCCGCAAAACAATCCCTCGCAAATCTCACGTCTGACTCGTCGGTGTCGTACAGCTTCATCCGCGGACTGTCAGGGCCGAAGAAGGCCGCGAGGAGGAAGTACATCTCAACATGCACCAGACTGGACCACACATGTTAGCAAACTAATCATCCCTCCATCTGACCAAATGAGTTGTGCACTCACTTTCTGCCCAAGCAACTCCTCCCGCCCCTCCCAAAGGGAATCATATTCCTGTCCATCCTGGCGTCATATTCACCCAGCCATCGCTCAGGGATAAACTTCCACGGCTCCGGAAAGACCTCCTCGTCGTAATGCCGGAGGAAGGTCCAAAATCCGACGGGGGTGTTCTTGGGAATGACCCACTCCTTGTAGACAATCTCATCATCGACGTGTTTCTTGGGGAGTTGTCGTACAAGTCCCATGGCGAGACGTAGACTCTCCTTGATGCAGGCCTTCATGTAGGGGAGTTTTTCGAATTCAGAGGACGTGGGGAGGGTGTTGGTGGGAATATGGGGGGTCAAGAGGGGAACGAGTTCCGCTCTGAGCCGCGATTCGATTTCAGGGGAGGCGAGGATGTAATACATTCCTGATGCTAGGAGGCGGGGACCTGCGGCGGCGAGGACGATGGCGGATAGTTGGGAGATCATCCTGTCGCGGAGCTTGTCGGAGGGGCGAACGGAAGGGTTCAGGAGGAGGGCACGTGCTATCGGGATGGAGAGGTTTGCTGCTGCTCTGGGGGAGAAGCGGCTTGGTTGGGCGGAGGGGATTGGAGTTTCGGAGAGGAGATTGTCGACGAGCTGGGGTTGAAACAGGATGGTTAGTTGGTTGCTTTGCTGGCGTGAGATTGTGAGGCTTACAGTTCCTAGGAGACTCCAGGCGATGCCTTTTGGTTTGAAGAGGGCTTGGAAACGTCCCGGGAGGCTCAGGAACAAACCGGTTGATGTTAGTGATTTTGAGCTTGTTGCGAATCAAGGCCAATGGAATCCCACTTACCTGATTGCCCAAGGAAACGTCACGCCAATGGGGCAATACCGAATCCAAGTATTGATAGTTTCAGCCCAATAAGGGGAATAGTTGTCATCTTCAAAGAGGCCCAATGTCTCTCCAAGCACATGTTTTGCCGCAACATCTGTGGAAAAGGCCACAATCATATGACCTGGTGATAGGACAGCACCTGTGCCTTGTTTTTGCTTGAGTCGTTCGCGGAGTTGGAGTGCCATGTTGGTGATCATTGGCTCTAAGCGCTCCTCCACCGTTCGGCGTGAGAAGAAGGGTTCCAAGGGCTTTCTTCGCTCGCTGTGAAGCTCGTGGGATATGGTGAATCCGACAGATCCTCCTGCCAGCCCAGTGCCCTCGAATCCAGCGCCAAGATAGGCTTCGATTCGACGTCCCGGGCTTGGGCTACTGACGTTGGGGTAAAAGTCGGCATCGTTGATGGAGAGTTCCCAGGGGTTGATCCTGACTATCGGGCCTGGTGACGGGATTAGCACATCAACCTCGCATCAAAAACACGAGGGGGCTTGTTACCATATTTCTCATGCAACTCCTTGACTTTGAAACACCACTGTCCGTAGTGGATGATGGTGTAGTACGCCTGGTACCAGCCAGTAGCAGCTGCAAGCTTGGGGCCGGGAAAGTGTGCAATGGGAGAAAAGCATAATCTGTAAACGACGAGGGAGATGCCATAAAACCCAAGACAGGATATCAAGCTCAAGCCCATCCACAGGCCAGAGAGAAGTCCAATGCCAGCTGGGACGATCCAAGGTACATTCTTCAAATTGCCGAACTGGGCGACAAGAAGGCGACCGGTTACGATCCCTGGGGCGGTGACTCCCATGATTCTGTCGCAATATGAAACTGGAGCTCTTAGGAGTTCAAGAAACTTGATGACGGAGAGTTGATCGAAGTGACGACGGAACCTCAGATATCCTCTCGCAGTTATAGGTCACTGGTTGTGCATGATCGAGCCCTAATTAATTAGTTGGCAAGCCCTTTCTGCTGAATCTGAGTTCTTATCTCGGACATCAGTTGGCCACACCTCAAGACTATTGGCACTGAACAATACGTACTAACTAGGATAAGCACAGATCACACGAATTTGAATCTTTCTTTCGGCGTCTGATTGCCGCCTTCCATGGTGTGGAATCCGAATTTCCGAGCGAACTTACTTGGAGACCCAACGTACGGCCGGATGGCCTTCTGGTGTGCAATCCGTGAGGCTAACCTTGAACCGGGCAGGCAGACCATGTATACGTCCGTAGCTCGTTTTCCGGAGCGACAGAAAGATGCCGAAATGGAGTGACCGTATGCGGCTATTGAATGCCAAAAGTTAGTCGCCACCGACGTGATTGGCATTTCACCTCTTGTCTCCACAAGTGGTCCCTAGCTCGGTATGGCAAACACTACCTGCTTGCTACTACTTCAGCCGCCCCGACTACACCATTGACGGTACTCGGTGTACGGGAACCGACAAAAATATATGGGACGGAAGCCCACGATACGATCCGGGACATTTTGGGCCAACATGTCGTTGGCAGCACTGATGCCAGTGAGTAAGGCTGCTTTGGAAGTACCAACTAATTACAAGATGAGTAAGTACAGGTGCTCACCAAAGTAATTCACATCTCGCATTCAAGAATTGTTCCTGCATTGCCAGTTCCTGAAGCCCTGAACCGGCCGTACTGTCACGCCTTCGCCAAAAACAACTACATTCTTCGAGCCTACGTGGCGGCTGGGGAAATCGAGCTTTGCTATATATGCTGGGGGAAGGACGGCGGCTCCACAGTTCAATTCCTATGCAGAAGGAGGGATTCAGAAATGACTCAGGCTCATTTCTTGCCTTGTGAGGCTTCTTTCAAAGCGTAATCTATTGGCTATAAGCTGTTTTGTCGAATGTGGAATAAATCCAGTGTTAGGTGAGGACGGCACTGCACAAACATGCAGGTGAGGGTGGCAGTGCCTAATGCATAAGGTTTGACCCAATTACGGCAACTGCCACTGGCAGTACTGTATGCATTACTCCCAGGTTGGTGCTCCATATGGTGGTGGGTGGGTGGGGGATCCAGACTTGATGCCCAAGGTACGCCATCTTCCCCCGCTCTCATCGCGAACAAACAGTCAATCTAAACCTCAATTACCCTGCAACTTTGACCGGTACCTTTACATTTATCCCATTCAATGCAACCATCAACACATCAAAGCTTCTGGGAGGAAATTATCTAATGGCCGACCCGCTGAGCATTGCTGGCAGTATCATTGGGGTACTTCAGCTGTCAGCCAAAGTGTGTTGCTACATTGTCTCCGTCGCCGGCGCCACAAAACAGCGCGTGCAGCTGCTGGAGGAGATTCGCGGATGCGAGTCCGTTCTATTACAGTTGCAGGTCATAGTCGATGACGCAAAAACGGATGCGACGAAAATAGTCTCGCTTCTGGCTGGGTCCGACGGCCCCTTCCAGCGCCTTCGGTTTGCTTTCGAGGCCATTCAGAAAGAGCTGACACCGAAAGCGGGTCTAGGAAAGGTGGTATCGACTCTTGGATGGCCTTTTACAGAGCGCCAGGTTTCCGGCCTGGTTTCTGCCATCCAGCGTGAAAAGGCCCTGCTGCTAGTAGCCTTGACGGCTGACAGCCGGTAAGCTGTGTTCTTCCTTCTTCTTATTTTCCTCCTACTCCCGTGCCAACACTCAGGCGAGCTAATGCTGATGGGACTGGAAGCGAGCTGCTGAAGCATCTCCAGAGAAGTGCAGACGATACTAGCAACAACCTCTCTGAGCTTATCAAGGCTTTTCGCACCACCTCAATTCAACAGGAGGAACAATTCCGCAGCGTCAGCTCTACACTCGTCTCTATTCGAGGGTCCCAAGATTACATCACGGACGGTTTTGCATCCAAGCAAACACTTGCCATCCTCGACTGGGTCGAGCCAGTTGACTTTTCATCTGAGCAGAATGATCTCATTGGCCGACGACACCCTGGCACAGGCCAGTGGATCCTGGAAGACAAGACGTTCAAAGAGTGGGTAGACACTGCAAATAACACCCTCTTCTGCCATGGAATCCCCGGTGCCGGCAAGACAATCATCACATCGGTTGTGGTCAATCACCTAAACTCCCACTTCAGGTCTAAAGATGTGGGGGTTGCGCATATATACTGTCACTTCGCACAACAGGCCGACCAGAGTCCTAGAAGGCTACTGGCCAGTCTTCTGAAACAGCTGGCTCAGACCCAATCGTCAATCGACCCTCACCTCATTCAGTTGTATGAGAGATATACAGCGACCAAGTCCACCCCTTCCATGGAGGACATCTTGGATACACTGGTTTCTGTCATTTGCTCCGTCACCAGCGTCTTTATCATAATCGACGCGATCGACGAACTCGCAACATCCAATGGCTCTCAAGAGACGCTTGTCACAAGCCTGTTCAACGTGAGAGACAAAGTCGCGGGGAAGATGAACTTGTTTGTAACGTCAAGGAGAGTTCCCGAAATTGCCAGATGGTTCGAAGGCGGGCCGACTTTGGAAGTTCGAGCCAGAGAGCACGATGTCCGGAATTATATCACCAACAACATGTCTCGTCTGCCATCCTTTGTTCGAAATAATCCGCAACTGCAAGAAGAGGTCAAGGTCGAAATACTGAAATCAGTAGATGGAATGTACGTGGAACAACCGTCGCTGGTGGGACTATGGTGATTACTAACTGACACTGTGAAGGTTTCTCCTCGCCGAGCTGCATCTCGGCTCCCTGGTGGGAAGCAGTTCCCCCAAGGCTCTTCGTAATGCACTGAAACGGCTACCAACTGGTTCTCAAGCATACGATGACGCGTACCAAGACATTATGGGTCGTATCAACAACCAAGGATCGAACCAGCAAACACTAGCGCACCAGGTCCTTGAATGGATCGTTAGAGCACCGCGTCCACTCACGATTACCGAGATCCAACACGCGATTGCTGTGGAGCTTGACAATCCGGATGCCAGACTTGATGATGAGAATCTCAGCCAGGAGGATTGCCTTGTTTCTGTCTGTGCAGGGCTCGTGACAGTTGACAGGGAGACTGGTGTGGTCCGCCTCGTTCACTACACCGCCAAAGAGTTCTTCGACCGAACCCAAGACCTGTGGTTCCCAAGACAGCAAACAGATCTTACCAGGGTGTGTCTGAAGTATCTCTCTTTCGAGGAGCTTACAGGCTCGTGCGGCAATGACCGAGAGTATGAGGAGCGGCTTGGGAAACATGGTTTTTTTCGATATGCGGCCGAGAACTTGGGATATCATGCGCAACGTTCCGATATGTCCACCGTCGACCAGAGCATCTTGGGGATTTTGGGGATTAATGGCAAACTGGAAGCGCTCAGTCAAGTGCTTTTCTCTGTTGCGCCAGGAGAGTCTCGCAGGACACCATATCCTGGATATAGCCAGCTCTTTCCTCGACGGGTCGGCGGTATACATCTGGCGGCGTATTTTGGTCTCCACAGTATCGTCGAAACCATCCTCTCCAAAACTGCGACAGACCATATGGATGGGTCAGGGATGACAGCTTTGTGTTGGGCGGCCATGGGAGGCCACCTGGAGGTGGTACAGCTGCTCCTGGCAAGAGGCGCCAATGCCGAAATAAAGGACGGGAGTAGCATGACACCTCTACTGCTAGCTACACGAAACCGACATCTCGCTGTAGTCCATAGGCTACTAGCTGGGGGAGCGGGCATTGAGTCCAGAGACAGCAACGGCCAGACATCGCTGTCTTGGGCAGTGTCCCTGGGGTGCCTAGACTTGGCCCATCTCTTGCTTGCACGCGGAGCAAATGTCGAAGCCACAGACGATAAGGATCGAACACCTCTGTCACATGGAGCACGGAAAGGATCCGTTGCCATTGTCAAGATGTTGTTGGATGCAGGAGCCAAGGTCGACACGGTTGACTACGATAACCGAACACCGCTCTCCTTCGCTGTGAAACATTCTGCTGTTGTCGATCTCTTGGTTCATGCCGGGGCGGATCTTAACATCAAAGACAGACGAAATCGCACGCCGCTATCTTTCGCTGCTTATGGCGGTCACCACCTTACAGTGAAGTTGCTCCTCGATCACGGAAGTGACATCAACGCGAGAGACGCAGATGGTCAGACACCTTTACTGTTGGCCACAATGAAAGGATACCAGAACATTGTAAGTCTGCTTCTCAGTAGAGAAAGCGACACGGGAACCTCGGGGTTCGACAGACAAACACTGTTGTCTTGGGCTGCCCAGAACGGGGACGCAAAGATATTTTCAATGCTGTTAGGCCAAGGGGGGGACTCTGTCGACATCGACCGTTTTGGCCATCTCTTTTGGACCATCCAGAACGAGCATGATGATGCATCCGTTACTCCGGAAAATACAGCGACTACCATTACTAGTATCGAGCGGGAAGAAGAGGATGTGTCAGCGACCGCGGGGCAAATCTTGTTGGACCAAAACGCAGTTGATATACGAGGCTCCAATGGCTATGTGGGACAAACGTAATTAGATGAGCGTAAGTTTCCGAAACGGACGAGTCAACATGGCGACATGTACTAATCTAAAGGATTGCATCCCAAATTCTAGGATATATTGTTGAGTCCCACGATAGGTTCTATCCTGGCGAGGTACGTGGCTTATTTGCCGGGCAAGTAAGAGTCTTCTCACACATGGTGACTTGATACTGACGAGAAAGCAGGTTTTCAAGATTTTGTGGCAAGAGCCATCTGAAGCAAGTCATACCACCGGGACGGGAGCATCGGCTTCAGAACAACATGATGTACGAACCCAATATGGAGACTTCTCTGTTCGTATGAGACGTTTCATTGTCGTTTCAACTGACGAGGAATACTCCACGTGCATGTAAGTTCGATCCAGTGAATGCCACTCGGTGCCCCAAAGTAACCATTTCCACTGTCGCAACAACTACTAATTTCACCTCATTATTATCCACGCAGCCCAATAGTAACTTACGAACGCCGAGGGTGCACAAAGAGGGGGGTGAAACCAAGGATGCACGGGATCATCTACGACCGTGGACAAGAGTTGCCCACACCGCTAGCAGGCGAACCCGAACTCGGCGTAGCCACAATTCATCTCGAAAACGACTATAATCATGAAAAGCTTCAAAGGGAGTCGCGTGTCAATTACGGCAAGCGGGTAACCATTTCACACAATGCTAAAGTATACTTTATCGGGAGGGTAGCCGACACGGACATGGAGATTGTTAATAATGCTGTCAACGATTGCTGGGAAGCTAAATATAAGATCTCCGCTCGCAAACACCAGCGTCGTGTGACATACACATGGAGGGGTGGAGCAGAGAGAAGGTAGTTGCGAAGAGAGTTGTATTGTATGTTCTGAGGAAGAGAGGAAGCACTGTAGAAAGGACCGAAGGCCCCCTTTATATAAGTAGCCAACTGATCTCTACTTTTCCTAGTTTTTACACAACTAATAGGTACCTATGTGCGCGGTCAGAAGAAGTTTCTTTTTTTCAAGATTCAAAAAGCCCTTCATTATAAGGAATATTCCCCAACATTACCGTCCGACTCTGCCGCCAACCCAAGTACTGCGCGGGCCGTTCTTTAACGCAAGAGACCTGTATAGCTATCCTCTCGGCCTCTTCAGACATCGTCCTAGCATAGCGCATGTGTAACGGGTCTGTGACGGCGTAGACGAACAAATACAACAGCACCATCACAATGGGCGTACAGAGGAGTGCCAAGGCTGCCGGGCTTAGGCTCTGCGACCCTTGTCTAGCCCACGCAATGGTAAAAGCGACTTTAAAGGAGACATTATCCAGTAGTCCGGTAACGGGCGAGAAGGCTGGACGTAGCAAAGCAACGGTTCGCCGAAAAATATGTCCAAGAGGGCCAGCAACGATGGGTGTGCGCGCAAGATAGTCCCAGACAAATACCCCAGCCAACACCTGCGCGATAAAGAGGAACAGGCCCGCTACTCCGTAACGTCCCCTGATAAGTACTGGAAGGTATAGACTCGTGTAGGTTCCCACAGCGACCCACACCGACGTCTTAGGCGCAAGAAGCATAGCGGATGCCTTGATGATGTCGTAACCGAGGTATAGCGTGTGGAATACTGTACGTTCCAGGAAGATTATTCGCCAAAAATTGAGAAATGCCTTCGCCACAGTCTTGACAAGTGGCATTTCACTCGCAGGCCCGAGCAGTTTGGATGGTAGCTTGCGCAAGGAGGAGGGAATGATATACGGCTTGAGCTCTGGGTGAATGGTCCGCACGGCGTCGACAAACGTGACAAGGCCGAAGAAGGTCTCTCGGAGG
>Ga0247781_1000411_pt1 | contig 13186 bp, 3 predicted proteins | sample UWRJL184509B5_FD_179922 | JGI IMG/M metagenome (GOLD analysis project Ga0247781, IMG submission 179922) | Plant litter microbial communities from Arlington Agricultural Research Station in Wisconsin, United States - UWRJ-L184-509B-5 | ecosystem: Environmental > Terrestrial > Plant litter >...
CTCTGCACCGCGCGAGCGTTCTGCTCGTGAGGTTTCTCCTGCTCGCGATGCGAGCACTCGGCATGCTGTGAGCAGCACCTCACTGGTCGTAGGGACTTCGGGTCTTTGCACCCCTGGCCCAGTGCGCCTGGGCGGTGTGCACCGTCTCTTCGCACTGTTCCTTCTGCGGGGGATTCGTCGGGCCGCCCCGGCCCAAGTGACGGCCCGCAGGGTCGTCACAGGAAGACTTTACGTAGTTAGAGTCTTAGATAGCCTAGCTTTAAAGCTATATTACCTATTATAACAAGCAGTTCTTTAAGGAAGAAGGAAAGGTTAGGTTCGTTAGAGCTTTATTAGATAAAGTAGCTGCTTATTAGTATAAACCCTATACGAAGATAATTAATAACCTCTTTATAAACAGAGCACGTAAGGAGGCCCCCGAGACCTAAGCCTTTTTTAACGACTTTAACGTTTTTATCGACTAACTCCAGATTAAGTTTAAAGAACTAGATGCCCTAAAGCAGGCTAAGTAACACTTTATAACCTTAAAGTAAACGTCCTTAGTCCTTAAGTTCTCTATACGCTTTAAGCTGGAAGTAATAAAGATTAAGCTTAACTAAGAAGCTCTAGTAATACTGTTCTAAAGTAGCTTAAAAGAGCATATTACTGGAAATCTTTACTAAAAAGACCGCCTAGATCGCTTTTAAAAGTTAGTTAAGATAGTTATTAAGGTTAATAACCGGTATTATAATTACTATTATTAGAAGAATTACTAAAAGGAACAGACCCCTTACTAGCTAAATAAACTAAAAAAGGGGAACTAGTTAACTGTAACAGGTTATCACCTTAGGTTAATAGATATTAGTATAATAAACTGTTAAAACCGACTTAACTGTAACAAACCTTAATAACAGTAACAGTAGAAACAGCTTAAAGACTTATCTTAAGTCCAGTACTTTAATTATAATAAAAAAGGTTATATAGCGTGGCAGTGTCTATCGTTAAAGTAAGTTAGTTAAAAACCTATTCTAGAAAGAGGAAAGTATGTTAAGTTTAACTTAAAAGATATATATATTAGGATAACAGGTAATAAAGAAGACTACACTTAAATAAATAAATGTAACTTAGGAGACGAGGAAAAAGAACCTTAAAACGTAATATACTTAATCTTTAAGGATATCCTAGAAAAGTTAGCTATAAAGGTGCAGGTCGCAGAAGACCAACTCTAAGGTGGAAACTTAAGACTATTAAAGGTACAGGTTATAAAAGACCGACTTTAGGAAAAGATATTCCAGTTAGCTGTTACAGGTCTTAAAAACCTTACCTTGTAAACCCAGGAATTAAGGAAGTCTAGGAAGGACCCTAACTTAGAAATTACTAAGATAGTAGAAGAAGTTGAAAAACTAGCCCTCTAGGCTACCTAAACGGTAAAGTAAGCCTTAAAAGGTAAAAGAGAATAAGCTAAGAGAATTAAACTAAAGAAACGGAAGTTCTTCTTAACAATACCCCTTAAGACTCTCGAACACTTTAAGCACGCTAAGTAAATTAACACCCTTACCTTCTTAGAAGAAAGACAGCTTAAATAACTACCCTATATTAAAACCAGTATACTTTAAACCGGTACCTTAAAGGTCTCCTGAGAAAGTATAAAGTAAGCACATTAACAGAGAGTTTAAAAGTTAAAGGAAAAATATTAAGAACTAGTAAACGAAGTAAAGGACTTACAAGTCGAAGGTCTTACTATAACGTCTAAAGATAAAGTAGTGGAAATTAAGTTATAACTTTATAATAAAGTTCACTTTACTAATTAACTTAAGTACTAATTTGTTAAGGAAGGCCATTTTATAAAAGAACAAGTTAAGTTATTACTACCCGAGTTTTAAGAAGAAGTTTAGGAGAAATAACACATATAGAGGCAAATAGAAGAAGAAAAAGAATAAGGTACCACTTCTCCTATTCTGTATTTTATAACTGTAATACCTGCAGTTAACATTAATTACCCTAATTATAAAGATATACTGTAAATCGATTACGTATATAATAACTACGCTTTTAACTAGCATTATAAGCTTAAGGCTCTTTATAACTACTTCTTAAATATATAAAAATAAGACTATACTGTTATAAGGGTAAAGTTAAAACCGGCTTATTACCAGGTCTCCTACTCTCTAACAAAGGAGTCTGGTAATAAGTAGAAGGTTACTGTAATTAACTAGGCCCCCATTACATATTAGTGAGGAGGGGTACTTAATAACTACCTAATCGTAACGTACTTATTACATCTTAACGGAAAAGCTAGAGAGTAGTAAAAGTAGGAAGATTACTAACGGATCTAAAAACAAAAAGACATTATTACGATCTAGTCCTATAAAGTATATTATTAACTTATTAAGGACTTTAGGAATATCGTACCATTTAAAGTTAACTGGACACTAAAGTGTAAAAACTTAAGAAAGGTTAATTATTAGGTTTATTAAAGCTGCCTGTTTTTCTAAAAGGAACTGGGAAAAGGTTATAGGCCCTTTAAAAGGGCTGGAAATTAGTAATTCACTAATTAGTAAAAACCCTAAGAAGAAGGAGAAGTATTTAAAGGTTAAGCTGGATAAAACCTTAAGGATAGATAATTACTATAACTTAGATATTAAAAAAGTATAAGCACTATTCTGTTAGTATTAACATAATAAACGGAAAAGGGAAGCTATTTAGAGTAAAAGCAGTAATTAATAACAGGAGTGCTTTTAACTTAATACACCCCTTACTAATTAACCGAAAGAAACTCCTTAACTAAGAGTATAAAAAGGCTATTCCTATATAAAACGGAAAAGGAGGCCTATACTAATATAATAACAGTAAAGTTACCTACCACTTACCACTTTTAATTAAAGTGGACAGGGATAAATAATAAATAGACTTTAACGTTACATTAGTTATAAGATATAATATAATCTTAAGTCTACCTTAGCTGGAAAAGTATAACTTTATAATTAACTAAAGGAGTAGCTACCTTACCTTTAGTAAATCCTTTAACTGTAATTACTGTTTAGAGAAAGTTAAGAAGATACTGAACTGTCTTAGAAATATATAAAGTATTTAAAAATATATTAAACCCTCAGAACTAAGCACAGTTTAAGTTAGATTTACTAAAACAGTTAAAAGACTAAAAGGTCTACCATATTACCTAAATAATAATTTAGAAAGTAAAAAGAAGTAAAAAGCTGATTTATAAATAAGTAAAGAAGTTGACTTATTTAAAGTACCCACAGAGTATAGGAAGTTTACCCTATTTCGAAAAAAAATACTATAATTACTAAATTATAAACTATAAGATTACAGAATCAAACTGAAGCTAGGAACAAAGCTCCACAACTTCCAGCCTTACTACTTAAACCCCTAACAGGCTAAAGCCTTAAGGAAATACGTTAATAAGAATTTAAAGAACGGGTTTATTGTAAAATCCTAGTCCCTAGTAAGTTATCTAATACTGTTTATCTTAAAGAAAGGAGATAGTAAGCTACGTATAGTTATTAATTACTAAACGTTAAATAAAAATATAGTTAAGAATCGCTACTTATTACCACTTATTACGGAAATATAAAAACAGATTACTAAAGTAAACTAGTTCTTTAACCTTAATTTCCCTATAAGATTTAACTATATTAGAGTAAAGGAAAAGGATAAATATAAGACAGCCTTTCAGACTTATAATAGGTATTACCAGTACTATATTATACTAATAAGATTAATAAACACCCCTACAACCTTCTAAAGCCTTATTAACAGTATTCTTTACCCCTTCCTTAATAAGTTTATCTTTATATATTTAGATAACGTTTTAATCTATTTTAAAACTTTAAAAGAACATTAAAAGCATATACGATAGGTTTTAATAGCTTTTAAGAAAACGAAACTAATAATAAACCTAAAGAAAAGCCACTTCTACGTTTAGAAGTTAAACTATTTAAGGTTTAAAGTAACTTTTAGAAAGCTTGAAATGTAATTAAAGAAGACAGAGGTAATTAAAGATTAACCTACTTTAAAGAGCCAGAAAGAATTATAAGCGTTTATCAGCTTTATAAACTTTTACTGCTATTTTATTAAGTACTTTACGAAAGTCGTAAAACCACTCCACGAACTCACAGGTAAGGGAAAGCCGTTTAAGTAGACTAATAGATAACAGAAAGCGTTTAAAGACCTTAAACACGCCTTTATTATAACGCTAATCCTAACCCTCCCTGATTTCTTAAAGCTATTCTAAGTTGAGATAAACTCCTTAAAGTTCGTAATCGGCAAAGAACTCAGCTAAATCCAGGATAACAGAAAACGCTACCTAGTTACCTTCTTATCGAAAGGAATCCACAGCCTAACCCTGTAATATCTAATTTATAATAAAGAACTAATAGTAATTATTTAGTACTTTACTAAGTAGGCATTATATTTAAGTAATATAGAAAAACCAGTTTAAGTCTTTTTAAATCATAATAACTTCCGGTACTTCCTAATAAAGGAACTCAGTTTATAATAAGCATAGTGGGTAGAATTAATAGCCCTGTTCCACTTCCAGATTTACTATATTAAAGGAAAAGATAATAAGTAAGCTAATACTCTCAGCCAGAGACAGGACTATAAGGATACTAATCCAGTCCTAATCCCTATTACTATATTTAATAAAACTAAAAATAGCATACTAAAGCATACACCGTAAATATTAGACAACTGGACGCTAAAATAAACTATTAACGTTTATATAAACTTATAAATAGAGTATAATATCTATTAGTAATAACAGGACTTTTAAGTAAAAAGGCTTGCAGAAGGAATCTGTAAATATAAATACCCCTTAGGAGACTTCTTAAGGCACGTATAAAATTATAGTAAGGAGTGCCTAAAGTATTTAAATTACAATAAAACCAGTTATTAGCTAAAACAGCTACTAGAAAGTATAAACAGCACACTTAAACCAGGAGTAAAGCTCTAATATTAAGAGAAACTGTACATTTACAACCTAGATAAACGGAAAAAGTACGTCTAATAAGTCTATAAGTCTCAACTTAAAAGATATATAAGCTAAGCCAAGACTCTCACACAGGCCTAACAGGCGTACGCCTTCCTAAAAATAAAAAAGCTAGTTAAGGAAGTAATTAATAACTGTAACATCTGTTACTAAAAGCAAAACTAACACTATAAGCTTTATAGACTTTTTAAACTACTCCCTATACCACAGGTGCTATAAAGTTTAATCTTACTTAACTTCGTTATTAGGATTCCAGAGTCTAAGGACCCTATTATAAGAGTTACTTATAACTAAATCCTTATAATAATTAACAGATTAATAAAGTAAGCTTACTTCCTACCAACCTTAAAGAACATAACAGTAAAGTAACTTACTTATATCTTTAAGAAAAAGGTAATTTTATAACACCTTTAACTAGATAATATCGTTATAGATCGAGATAAGCTAATTATATTAAAGTTCTAATAAAGGCTAATGTAGAGAATAAGTGTGAAAAGTAAACTTTTAACAGCTTTTCACCTACAGATAAATAGCTAAATAAAGTAAGTTAATTAAATACTTATAACGTATCTTTAAACTTACGTTAACTTTAAATAAGATAATTAGCTTAAGTTATTATTAACAGTATAAATAGCTTATAATATAACGCTAGTTAAGTTAACAGGTATATTACCGTTCTTTATTAATTATAATAAGGAGCCTAAGCTTTATTAAAGCCCACCTATTAACACTCCCTAAACTACAGTCCACGCAGACTAGATGTAAGAGCTATATAACTACCTACAAGCTAAATTTAAGTTCACACGTAAACAAATAAAGAAGTTTACTAATAAACATTAAATTAAGTAACTAATATTTAAAAAAGAACTTTATTATAATAATAAATAAATTAAAGGACTAACTTTTTAAAAAGGGGATTACATTTACCTTTTCTTACAAAACTTACATTTGAAACAACCTAATAAGAAGTTTAACTTTAAAAGGTACAGACTGTTCTAAGTTAAGAAAAAGGTCGCTACCTTTAATTACAAATTAAACTTACCTATTAGTATAAAAGTGCAGATTAAAGTTTTTCATATCTCACTTCTAAAACCTACCTTAAAGGGAGTTCCTTTAGAAAAGAAGATCGAGATCAATATTAATAAGGATAAGTATAACGTTAAGGAAGTTATAAACTTACAGAAGGGAAAAAACACGTTTGAATATCTCGTTAGGTAGCTAAATTACAGCCTTAAAAGTAATTTGTGGGAACCAGTTAAAAATCTCAAATACTTAGACCTAATTGCAGAATTCCACTGAAAGAATCCAGACTGACTAAAACTAATAATAAAAACTAGAAATAAAATAAGATTTAATATTTAAATTATTATACTAAAAAGTAAAATTACTATAAGACTTAGAACTTAAAAAACAGTAGGAAACTCCTTAGTAAGTATAAAAAGATATTTATTAAAACCTTTAACTAAGGTTATAAGGACCTTAAACCTAATAAAAAGGCTAGGCCTTTAGAACTCCTAATAAGCTCTATATAAAAATAAATACTGTTAGGGAAAAAAGTTAACAAAAGAAAATAAGCAAAAAAGTCACCAAAACTCTTATAGGAAGTCGGACTTATAACCTCTTATTAAAAAAGGCAGTTATAAACCAAATCATAAAACGACCACTCGCTACAGGGACCCTACTAGAAAGTTCCCCTAATTAAAGGACTCTACGTTATTAAGAGGGGCGTCTAGCCTAACCTTCTCACTTTCCTAAAACTCTAACAGCTCTGCTTTATAACTAAACGCTTTTACAGCCTGGTCCTTAAGATAGGACCGCTACTTATAAAGGCACGTTAAACGCACTAATACCTCTTAAAGCTTAATAACAACCTTATAAAGCTGCTAAGTAATAGACTTAACTTATAAGTTAAGGTTCTGCTTTTTAATAAGAAGAGCCTTTAACTTCGCTTTATTAACATTAAAAGCGTCACACTAGGAAAGCTAGTACCTCTCCAAACAGTAATCGTAACTATCAGACCAGTTCGAAACCTAGCAGATAAGTAGAAGGTTAACAGACTTATAAAAAAAATAAGGGGACATTTCGCCACTAAACACGTATATGTAAACTGTAAGGTTTAGACAGCAGTTAATGCTTTTACCTTATTCCTGTTTTAAAACCTAGGAGCTGGATACTTATTATATAGTAAAGTAGTGAAAAGAGAAACTTACCTCTTAGGTTCTTTATAGAAAAAGAACGTTAAAGAGGGGGAATTATATAATAACCCTATAAACCGTCACTTAAATCAGAGCGGCCTGATAAATCCCCTATAAAAAGAACAGTATAAGGGGATAGTGTATACTGTTTAAACGCACTAAACTAGGAGTGTAAAGACCCAAAGCCCTTACAACTAATAAGGTGCTACTTATAACATACTAAGTGCTCGCATCGTAAACAGGAGAAACCTTATAAGCAGAACACTTACACAGTGCAAAGTACTCGTATAATAAGCACCCACAGCACTATAAGCAAGGTATAAAGTACTTCCCAGTTAGTTAGTATAGATAACTATAATTATGCCTATAACCGTCGTAAGGGACTCTAGTTCTTTACACTAGTATTCAATTATTCATTTATATCCTACTGTTCAGACTTACCTCTATGCATTATAGTGACAACGACTTACAGTGACATTAAACCCCCGTCTAAAAGTGCTAGCTTAATAAGCCGTCTTCAGAACACCCCTTACCTGTTAGCGTCCTACCATACGTTCTGTCTTAACCCACGCCAGTCCTCTCAAGGCCTGTATCAGGTGCAGGTCGTAATATGCAACTTCTACGCTAAGAGGTTTAAGTAGTACTATTACCGCTAGCGGTGGTACAACGCTCAGTGGGAAAAGCTCGTGGACTCTAGTGTCTAAAGCTACAAGAGACAGAGGAGTTTATTTACGATCTAGGCTCTTCATTTCAGCATACGTCCAAAAAGATTTACGCTGAAAAAGCGATGGAATTAGCACAACTAAGCGTGCCGTTAGTAATACACTACTTTTGTTAGTTATAATGAAGATTAACAGTCGCCCAGTCTAAGCTAAACTCGTTCGAATAATTAAAAGACAGAATAACCTTATCTCTAAATTTCTCTAGACCACCCGAAGCTATAGAGAAGCTAAGTGTAATACAGAGCGCCATTATATTTACTGCAGTAGGTTAAGGAGTAAGTCTCGTTAATTAAGGTTGAGCTAAAGTAAGGTAAAGTGGCGGAGGACAGCTTAGACGTAAGACCTAGCAAGAGTCGTTACCGGATACCACCTTAGGTAGTCTACAAGCTAACCCACTAAGCTCAACTTTAAGAGCGTGGCAGCAGCCAACACCTTTATTACTACTACTACCGCCACTACTATTACTACTGCCACGCTATATTACACGACGTTCGTTACTGCCAGCACAGCTGATTAAGTATGCTAGTGTAGCGAAGAGACGAAAATATAGTCGCTCATCTCGACAGCGCTTAGAAGAAGCAGGCATCGCCTAAAGTTCATTGTAATTATCTCTTATCCATACTGTTACTACTTACTTCACCTGTGTACAAATAGCTATCTAATTACCTAAATACTATAGCTATTCCTTATTTTTATTACCGCTATTGCTGTATACCCTTTATCTAAAACGCTAAGCCCCTTACACTTAACTTAAATAATATAACGTATTATTCTTAATAGCAAAAGCAGTCTAGTGCGTCCGAGCGTTTTTTTCGCTTTTATAAGGTGTCTTACTAAGAATATTTTATATTAGCTTTTAATCTTAGTCGCCTAAAGTAGAAGTTGAATTACCATAAGGGTAATAGTCGTTACGTTAGAGCCTAACGCTCTTAACTTTACCTCCTTTTTCATAGCAGCCGTAAATTTAGCCGCCGCCTTACTAGATAAACAGGTTCGCCTCTATACGTTAGTCTCTTAGACGTAAGTAATAGTAACTGTGCTGTATTTACTAACGATAGTAGTAATAGCCTGCAAGACGCTTTTAATTTTATTAATAGATATAATAATAATAAAATAATTACAAAACTAAGCGTTATAGAAAGAAATCTAAAAGGATTAGGCTTTAAGGCTTTATAAGATGTTAAAGAGGTGTTGAAATATAGCTGTGAGTACCCTGTGACGACTGCGTTGCAGGGTAGGCTGGCTTTGCCAGCCATACTGTAGCTGAAGGTGGCTGGGTGGGGCCACCTATTCCAAGATTGGCAACTGTGACTCAGGCCCCCATAGAATGTTCTACAACTGCCTAAGCACACTGGGCCCTATAGGCCCTATATGCCTTATGAGGCCCACTGAAGGTTCTGGAACTACAGAAGGTGACGTAATAGATTGGAAACTTTACCTTCTGTAATATAGTTAGTTTCTGGGCACAGAAGGCTCTGGAAGAATTCCAGAGCCTATAACTAGACCTCTCCTCTCCTTTGTAAATAGTTTCTCTTCAAGCAAGCAACAATCAAGCATTCAGCATCTTACTAAGCTCTGCTCCTATAAGACTTGTTACAGCGCCTTCGGCCCTGTAACCACTGTACTACAGTGGTGCTTCTGCTTCCTTTAGCACGTTACTAACCTCTGCTGTTGTAAGGAGACCTTCCGTGTTTCCACCTCCACAGCTTCCGCTGCCGCCTACAGCTTCGCTGTAGGCACCTCTGAGAGTACTGTACTACAGGCTCTCAGACCCCAAACTTCAACAGTATCTTATATTTCTTTTCTATATTTCCTTACTACTATTCAGGTTAGTAAGGGTTACGTAATTTTTACTATTACCTAGACTCTTATAACAGCCTCTCCTAACCTCTTTTTATCTTTAAATACGCCTTTTATCTCTTCTAATCTCATATATTATTAATAAGCTTAAATTCTTACAATATAAAACTCAAGCTTAAGAAAAGCAGTTTAAAGGGTAAAGACTTAGATAATCTGATTAAGAGAGTTATATAAGATAGCTTTTTTAAGGATAAATCTAGTATTGATAATCAGCCTATTTATAAAGAGCTTGCTTTAGTCTTTAAGCCGCAGCACGTAAAGATGATAAGCGTATAAGTCGCGTTAGTACTTCCATTACAGATTTACATTTAGGAACCTATACTAACGACTCATAGGTACGAGAGAAGATTCCCTGGTTCTGACCCACGCAACATGGAGACAATGAAACTGTTGAGATCCAGCTCCTGAAGCCGCTGTAATATGGAGGGTACAGGGTGTCACCAGGAAGAGGGTGCGTGAGTGTGGACATGCGAGCTGAACAGGAACTTAGGAGAGCTGAACTGGCACAGCCAGCTCAGCTGATGTGGACCACAGTCGCCACACACCTTGCCACCGTTTACATCTATAAAACAGCCATTACATGACCCTAAAATCGACACCACGAATTTTCCTTTCCTTCTTCGAAACTAAGCTAGGCTTAGCCAGACTAAGCCAGACTGAGCAAGGGGGTCACTATTCTGGCCTAGCTCGGCTATAGTTGCCACAGTCCAAAATGGGCGTGGAGTTGCAAAGCCCCAGTTTTAGGTCCTCGTATCATAACATACTACCACCACCCACCACCACAACTAATGCTGCTACTATGCAAGCTTACAAATACAGTAATAAATTACCACCTTTTAAAATAAGGAGTGTAAGGGGCGGGGGCGGAACCACTGCAAAAACACTGCGAAACCACCAGAGTGATGGTAATATGTCAGAAAGAAGGAGGTTCAGGGGCCCCAGCCATTTAGTCATCTCCGCTAACTGGATTTCTGGCACTGCCAGAGCGCCAGGAAGCCTGAGCCTCCACAATTACGAGGACTGAATCCTTCAAAGAAGTCTATAAAATGTAGGTTCTAGCCTCTAGCCAGAACCTCAACAAGCAATTCAATCAAGCAGTTGCAACTCCTATTAATTCCAAAGAATTCCAGTATGCAGTGTTTCTAACAAGAGGCCTTATTAGGTAGAGAGCTAATAAACAAATCACTATTACCACGTTAATAACTAAAGTAAAACTCCTAACCCTGGCACAGGTTACGAAAAAAGGTTTATTTATCAGCCGATTATTAGCCGAACTGTCTGTTCGATTAGATTAACACTACATTTCGATTTTATATAACAACAAGTAAACCATTCGGTTAATAACTACGGAAATAACTACCTTACAGACTAAATTACAGCATATAAATATTTATAACCATTGGCTTTAACAGGAGGTTGGCTAAGGAGCGATAAAAATCAACTACACGCCTACTCTTGATCTACGACCTTTTTGGTAGTGTAGCTTGTTAAGAGTTGTACTAGCTTTCACCCAGTCACCGTGTATCCCCACCCCTTAGTCGCCTCGACCTACGATCTGTCTTTCCCTTAGTCCGCCTTAGTGAACCCGGAGCAGGCCGTAATAAATGGACAACTAGACCTGGGCGTAACTGCTTTAAAGTCACCGGAAAAGGTGGCGAGCAACACTTTAGAATCCGAATATAATATATATGATTTATCGACGTGTTAACATTACAGATTTTTTCTTCTCTAGAGTGAAGGAAAGCGCAGCTAGGTGGTGGTGGTAGAGGTCTTAAAAGTGGGTCCTCGTAACTCCACCGCCATTCTAGACCCGTGGCAACTGTAGCCGAGGTAGCCCAGAACTGTGACCCCCTCGCTCAGTCCCGAAGAATGAAGGGGAAATTCATGGTGTCGATTTTAGGGCCGTGAACATGCTGTATCAGCGCACGACGGAAGAAGGTAACCAGAGCGCCGCCGCTGTTTTTGTTCACTCTAACCCCTTACAGTGTTGGTAGGACCGGGCATGGAAGCCAAGCTCAGTTTGACGCTCCATCAGCTCTTCAACTCGCAATATTTCCATCGGACGTGGACGATTCCAGAAATGGCATTCTCCTCCAGAGCGGTAGTTCTGTGGGCGAACCGCGCGCTGCCGTGTCCGACGTTCTGGGGCGCAGGGCAAGCCTACTTCGAAAACGCATCGCCCGCAGTACTCTCAACCGCCCATGGATTCCACATTCACGGAATGGCCTATGATCTGATTTCATTGGCGAACATTACTAGACATGAGCCCGTTCGGGGGCGTGTCCCAAATCGAGTTCCTCTCGATGGCGCGAGCGCAGAAGGCGACCGACGCGCGCGATAAGGTCTTCGCGCTACAGGACATACTTAAACTGCTGGGGCCGATCAGCTTCCCGGACTCGGTCTACACCAAGTCGACCAAAGACGTCTACACGGCTGTGGCTAAGGCGCTGGTGACAGATACTCAGTTCAACATCTGGGGAGTTCTCCATCACGCGATCAGCCAGGGGCGGCTCTGAGAGCTCCCCAGCTAGGTGCCCGATTGGAGCGACGATACCGCTATCGCGTGGCTAAACATAGCGTTGTGCCTTTCCACTGACTACAGGCAAATTCTTGACAGAAAGCTCCAATCTACTTGTCCGCGGGAAAGCATTCAGCGTGGTGGAGAAGACAAGGTTGAGCTTTCTGCTTAAGATCCATCACCACTCACTCAGGACGCAAAGGACGCCATGTGATTGGCTGGAGTCGTCAAAGCCGTATCAAAGAGCAGCGACATCGATTACGAAGGCTATTGGAAAACAATACACGGTGAACTGGTAGGGCGGTATCCAGTATTGCTCAAGGCGAACCCCAACATAGTTCCGACTATTGATCCATCGAGCGACTATGACAGCTGGGTACCAGAGAGTGGAAACATCAATGTCTACTCTTCACGGTCATCGGAATCGAAGAAGACGACTGGAACTTTGCGGCGGAGCCAGGATTGTCAGAGTCCCGGCAGCGGTGATGGCGAGTACTGGGCGCGAGTCTAGGGTACGCATCCGACATCCTAGGGTTTGGACAGGACAGCCAGTTCCTGTCGGAAGTGTCGCCGTTTGCGCTTCGAAACGGATCGCTGGGCCTCAACGTTGGCGGAGCAGCGGTTGGAAACGTTATCGCGTTGCTGCCGGGGATGGATGCGCCCACGATTCTCCGCCCAATCCACTCATCATTCCAGTTCGTGGGCTTGGCGTATGTGTTTGGCGCGATGAATGCTAGTGTTTGGGAGTGAGGCGGGCTGGAACCACAGGACACTGTAGTCATCTAGAGCACACGGGTCACCGTGAAGTAAGAAGACCGTCCGCAAACTCATTAGAGAGCATCAAGAGCAAATGATATTGGAAATCAAATTATGGCCTCTTATCGAAATTTGGCCACACCTT
>Ga0247781_1000412_pt1 | contig 13186 bp, 20 predicted proteins | sample UWRJL184509B5_FD_179922 | JGI IMG/M metagenome (GOLD analysis project Ga0247781, IMG submission 179922) | Plant litter microbial communities from Arlington Agricultural Research Station in Wisconsin, United States - UWRJ-L184-509B-5 | ecosystem: Environmental > Terrestrial > Plant litter >...
ATACAGGACATGAAAGAGCTGATCAATGCTGCCTTTATTAAGGTGAATATCATCGGTCCCCATGTGATGGAAGGCCACTACGACTTGCTCCACGACGGCGGAATCATCTTGCCCTCGCTCTGGTCGACGACCATCACCCCCGGCGCCAGCATCGTGATGCACATGTGGCCCATGAACAGCCTACTCTTGCCCTCGCAGCCACCCCGAGCACCTGCTGTCCCCCCCCCTCCTCCTCCTCCCGGTTGGATCCCGTCGCGACCGCAGCCCGTCATGGGGATGGGGGCACCCGCGATACAGCCAGGAGCGCCTCCCAACATGTTTATGCGTCCTAACAACGCGCCGTTTAGCATGCAGACCCGCCCAGCCAATATGGATATCGTAAAGCCTCGATGGTGCAAGACCAAGAAGCAAAAGGCCCTGGAGGTGGAGTACAGAGATATGATGGTGGTCGATTTCGCGGAGGAAGCAAAGCTGGATGATGTGAATGGCGTGGCGGACATGATCCGCCGGTTCACGTCCATTGAGGATGCGGAGTTCACTCCTTTTGATGCTACCGCCGAGACGGATGACGACCTCTATTACTTCAAGTCTGACTCGGACTCGGACTCGGACGCGTCATCGATTTTTTGAACAGACGTGGGGCTAGGGTCTGGTCTCTTATGACTTGCTTAATTGTGAATTAGTTGATTACTAGGTAGTTGCTGAGGTAGTCTTACTTTCCTGGTGAATTTTCCAGAGATTCTGACCCACAGTGATTATCGTCCTTCTCCCAGCGAAAGTGCGCCCCTGCCCGACAGCTTCTGCCCGAGAATGCGCGCGCGGTGGACTACCTGTCCTACGACACGATCTTGTCGCTGGCAAATGTTTCTTTCCTTCTTTTTCTTTTCAGCTTTCCATCTCCATACCGCATCGTGAGCGTGGCGTGATGGACTTGGACCGTCACGCAGAGGCTCGTCCTTGACCAGTAGATGTGGTCCATTTCAGCCACGGCTGCTCGGCGTGGGATAGAATCACACCACCTCTAGTCCAGCACTGTCCAGTGTATCCTGATGGTGTGATCATGAAATTGATGTTCCGTGAACGTCCCTGGGTTCTACAAATGTCAAGCGGCGCTCCACTCGTCTATCATGGACTTGATGGATGATTCGCCACGTTGTTTGAAATCACAATTTCCCTTACGAGCAAACTACCTGGTGTCCATTTTTACTCGCAACCACATACGAAATAATGGACAGCATCTTCGGCAACGAAACAAACGTCCGCACCTTCATCTGGAGACCCGGAACTCACCAGCGAGGCACCTTCAATATCTTGTCGACCTGCGTGATCACGCTTGGCCTCTGTCTCTGGACAGCAATTCACATGAACGTGCCCCCACTCAAAAGTGGCTTCTTATCTAGGCTTCTCAGAAAGTCTGGATGGGTACTCTTTGGGTTTCTGGCGCCCGAGCTGGTGGCCTTTGCGGCGTTTCAGCAGTTTAGGGAGGCGAGGAAACTGTCTGACGAGGTTAATCAGATTTCGCGTGAGCTCCAACAAGGGGATGTCCATCACAAGGGGGCTCAGCCTGAGTCCCAGGCAGAGAGAGCGGTGACTGTGGGGGCGGTTACACCTCAGGCGTCCGCCAATCCACTTGTCCGTGGGAAGACTATTCTTTTCGATCCCGAGGTATATCATGATGTTGTGCCCCCGGGTCCCCTTGCCGCTGGGTACCTGCTGACCCCCTTGAATTGAAGGCCCAGAAATCAACATCCACCAGCGAGCTGAACCACACCTGGTCCATGACTCATAGTTATTTTGCCATCATGGGAGGGTTCAGCATCGTATTCCCCGAGAAAAGACCCGAGCTCCTCGGATTATTGCCCAGCTGTCTCAAGGCTGATAATCACCAGCACCGCCTCACCTTGACCGCGGATGGAGTCAGTCTGATGCTCCGGCATCGTGCATCAGACCTGTTCGCAAACTGTTGCAGGTCAACCATCGACGACAAGAGCAAGGCGAGTTTGTTTGCCAAGACGCTTGTCATCTTTCAAGGTACGTTCCGGATTACCTACTGCCATATATGTCTTCAAAGGTTGGACACAAATATCAACGTTTCATGATGGCTAATCAACATCACACCTGCTGTGTGCACAGCCTTCTGGTTCTGCGTCCAGTGCTTGGTAAGGCTAACCCAACGCCTGGGTATAAGCCTGCTTGAGATAAACGTCTTTGGACATGCGCTCTGCACGCTCCTGACGTACTTCATCTGGTGGCACAAGCCTCAAGACGTCCTAGAGCCAGAGCCCATTAAAGTTGGGAAGGAGGAAATTGCCCGGCTCGTGGCAGCAATGACGGTTACTGGAAATTTTGGCACACGAAAGCCCGAATCGGCCTATCTCACGACCGAGGGTTCCCTTCCCAGATTTGTGTTTCCGGTAAAGACAGACATAAGGACCGGGAAGAGCAAACTTGTGGGATGCCCCGAGAAGGAGGGGGACAGGGACGGCGTGAGGAATGTCGAGAGCAAGACGACACAACTGGAGAAGTTAGTTTTGTTTCTGAAAAATGTTGAGTTCCGGTGGTTCAATACTAACTAACATGATGTATCAGGAAGCGTGTCCAGGTTTTTGATCTGTATCTGGAGATCACGAAGTCTCCCGATCCGCTTCACATCCTGGCAGAGGCCAGCGCCCAGACACGTGCAGATCAGACTGCCGAATACAGGACCCCGAAGTCGCTCCATCTAGGAGACGAGAAGAGCGGCATCAGGTTCTATGCCGATCCCGGAAGTGCGAGGGTTGAAACGGTACATGTCGAGCCTGGGTGGACGGCTCCCACGCCGCTCTTGGACCTCGGCGCATACCAGAACGACATCGGTCGATGGAGGGAGGCCCTGAATCGCCTCCCCCCCGAGTGGCTCAATACCCGCCGCCGGAGACCCCTTGTCGTCGACCACGCCAAGGAGCTTCCCACCTTCCAGGGCGTCGGCCACGAATGGCGCGTCTGCATCGGGTTCGCCGCCACGGGCTTCGTGTACGGGGGCCTCCACTGTCTGGCCTGGAATGCACCCTTTCCTTCTGGGGTGGAGAGGTTGCTCTGGCGCGCTTCGAGCGTGGGCATCGCCTCTACGGGGGTTCTGCTTGCGTTGATCTTTACGTGGGAGAGTTCGGGGCCGTTTTGGAGCGACCCTGTTGAGTTTATCAACAAGCATTACCCGAGGGACTGGGTGGGGGGTGGGGAGCCGACGGTTTCTGACCGCAAATCGCTGATAAAAACCCGAGCTAAGAGAGCCATCCGGCCTGTGTTTGTCTTGATGGTTCTTGTGATGGTGGTGTTGAAGATGATATATGATATTGGCATTGCCCTGCTGGTGATTTTGTACTGTCTCGCGAGGTTATATTTGGTGGTGGAGTGTTTTATCAATCTGTTTCATCTTCCTGATTCGGTGTATCTGCTGCCGTCCTGGTCGCAGTACATGCCTCATATTGGCTGAGCTGACGTAGAGACGGATCATCAGCATGCACCACGGGAGTCGAGGCAGCACTGCTGGAGGAGTAGGTGTGGTATTAGTAGCCGAAGCCCCAGGCGGGGAGTTGAAAGGTCCAGGTGGCGGTTGAGGCGCTGTTGCGGAAGGAGGGGGGCAGGCGGACGGATACTGGAGACGCGGCGTAGGTGGTGTTGCTGGTGGCGGTTCCCGTTTGGGATTGGAGTCTGAATAGAATAAAGGCATGAGGTAGAAGTTGTTTGGAGAACATGGTTGTTGTTTTCTTGTCTTTCTTTGGTTTCTTTGCGAGTCTTGCGTGGTGACTTGGTGTCTGAGGTAAGCTAGCTATGTTGATGGAACGGGTCGGGAAGGAAAGCAACCTTGCTGTGCCCTGGGTCAAGTGCCCTTTTTATTTCCGGCTATCTCTTTGATGGCCAAACCAAGATACACCACTGCCACCCTGCCGGCACTTCTCAAGCCCATCTACCTGGCCTTCCCCTTCCTCGACAAGCTCCCCACGCCCACCAATGAGACCCTCCAAGGCAGTAATTATATCCTACCTCCCCGCACCATCTACAAGATCCTCCGTCTTTTACCCCCTGTCTCCCAGATCATAAACTGTCGAACAGATAAATATGCTTTTCTCCTCGGCCTTGCCAGCGATGGTAACAGCATTTAAATCCCTGCCGGAACCTATCTCGGGTACAATTGTTTCTCAACCCACACTGACCTGGCAGTTCGGGGGCCTGACACAGAGGAATTTCGCCGCGACAGATGATGTTTGACGACGGAGGATATCCAGCGGTTCATGGGACGAGACGGGCTGGTGCCGATTTGATCACCTTCCATGGGGGGAAGCGGGCTTTTCTGAGCGAGACGTTTGCCATGTTGGAGCTGCGGGTTAAGTTGTATATGCTCGTAGGCAAGTTGGAGATTGCGCTGGATCTAGAGTGGGAGGATTGGATGACGGCTGCTTGGCCGCTGGGGCCAAGAGGGCTGAGGCTTGTTTTTAAGCAGAGCGGGTGCTGGATGTTAATGAGAAGGGGGGAGGTGGAAGAGAGTGACAGGGTGGGAATTAATTTGATGGGGTGTTATTTTGGACTTGGTGGTAAGTTATTATTCCGGAATAAATGCGTCGCTGGAGGGCGGTTAGAGCCGGTATTATGATATTCTAGCCATACTTGTAGGTCCAAGTGAACCGGAGGCTGGTGCCTAATGCGGCCCATCAGCCATCCTGTCCCGGTCAGGAAGTGTGGCTGCATATGCGACGAGCCACACTATTCCAGACACTGGTGCTGTTATGGTGTTCTATTCGATCACCATATGTACTCCACCATTTCCTGAGGGTCGAAAACGGAAATGCGGTGAACCAGAGATAGGTTAGGGGGGGCCACACTTCCGGTCGACAAGGGGGGGGGGCGCTTAATTTGTGCCAAAACACAGCCAATAGCCAAAGGCATTCAAGGGACACCAATTGGAAAGGACAGCCACTTGCTCTCTCAGGTGACTGAGCAAGACGCGGAACTTGAAAATCTGCGCTACCCCTCTTCTCGCAGCGAGGATTTTCTCTTCTTTCCAAATTTCCCATCTGGTCCCCTTCCGCAGAAACCACCCGCTATCCGGCCATTTCTCGTTCAACATCGGACCCGGCATAAGGTTGACATTCCGCAAGCAATATAACTTCCTTCACGGATATCCCGATCGAAGTTGACAAATAATGATGGCGGCCCACCCAACAGGGCCACTGATCTTGAACAAAAACCGAGGTGGGGAGGAGTATAACCTGGACATCATTTTCGTCCACGGCCTGCGCGGCCATCGAGAGAAGACATGGACGGACACGAGCACCAAGACTGAGGTGTTCTGGCCGCGGGACATCCTGCTGGGAGATATGAGCACTGCTCGAGTCATTTCGTGGGGATACAACGCCAACGTTGTCAACTTCGCATCATCTGTGAGCCAACTCAGCGTCTTTGGCCATGCAAAATCTCTCCTGTCAGACATTGCCGATGAGAGAGTCGACTGTCCTGTACGTTGAGGCTACGCCCCTCTCTCAAGTCATAAGCCAGTTCCTTTATATATACTGATAGCTGTCATTCAGGACCGTCCAATCATTTGGGTCGGTCATAGTTTAGGTGGGCTTGTCATCAAAGAGATGCTCCACCAGGCATCACAGCATAAGATGTATGAGCGCCATGTGGACTGGGGCTCGATATACTCGGCCACGATCGGCGTGCTGTTCCTAGGGACCCCTCATCGTGGCAGTAGCGAAGAACCCGTTGGTCAAATGGTCGCCATCGCTGCTAAGGTGGCTCTTCACGACCCGAACTTCCAGTTGCTTGGCACTCTTGCCGAAAACTCTCACATTCTCGAGAAGCAGCGGGGCGACTTTGTCACCATCTCCAAGGACCTCGAGATTGTTTGCTTCTACGAAGAATTCTCCACAGTCTTCGGCATGGTAAGACGCATGGTAAGACAGTCTATTTCTGACGGCTGCTCAGGTGAGCTAATCGAGTTGCGCCACAGATTGTCCCAGAGGCCTCGGCAGTGTATGAGGGAGACAAAGTCATAGGGCTAGCCATTCCCTCTACGCATAGTGGCATGAGCAAGTTCTCGGATAAGGAGAATACCGGATATCGGCGAGTGGTTGCTCAGATGCGCAGAATTGTGACCAGCCAGCAGAACAGAGCAGCCTTGGTAGCGCCTCGGCCGGTTGCACAGTCTCAATCAGGTGAATCCCCAGTTCAAATTGGTCCCCAGCTATTGCCCGTGGAGGATGTCATTACGACTCCAATGGGTCTTCCTATGGACCCCATGACCCGTCCGGGGTAGTAGGTAGTCAGACAGTTGTTCTATTGAATTCCATCACATTTCATGTTCATAGTCTCAAGAAATAATTAAATTAACCAAGCATTCGGCAGACTTCGTTGATGCCCTAGACTACGACGGACGCCGCGAGCGGAACCAAGACATCAATTGCACGCTATGGGCTCCAGAGAGCTTAGACTGGATTTGGGATTCGGAATTCGGGACGTGGCTGGAAACAACCGAACCAATCTTCTGGATATCCGGCAAGCCAGGGAGTGGAAAATCAACTCTTACCAATTATGTCGTGCGCAATGACGACAAGTTAAAGGAGAAACTCCAAGCCAGTGCAACCTTGTCAAAGGTCTATATATTGGCCCACTTCTTTGACTACCGGAAGAAACAGGAGCTCGGGAACAACTTTGTGGGTCTTTTACGCTCCCTGTTGTACGAACTGGCTAGTCAAGTTCCTACCATCGTGACAGATCTGAGGAAGAAGTTGTGTCTTTCTGAGAGGCGAGACAAAGGCAAACATTGGGTTGTGGAAGCTGGAAACGTCCATGAGGCGCTGGTCTGGGCCATAAAGGAGGTGCTTCATGACCGACAAACATCCGTTATGATTTTCATGGATGCACTCGATGAATTGGATATGGATAATCGGTGGGCAGTAAGCGACTTCATCAAGGAACTTGCCGACAACAGGAGACTTAAGATATGTTTGGCTAGCCGCGATGACCCGCCATTCCCAGCAACACTTGCAGGGTATCCAACCCTTCAGGTGAGCGAACGGAACTCTCTGGCCATTGAAGCCTGGGCCCGGCAGAAGCTGGATATCCTTCACATCTTTGAGGAAACAGAGTCGTTAGCCAAACAGATTGCTGCCAGTTCCGAGGGGGTCTTTTTGTGGGCACATTTCGTTTTGGCAGAAGCCCGGACGCTAATAGCCGAGGGATATGGACACGACAAAGCCAAAATAATGGACATACTAGTCAAGCAGCCCAAAGAGCTGATCAGTATCTACAAACGGATCATTAAACGAATTCCCAAAAAGGACAGAACCGCCGCTGGGGTCTACTTCAGCATGGTCACCACGCATCTGCCACGAATTCATGTCTTTGGCCCTGCGGGGCTCTTGACCATATCCGAGTTCTACGAAGCATCAACACTGGCAATGCAATCCTCTGGCCAAAAAGAGAAGGGGCGGCAGAAATGTGGCGAAAAAGAACTCAGAGCCTTTCAATTACGGATATCGTCCATTAGCGGCGGAATGATCGTTACAAAGCAAGAGGGGGTACATCTCTGCGCAAAGTCCAACATCAAATCCAATTTGATCACGGTTCATGTCATGCACCGCACAGTCCGAGAATACTTCGATAGCGGTGAGGGTTGGCATGATCTATTTAGAACGCACGTCAATGTCCAGGAATGGAGGTATGGGCCTTGGGTGGAGGCTTGTGCAAGGTTTTTCGGGCTCCCTGTGTCCTGGTCACATCCAACGTCGGAGATCCCCCGCCTCCCGTATACTCGAGCTCGCCTGTGGAAAGGTGTCCCATACGACCCGGATTTGGAAATAACACGAATTGACCTCGAGGACCATGTTAACACGTACTTTCCATTACATCTGGAAGACTATGAACGAAACACAAAGCTGTCGTCTTGGGAAGTCGTTCGTGGCGTGCCATCTGACAAGCACTATTACCACAGCCACCAGTCTGCGACAATGGACACAGGTGCGTGCGCCTGTTCGGGCTCCCAGTTGAGCGTGCACCCTGAAGTTGACCTGGAGCTTCATGCCGGACCGAAACTTGCCATTTCACACAATCTCGTCTTGTACATGCAAGACTACCTCGAAAAGACAAATGACGGCCAAAAGGCGTCTATACAAGACCTGTTCATCTACGCTGCCAGTTGTTCGACGGGAAGACATGCAGACACCGACCGAACAGCCATTCTTCGTCTCCTTGCAGATCATGCAAAGAGAAACAACACCCCTCTGAAACCACTCAGCGACTTCATGATGTACCAGGCCATCAAATTTGGCCTGTGTGACGATGTCAAGATTTACTTGGAGTCATTTTCGGAAGGCCCGCTTGTTCTTCGTCCACCTAATTTTACACCCTGTGATTGTCATTACCCGGACTTTCACCATTCCTGCGCGGTCACGTTTCACCACGAAGAGCCCCAAATAATCTATACTCCTCTCCACCCTCTTCTCCAGAATAGGACTTATTGTGGAAACGGTCCACAGGAATACCGACCAGCGGATGACGAGCGGCTTAAACTACTACAACTCTTTCTTGATCGGGGCGAGCATCCCGACGGTCAGTGTGGGCCAGTTGGAAATGCAGTCCGCGCAGTCATAGTTGACATGACCCAGCCCTTTAATATCGGGGCATATTGTCTAGATGCGACAGCACTCTCCCACACATTCGATATGCTTCTCAATGCCGGGTTTTATATTCACGCCCAGGACCGCCATGGCTTCAATGCGCTCGAACTTTTATGGAGGAGGATACATGGTGAATACATGTATGACAGATGGTCAGGTATTATCAATGGCCCCGATCAAAGAATTGATGTTCTTGCAAAGCTTCGAAATCCCATCCGCCATCTTTTGGACAAGGGAGCCGTCAATTGGAAGCGGGACCCTAACGGAAGAATTCCCAGTGTCCGTTGGATGAGAAATTTTCTGGTAGATGATGGGGAACTTGAAATGGTTCGGGAGGAATTGAAGAAGGGGATAACCTTGCTTGGCAAAGTTGAATGGCGCAGCTTAGTTGATAATGAGTATGATCGGTATTATGGCAGGAATGGAGCTGTGGAAAGAAGCAGCAGCGACTATTTCGAGGACTCAGAATAGGTGGTCAAACGATATCGCCCTCTTTTCCAAGCCACTCCTTCACCCTGAACCACATCCCTGGCATTCGTCTGTCCTTATCCAAAGATCATCTTCAATGCAGGCATTACCTAATATGGCGGTATATCACTGCAAGGGCCCTGCCACCTTGCCTTCATATGTACGGTATAACTGCACAGTTCTCGCAAGGTCGTGTTATCTGGGGACGGACAGGCTGAGTCAAGGATTCGCAGCCTTACCACATTTATCTTTCCTTCCTTTTTTTCTTTACAAGGCCCAGGAGCCATCCCTGAGGGAACACTCCACAGTCGAACGCAGTACCATAGTTTCATAGTTTGTATCTTTCATTCTAAAATCCACGTTTCTTCTCACTACATTGCTCATTTTATTTCCCCCCTACATCTGTAAGAGCTTGCTCATTGTTTCCTTCGGTCTTCATTAGGTCCAAAGGTAAGTACCTGCCTACCAGGTGGTTCAAGAGCCAAGCCAGCGGAAATAGCCTGAGTGAATCCGCACCTAAACCGAAACAGCCCGTTGAGGGAATCAAGAGTCTGCTGGATACTACCAAACCTCCTGACCTGACATGGTAAGCCTCGTGCCCTGCAGTTACCAATCAACATTACCACTCTGCCAATATGGACGAGCTGACACCTGTCGCGTCTGGAATCTGAGTTAACATCTGTCGTATGATGTATAGGGGATCTCTGTAGGAATTTACACCTCCCCCACTTACTCGGTTATGATTTAATTACATCTTATGGTGTTCCTTCGGATTCGGGGTCAATATGAAGTCAGGTTCAGTGCTTACCTTGAGTGAGGGATCTGAGTATAATATGAGGGCGGGAGGGGATAGCCCAATTCTCATGACTCCGGTTCTAAGCAACATGTGGCACCATCCTAAAGAATTGGTACACAAGAGTGCCTCCGGTGTCGATATGCAGGCCTTGGTATTGCAGATTTGGAAAAGTGATAGGTTCAATGGTAGGAACCTCGCTGCTCCAAGAAGGCCGCGAGGGCGGAGGTGACTTGATGATGAAGGCAACACGGCTTGACTTTTATCGTATCCAGCATGAGGGGAAGAAGAGCCAGGTATTCCGGTTGAACTTTTGGATATAAAAGGGGCCACAGATCTCATCCCAAACCTCGAAAGTCTTCCACATCATCACCACTAACCCAAACGACAATTCATCAGAGACCAGGCCGAATCAACAGCACCATGTACTACCCCGCTACTCTTGTCTCCGCCGTGGTGGCCTTGTTCTCCGTCTCCGCCCTGGCCATACCGTCTGAGATTTTTGGTCGGGATGTCGTTGGTATCCCCGCCAAACTCATCCCCGAGTCGATTGCCAATGCCACCGCACTAGGCATTGATCTCTACGGAGAGCTTCCCAGTGACGGTAAAGTTTTCGATGACCACTGGGAAGCCAAGGAGGGTACCCTCGCCTGGGCATATATTCGCGCTCAGCAAGACCTGGTTGGGTACAAGGACGAGCTCAAGGCCCGCGGGCTTCCTGTCCAGAAACGCCAGGGGAACTCGGACATTACCTTCAACTTCTTCAAGGGTGACTGGTGTACGTATAACCAATACTCTCATGTCTCTATCACCTCTTTCCTTGTCAAGTTCAACAATTATCTCCTGATATACCGGCCATCTCTTGACTACCCGAGTATCTGTGACCAGGCACGGGCGATGTCTATGGATGGTGGAACCCGCCATACAACCAGTACAACATTTGGTCCGGCGACGCCTACTATTCGTTTAGCTTAGGATCACGCACTCTCCGGAACGACGACCGTGCTGAATTGCGGCGAGAACCCAATGGCGGAGGTGATATTTGCTCCAACTACCACAACGTTGTCGACGGTCCTACTTCGTGTATGTACATTGAACATTCTGCCCGCTTTGCTGCCAGTTGCTAACTGTTCCGTCACCCAGCCGGTACCTGCTGGAACATTGGAAGGACTCAGTGCTTCCGCATCGTCCAGAAATAAAGGACGGGCGTGCGTGTTAAAATTGAGATGGAGGAACCTTCGATTCTCATGACGAGTGGCGTTACTCTTCTTTCTGTCTCTGTCCAGATTCAACATCCCAAAGGCAGATTCTTGGCAGTCCAGCCGGTACTGAACACTGTTTCCCATTATTCTTATAGTTGAATACACTTTTATTCAGCCCGCTTGCCATTACTGTCTGAACATAACCTCCTGTGAAAAGATATAATGTGGATTACTCTACCAAGCAACCCTGGTTCCGTTTTTGTGACAAACGAATCGATGCTGTAAGGTGGAGTTACTACTACTTCCACAGTCGAAGGCGGCGCACTTCCTCTACATTGCTATCTCGCTCTGGACAAAGATGAAAAAGACCAAACACATAAACAAGGAGCAACAGACTGTCTAGTTCATGCAAAACATCTACGGATAGCCAAGGCCATGAAACACGACCACACATGATATATACGCGGATCCTACAAGTCTGATCTGAGGCACAAATAAATCATGCCATTGGAATCCTCCTCCACTTCTAGGGACAAGCAGCAACGCCCATAATATATGAATACATAGGTACCCATCAAGGCCGTACACGCATAAATAACGGTTATGTACAAGGTATATACACCACACCAGCAACAAAACGTAATGCCATCGCCTGCATATGCCTCCGAAACACCATGCACGATGCCCAACGAATAACGCATCCAAAACCGACCGTCATACAGCCAGAAAAATAAAACCAAAAATCTGTAAAAATAAATATATGCCTGAAAAGAGAGTGAGAAATGAAGATGTAAACAAAAAGGTCATTAATGAGAGTCAAGAAAGCAGTCGAAACATGCCCCTTCTATGTTGGTGCAAATGCAAATTGTGTCGAAAAATGTAAAATGGTGTCGTTGTGTCATTAATATGCGTCCCCCTTTTCCAATCCACTTTGTATGTGCATGTCGTTTGCTTTCCCATATCTCGGGGAAAACAGAGAACAGCTTCATGCCGAGTGAACGACGAGTCGTGATTTCTCACGCTCACCGCGCATCGTTGAAGCTGCCCCTCCGCTGCTGTTGTGTTGTCCTCCAGTCATAGGTCTCTGTGCTCGAAGGCGAGGTGGGAGACTGTGCGTTTCCCTGTGACGGCTTGCCGCTCATGCCTCCGAATCCGGGCATCGACGACCACCTGTTTAGACGTTTCTGCGCCTTGGTCGGTTCTACCGGCGAGGTAGGAGAGGATGTGGAGGTTGGGGAGGAGACTCCGCTTCCGGATCCGGATGCGACGGCGGTTGTGATGTGGTTGCTGGTGTTGGTTCGGCTTGTGTTGGCCGAAGAGCCCGTGGTGTTGGGAGAGTTGTAGATGTACTCTCCGTCAACGTACGTGGCGTTGGAGACGAAGGTGGAGCGCCGGTGACGGCGGCGGGTGTAGCGCTGCTCGAGCCGGAAGAGCTCGATCTTGGCTTGGATTCGGTCGAGGAGGTTGAGTCCCATGGTGGCGGTTTGTGTGGGTGTAGTTGAGGCACGTGCCTATGTATTATTTTTGATCGGTTGGGATTTTGTTTGTTCGCAGAGTTCGTGAGGGAACGAAGTTGCGATAAGGGATGTTTTTATGTTCGACAAGGGCTTCAAGACAATCTCGCTAGATGTCGCTCAAACGTCGATCTGGTTATCTCTCGTCGGGGTGCTTGCTTGTGTGGACCAATTGGATGTTGTTTTTAAAGAGTCGCAGCGGATATCAGGCTCGACCGGACGAATGTGTTTTGATGTCGCAGATTTCGATGTGTGCGCGGGTTTTTGTCTGTCGTTTTATGGCTGGAGTCGATAATCCAATTGGACGCAAATGATGTGTATTTCTTGCTTTGTAAAAAAATGAAGGAAAGGGTGAGAATGAATGGCAGGCCTAATAGACTGACGATGATACCTTGGGCAATCAAGGTTCGCTGTCCCGCACGTTGTTCTGGATGGAATTATCGTGGGGTTGTCTTGGACAAGATGATGGGGAGGTTGGGCGATGGCGAGGTGGGAGACAGCGGGAGAAAAGGAGGGTGAAGGAACGAAGACCTGGAGACGATGTGACCCGGC
>Ga0247781_1000413_pt1 | contig 13180 bp, 11 predicted proteins | sample UWRJL184509B5_FD_179922 | JGI IMG/M metagenome (GOLD analysis project Ga0247781, IMG submission 179922) | Plant litter microbial communities from Arlington Agricultural Research Station in Wisconsin, United States - UWRJ-L184-509B-5 | ecosystem: Environmental > Terrestrial > Plant litter >...
CAGTATTCGATTCCCCAATAACACACACGCACCTAATTTTAGCAGTGAAATGTTAGAGATCTTGTCAATGGGTGGGTGGCTCGTACAGAGTAAGTGTTCAAGAACACAGGCAAAATGTTGTCACTCGATTCCTGGCCAGAGATCAAGCGAACCCAGAGCTACATTCCGGGAACAACCCGAATCGACTTCTCTACATAGGTACCTATGGGGAATTCGGCAGTCAAATGATGTAGTTGCTTTATAGCGGTTAGTGTAGTAAGAAGAAGCACTATAAACCTTCCGGAGTATGACCAAAACCAATTGAAATTGAACTTTTATAACCAACTTTGCAATTCATTAACAAAAGTAACATGTAATTACCTTGGTAATAGAGGCAATTGTAAGTCACTATTGTACAAAGATGAAGGAGTGGATTTTATAAATTAAAAATGGCATGTACAACTGACATAGAGGAAGGACTATGAAGAGTTGGGGCAATAACAAACCAGCCACTCTGTAGCCACTATAGTGCAATAATATCATTTGACTACGATTCCCCATAGGTATATAGCCCCAACTCCCAAGGTGATTTTCCCCTTTGTTGGGACCCACGGGAACACTCGTTCAATTGCACTGCTTTTTCAACAAATTTGGTGGTTGATTAGGTAGGTGGCCTACTAGGTAAGTACCTATACGGAATTTTCAGGTTAAATGATATAGTTGTTTTATAGTTGCTTTATAGTGGTTAATGGTGGTTATAAAATAAGGCTTTGTTATAGAGGAAGTACTATGAACCGCCGGGGTTATGACCAATGTCACGTGACTGGCCGTTGTGCAGCCGTGAGCGTAGGCACTATATTACCCACGAATTCTAGGCTGTTGGGCCGCTTAGAATTTGGCATCCTTTTGGAAGGTTTGGCCTAGTGGTGGGGCTCTAGGTTGCATTCCGTCACAACCAAATGGACAAAAATCCAGTTGTTATAGCCACTTCGACGATTGATTGAAGATTATAATATTGAATTAGCGTAGTAATTGTGGCCATTACTGGCTATTAGAGCATAATAGAGAAGGCGCAAATGTAATAAAGTTAAAATCGGCAGTCGCGTTGTTATAGAGGAAGTACTATGAACAGTTGGGGTAGTAACGACGCAGCCACGATAATGCAACTATATCATTTGACCCCCTTTTTCCCAATAGGTAGTTACAAATATTCCGGTGGGCAAATGCCAGCTTCCCTGTCTGCCTTCACTTTGGTTACCAGCTCGTCCCAAGTCATTCCCAGCCATTTTGATATCTCCCTCGCACCAATCTCATCCTCTATTCGCTGCACAGAAGACTTCAAGGCACTGACGTCCGGATTAGCGCCCCGGTACAACAGAAATTTAGCCAGTTCTGCTGTTTCCGGGCGACTTCGCCGAAGGGCACGATGAAGTGATGTGCGGTAGTTCCCCCAGGTGTCGCCCGTGTTAGTATAATTGATAGGAGCCCCATATGATAGCAAGGCTTTGGCTAGTGGCAGAGAGCAACATGACTCTGCAACATATCCTAGGGCCACCCCAAGGTTGAGCTCGCTTTTTCTTGGTCTGGTGATAAGCCCCCACAGCTTGAGCAGCTTCTCTTCCCGCTCCGGTTGGCAAGAAGTTGCTCTGATAACCTCTAAGGTCATGGACCTCGCTGAAGGATCACGTTTAGCCTTCGTCCTCTCGGTCAGAAATTCGTCGACGAGCTCAGGAAGTAAAATTTCAAAGATTGTCTCGCAGTCGGACTCGAGGACCGAAGCCAGAATCTTGGACCATGGATCGATAGCATTTCGGTTGAGCATATATTCGTTCTCGGAACCCTCTCTGAAGGACGGGTACGTGGCTTTGCCTTTGAGTCTGGTATCCGTGTTTCGCAAAAGCCATTTCACGACCTCGTGGTTTTTGCTTTGAATGGCCCAAGCCAAAACTCCAAGGGCATTCTCCGTATTTTTCCCATCCCAGTCATTGAACAATATGCTCATCGTGCTTGTTGACGAGGACCTTGCAGCAGATTTCAGCAGCTGCATTTGATCATAGATTCTGAGAGCTTTATAGTGGCCTAATAAAGATCTGATTTCCGTTCCACGGTCTGCTCTTACAAGATCAAATAAGATGGACCGGATCTCTGCTTTGTCGTTACTTCCTGTGGCACCGAGATAGGAGATGGGCGAATCAGACTGACCTTCCGTGTGGAAGCGGTCCAGATGATCTCTTTGCATTCGCTGGGAGAGGAAGCCCGTCTCGGAGTATTCGCACCCAGCCACTTCGCATTTCCACGGCCGAGTGTGGTTTGCCGAGTGCGAGCGCTGGAGCGACCTGGTCCAAAAACCCTGCCTCTTGGACATGCATCCGAGCTGAGGGCATTTGAAGAGACGAGACCCATAAAGCCTTCTCAAAGAGGGATATTGGCAGCAGTCTTGGGCATGGGTGTTAGACCCGCACAAAAGGCCGTCAAGTGTTTCGTGGATGGAGACGGAAATGTTAGGGGTGTTCAGGGGGTCGATGAGTCTCCAGCTTTCTAGGTAGTAACAGGTCAGAATCGAAAATATGAGAGCACAGACTGAGACTCTTACTTACGATCTGATATCTGAAAAGTTCCTGACCCACACCGGCGACGGAATTCTGCTGCGTTGAGTAACAGTTGACAGACGCTTGGTGATTTCTCTTTTAAATGTTCTACCTCCGAATTGTTGGATGAGCTCGATAGGCCCTCCTCCTCTTCATCCGAGCCCCCGCTAAATCTTTTTGTTGCAAACTCTTCAAGCGTTTCGAGTAGGTCATCGTGTTCCTCAAGTCCAAGGCATTGTTCTACAAGTGGATACCACGTATCCTCTGCGTAGCTGTGCATGCGGTAAAAACCGCACAGTATTCCCTCCTCAACCTCATCACTTGAGATGTCAGGGTTATGGTGGCCCTCACACAGGTACTCCAGGCAGAACTTTGTGAGTTGCAGCAACATGCCGGCCCTGTCCACGAATCCCTCGATTTCTGGAGAGAACAAGTATCTAAATTACATTAGCCTCAAGAGCCTCAATTCCCCAGAAAAGACTGCACTCACTCTTTGACGGTAAAGTGGACAAACTGGACGTATTCATCCACCACTTCAACGATTGGGCCGCACAAGTCAACTGGTCTCAAGTTGACAGAGAAGGTGGTTTGGGAATTGACACCCCCGCCACCTTGAGGTAACTCCAACATGAGAAGCTGGTCCAACTCATAGACGGTAAGGGGCGTTGGAGAACACCCGACGAACCCAAGGAGCCGCCTTGCCTTGGACTTGGCTATGTCCGATGGAATATTGTTGATGCGCTTCAGGATCCTGGAATAGCTTTGGTAGATATCAGCCATGACTGTCAACGACAATTAAACATCACGGTCAGGGGGACATACACATCGTTTAGATTTTTCGGGAGTACCCGGAGTTCGAGCCGTACTTCCCGAATATCACTGAGGAAATCAAGACAACTAAAGAGGATTTTGGCGTACAGAAACATGCCTGTTGACTGTCAGTTTCCAAAGTGATGATATGGGGAGCACAAGTATAATGTACCTTCAGATTTCGACGCAACAGGAGCCAGAAGCGCCTCGATCTCCCTCTTCTCTTGCGGAAAAAAGTCCCTTTGAGCGAACCATTCGGCACTTTGGCGCTCCACAAAGACCTGGATACTTCCAGAATTATGATGATCAACCCGAATTCTGGGCAGAGCCCCCAGCACGCGCTCGATATCACTCTCTGCTCTGCTAGATATCAGAATTCTGGCAGTCTTGCACTCGCTGCGGAGCTTCACAAGCTCCGAAAGAAGTTGCCGGCGCTCTGGCAACTCTATCTCGTCCAATCCATCCAGGACTAGATATGTCGGTCCGGCACAGTCGAGTAGTGACTTGAATGTCGACACGGCGCAATCCAAACTGCCCTTTAGGTCTTGAGTTCCCGAGTGGCACAGGGCCCTTTGAAGATCCTCGGACTTCGAAGCCAGTTGGAAAATAAACGAGTGGAGTATCGACAGGGCAGAGGTGGTCGTCGCAAGAGCGTTACTGAGAAAGGCAAAGATGGATATTTTCCCCAGACCCTGGCATTGGCGAACGCTGGTTCCAGCTAGATATGTCTTGCCTGGCGTTGAAGGTTAGCACCACACTGACAATATGTGAGAGGCACATACCTGCTCCGGGAATTCCCTCAAGCCACAGAATCTTGCTATCCACAGAATCAACGTCAAGCCACCGATTAAACTTGTCATCTTGCAACAGCCATTTACCCGTCCCTTCACACATCCGCCCAGAAATCTCATCAAGCTTCCTGTCATACAACTTGGGGTTGGTATCTGTCTGGATTCGATAAAACTCCTGCCGGCTATGTTCCCTCTCCGACTTTTCGAAATGCTCCAATGCTCGAAGCCGAGTATCGTGTTCCTCGCGAATGTGCTCCAAACGAACCTCAGTTCTCATCAACGTTGCATGCCGATCTGTGACACGAACTGAAGAGCTTTGGAAATGCATCCAGAAGTGCTTGATCCTATCGAGCTTGTAAAGAGAAAGAAGGGAGGAAAAAAGTGTTGTTTATATACATAAAAGAGGGATCATCCGATCCACTTATTGCTTGTGAGCTTTGACCACCAGTTTGTGAGCTCCACATAGGAGCCCCCACTTTCCACCCCATTTCACACACCCCCCAGGTGCAGACAGCTGGCTGTGTGCGCCTGTCACCTGATGCGAGCAGCTCTGACGTCATTTTCTGCGCTAGCGTCCGGATTGCACTCGGGTACTCCACTTTTCCCGGAGCGGTTGGCCCGTGCGCTCATCCGGTGTTTATTTACCGTCGCCAGCGAGGTTGCGATCTTCCCCCGCCTTTCTTCTTCAGGCACACTCGATCTTGTGATCATTCCCTGCTTGTCCCCCTCGCGCGCCCTCCAAACCCCTTGTTTCTCTCGCGCCGCCGCTCTCCCAACCTCCTTTTTTCCTGCTCTCCGCGCCTTCGGCGCATTTACACCATGCCTCGCGCTTCTGCAGCCCAGAGGGCCGCGATGGCCAAAGCCCGAGCGGCCAGAGCCGCCAACCAAGCTCCCCGCCCCGAGTTCGAGTTGTAAGTTTCTCTTTCCCGCGCACATTCTGCTGAGATCTCTGAAACTAACTTCTCTTGCTCTAGCGAGGCCCGCTCCCCTGTCCCCCTGAGCTCCTCTTCTGAGGAGATCCAAGATTCTCCTGCGCCGGTCCCTCCGGTGCTCTCCTCGACCATGCGACCCCCTCGTCGCCAGCCCCTCTCGTCTCCGCCGCGAGCTCCCCAGCCCGCGCTCCCTTCGAGACTCCCCCGTCTCGTTTCCTCCTCGTGGCGCGCTCCCGCGTACGCACCGCGAGTTCCCCAGCTTGCTCAACTCCCGCTGCCCCCGCAGCATCGCAAGCTCCTGTGCTTGCGCAGACCCCCGCTGCTCCTGCAGCGCAGCCCGCTCGCCCCGTGGTGAGCTCCTCAGCCCGTCGCCGGGTGCAGGGTGCGGTCAATGACCGCCCCTGCCTTAACTGTCTCAAGAGCGCCCTGGCTGGCAAGGGGAGCGGCATTTGCCGCATCAACGCTGGTGCTCGCCGGGCCACCCGGCGTTGCTATTTGTGCACCTCTGGGCACCATTGCCTGCCTCTGTAAGTTTTCTCGAGCTCCCAGATGCCTTTGATGTGAGCTCCTTTTGCTAACTCTATTGCAGCCCCGACGATGTTTGGGCCGTTGCCGAGCCCTTCTTGCGCGCTCACCAGAGCGGCACCGCCCGAGCCAGCGAGCTCAAGAGGCTCCGGGCTGCCACCCGGGTCGTTCGCGACCTTTGGCTCGCCCGGGAGGGCCTTGGCAAATCTGGACGCCCTCTGGCGCAAGCTCCTCCCATCGTGGAGGCGGAGCCTGAGGCTCCTGAGAACGACGCTCTCGAGAGCGAGGAAGAGGAGGACGATGATGAGGAAGAAGAGGAGGAAGAGGAGGAAGAGGAGGATTCCAACGCTCTCGCCGAGCGTGGATCGCCCGTTCCTCGCTCCCGCTCTTCCCGCGTGCGGCCTGCCCGCTCCCGTTCCCCTGCCCGCGGCCCTCACAGCCCGGACCCCCGCGCTCGCGATCCTCGCTCTGCTCGCGAGCAGATCGCCGCCGAGTGCAACCTTTTCCTCGACGCCACCTCCCGCTTCCTTGCAGCTTGGGTCGAGCTCGTCTTCCCCGAGGAAGAGGAGGAGTAGAGCTCTCCTTCGCTCGTCCTGTGCGCGCTTCGGCGCTGCCTTTGCTTTGCCTTGCGTTCTTTGCTGCGCCTTTTTGCGCATTTCTCCTGGGCTAGGCCCTTTTTCTTGCGCGCCAGTTTTGCGCGCTGGGGAGAGCTTGTGCTCCGCCAAACGTTATCTCGTTTTGTGTTTCCTACTTGTTCATCGTGATCTGTGACCCCGTGACCAAGTGCTCCACACTCTGCAAGTTCAGAAGATTCCGAAAGTGCTCGAACTTCTGTCTGGGGAGCTGCTTTGTCAACCCGTCTGCTGGCATCTCCCCCGTTGGCAAATATGCGATCTCGAAAGATCCCTTTGCGTGTTCTTGTCTAACCCACATGTTGTGGATGTCGACGTGACGGAGCTTCGTGCTGAGCCTCTCGCTGTCTCCAACAACCAGACGGATCGTCTGAATGTTATCGCAGAAGATCGTCCACGGAGTCCCCAGGTCTGCCTTGAGCTCTCTAACTAGCCTCTCTATTGCCATTGTCTCCTTGGCTGTATGAGAGAGTGCGAGCAGCTCTGCTTCTGTGCTCGATGTGGTGATCGTGTCTTGACGAGCGGCTCTCCAATGAATCACACCCCCGAAGAGCATCATTACAAAGCCGTGCGATGATCTCCTAGTCTCAGAGTCATCCGCGAAGGAAGCATCGCTCGCGATGACCATCATCTGAGCGCCCTTGAGATCACCCCCGTACTCTATCGCAAGATAGCGTGTCAGATAGAGGTAACGGATCACTTGAAGTGCTGCTGTGATGTGCTCTTCACTCGGATTTGTCAGGAATTGTGAGAGCTTTGCCGCAGCAAATGCGACGTCCACGCGGATCATGATCGCCGTGTACAGAATCGAACCAACGAGCTCCTGGAAGAACTTAATCCTCGCTTTGGTAGCTTGGTCAGGGTTCTTCACAAGCTCTGTGCCCGGCAGTGGTATGCTCGGGAAGGTTGCTGAGTCTGCAACCCCAAACTTGTTGGCGATCTTCTCAATGTACTGATCATGTGTGAGCCAGACCTTCTTTTTTGCCCGATCGCGGATCACTCGGATGCCTAGGAAGCTGTTGACTTCTCCTAGCTCATGCAATTCGTACTTTGCTTTGATCCCCGCGATCAGCTTCTCTGCCTCCTTCTTACTTTCTTTTGCAAATAAGACGATGAAGTCATCCACATAAAAGATCAGAAGAATCTTCCGGACTCTGTCGAAGAAGAGGCAAGGCTCTTCTAACGACGCTTCTAGGCCGAGCTCCTTGAGGGTAGAGCTGAATTCTCTGTACCAGAGGAGGGGAGAGTCCTTGAGGCCATAGAGAGCTCGGTCGACTCTCACACACCTCCCCTCCTTCTTGAAACCCTCAGGGAGCTCGCAGAACACTGGAGCTCCGGAGCGTTGTGCGTTCAAGAACGCTTGCTTGATGTCAAACTGAAAAGTCTCCAGATCTCCAAAAGCACACAACGCCATCACCAAACGAAGCGAGCGAGCTGCCAACGTTGCCGCGTATGTGCTTTGGAGAGACTCTGTGTCTTGCATGTCTCCCCTGACAACAACGCGGGCTTTGCAGCTCTCAAGAAACCCGTCTTCGTCGAATTTGTATGAAAACACCCACTTCAAAGGGAGCAGCTGCCCGCTCGCTGCCGAGCGGGCAATCTCTTCCCATACCTGTTTTGCCTTGAGTCCATGGATCTCGAGCTTGGTAGCGTCTAGGAAGAGATCCCTCAGTGGGTGATCTAACAGTTCCTTCCAGTTCTTGGGAGGTTTGAGGAGATCATCACGATGCACTTTCCTCGTAGGAGACGCTCCAAGGCGCTCCGCCTTGTCTCGTCCAACTGCAGCAGCTACTACTGCGTGCATCGTATGGTGCGCTCTGTCACCTTCTTGCACGATTCTTTGCTGATCAGGCAAATACGTCGTCAAAAAGATGTTCCAGAAACGATCTGAGGGAATGCTGATCTCGTGCTCTTGGTACATTTGTTCCGTAAACGCGAACACAGCATTCACACTCCTGCTTTGTGTTTCGGGGCGTAGCTTCCCCTTACCCACTATCCTAGAGCTCCTTCTCAGGGGAGCTCTGGGCATGGTAACTTCGGTTGTGTGCAACACATCCGGACTAGAGTCTCTTTCCCTCGCTCTCGCTGCGCGAGTGCGAGTTTGAGCTCCCGAGCTGTCAGTTTCCTCTGTTTTCTTACCAGTAGAGTCGACTTCCTGGCGGGCCTGATCTTCGCGCTCTGGTGGCGGCAGACTCTCTTCCGAGATAGCTTGAAGCTCTTCTGCAGAGTCTTGTGTGCTCGCCACCTCTTCTGACTGTTCCTGCAGCTCAAAAGATCCTGATCCGTTCAACGAATCCGATCCTGCTACTACTATGGTATCCTGCACATCCTCTTGCACCCTACTTTGTGCGCTTGGTGTGGGAGTAGTAGCCGATCGCTCAGACGCACTGTAGAAAGAGTCTTCCACGTCTTCCACCGGGCTGTGCACACTGCTCTCTGGTGTCGGGAGTCCTGGAGCAGCGGAATCGAGCTTGCTCGAGCCATCCAACTGTGGTGTTGTGGCGCCTGCCGCTTCCACCCCCGAGTCCCGACCCTCTTGCGGTGTTTGTGCATCCCCGAGCTCGTCTACCGTGCTCTGCCCTGTCGCTTCTTGATTCAGGGGCTCTCCTGTCTGCGCGCTCTCCTGGAGGGCATCGAGAACAGTCCCTGCATCAGCGATCTCATCTGGTGTGTGAAGCAATTCCACCATCTCACTTGCTACCGGGATCGGGATCGCGTCTTTCTTCTCGTCCTTTGGCTCATAGAACTCCTGCTCATTAAAGCGTACATTTCGTGTTGAAATGACACGATGGAGCTGAGGAACCCAGATCCGGTAAATGTTCGAGGCTTTGTAGCCCACCAAATAGCCAATGTGCGCTCTCCCCTCAACCTTGAACATACGTCTCCTTTGGCCCGCTTCTCTCGACTTGATGAGGGGGTAAGCTTTGCATCCGTAAGCGTAGATCCCCTTCCAGCTTGGTCGGAGATCCACTGTTGCTTCGCGCACTTGCAACACGTCATACCAACGGAAATACTGGCGGAACCAGAGATCGAGCACCTCGTTCGGCGAGTGAAGATCGTTCCGTTCGTTTGGGCTCATGTTGAATAGGTATGCGGCTGCTTGCACGACTTCGGGCCAAAGCTTCCAAGGGAGATTTGCTGCTAGGAGCATCGCAATTGCTTTTTCAATGATCTCTTTTCCTGCTCTCTCCACACCCCCGTTCGGCTCATGAGTGTGACTTGGGGGAAGCTCCAATACAATTCCTTGCTCTATGATCCATCTCTGGTAGCGAGTCTCTCCGTTGAACGCGATCGTACCAGTGTCATTGTCTTGCCTGATCACACAGATCATCAAGCCGTATTGTCTCTTGACCCAGCGTTCGAAGTTTTCGAGCACTGTGAAGACCTCCTCGAGCGTCTTAGTCTTGAGGACAAATACCCAGAGCTTCCCGCTGTACTCACACCTGATGACGAGCACCCAATTGCTTCCGTCTATGCCTTGAGGGTAGTCAAAGAGATCCCAAGAGATCCTCCAAAATGGTCGCGGTGAGCGCCGCTCAGACCGCTTCCGTGAAATAAGTTGTGAAGCGTGCGCTACTGAGCACTTTTCGCATTCAATGCGTTTCGTGCCGGTGATCTTCACACCTCTAGCGTGCTTCACAAGTGCTTGGAGAGCTAGGGGACCTAGATGACCTGATCTCAAGTGCCAAAGCTCCTCCGAGTCTTCTCGAGTTGTCACGTACCCAGGTACGTGCTCTCTCTTTCTCCTGATTCCAACCTTAAACACAGCGTTTATCACAGTGCACGCAATGCTCACATTCACGAGTTGGGAAGCTTCATAAGTGTAAAGTGGTTTGTATTGCAGGAAAGTAATGTTATGCTCGCGTGTTAGCTCGCAAATAACCGTGCTGCTCCCCAAAGGACCTCTTCGCAGCGTAGTGTCTAACCCACAGTACCAGATCCCTGACTTGGTCATGAGAGCTTCTGAGACGATGTTGACATGGAAGTTGTCGATCACAGCAACGTTCGTCAGAACGAGGTCCACAGTCTTTGGTCCTGCAGGCCCTGTGAGGACCTTCTCGATCACTCTCTTGCCTCTTCCGCTGATCGGGAAAGAGGTAGTGCCTGACTCCACGCTCTCATAGTGGATTGAGGGGATGAAGGATCCGGGGACTAGCTTGTCTCGGTGGTTGACTAAGTGGAGAGCTCCACAGTTGTCGATTACTGTGCTGTCGAAGAGTTTGTGCTTTCCGAACGTGACAGTGGAAAACACACTCAACTCCTTTTTCCAGAGCGAGGGATCTATCACGGTGATCACAACTGGATCATCTGATAGGGGTTTGCCTGATCCACCTTGTGGAGTCAACCAGCCCTTGCTCTCAAGTATTGTGCGGAGTGCTCTCCACTGACTAGTGTAGACTGCTCTTCGGACTTCGGTCTTTTTTGCGTTAGAAAGGGGGTCACGGAGGGGGTAGTTGGTGGATCCCGTGAGCGCCAGCTGGACTTTTCCGCAGTCCTCGGGCTTCCACGGATGCTCCGATCCACAAACACACACGTAGCGTGCTCGCGGAGCTCCACCTCCTCCAGCTCGGCTTCCTCGATTTGCTCCGCCTCCCCGTCCTCCTCTGGAAGCTCGGTGATCTCTTGGAGCCGCTTGGGTGGTGAAGACGTGAGCGTTCTTCTTGGTGTGGCCATGCTCGGCGATCACCATGTTGAGCCACTTACCGTACTTGGTAAGCGAGCGGACCTCCTCGTCATCATCCTCCCTTCGGTTAACCTCGTCGAGCTGGTGCCGAGCCCAGGTCGGCTCGATACGAGATTCCACCGCCTTCAGGAAGTCCTTGACCCCCATGATGCCTTCGAGTTCGGAGATCTTGTAAGCCATGCCCACGTGGAGCGCCTTGGTCCATTCCAAGATCCATTGCTCAGGCTTGACACCGGCTTGAGTTGCTCTGAAGAGCACGTCTCGGTAAGTTTTCCGAGCATCTTCGATGGTTGAAGTCCTGGAGGGCTCGTTGATTTCCTTGAGAGCTTTGATGAGGAGCTTCAGAGGGATATCGTCGAGCCCCTCAGTCTCCGCAACCACGAGGGTCATTGCGGTCGTCATGAGATCCTTTGAGACTGTTCGATGAACCCATTCGATGACTTTGTACAGACTGGTCATCTTGGCTTTCTCGATCTCGTAACGGCGGGGTTCAAGCTTCATCTCCGAAGCGTAGAGTGCTGCTAGGCCCTGTTGGATATTGGGGTCCTCGGCTAGCTCGGCTTGGCTCTCCTCTCCGCTTTCCGAAGAGAGAGCTGCGATGCGTTTCTCGACGAGCTCTCCGCGTCGGGTCTTCCATTCTTCGAAAGTGAGCGGTTCTTTGTTGGTCCGAAGCTCGAGGCATTCTGTATCTGGGTTCACCAGACTCCAGATTCCGCGAGCTTTTGAGTGAAAGGTGAATTGGGTGTACCATTCCGCCCATCCCTTACGGTTGGTGAGCGTAAGGGAGGTGTTTGGAAGATCGTCTGTAGCAGACATGATGATTGTTGGAAAGGGGTCAAAGATTTGAGTGATGTGTTGGAGTGTTCTTTTATTGGAGAAAAGGATCAGGAGAAAGTAAAAAATAGAATGTAATAATCCCAGCGCTCTTTTTGGTCCGTAGCTAAACTGCGTTGCGAAACGATTAGAGCACCGGGCTCATAACTGTGACACGAACTGAAGAGCTTTGGAAATGCATCCAGAAGTGCTTGATCCTATCGAGCTTGTAAAGAGAAAGAAGGGAGGAAAAAAGTGTTGTTTATATACATAAAAGAGGGATCATCCGATCCACTTATTGCTTGTGAGCTTTGACCACCAGTTTGTGAGCTCCACATAGGAGCCCCCACTTTCCACCCCATTTCACAGTTCCATAAAAGAGAATTGTCCTCAAGGAGTCAAGGTTAGGGATTTCCTTTGTCCTTGTATCATCTTCAACACCGGTTTTTATTATCCCAATTTGGACATGCCTCCTTTGGGTTCAAACAGTTCGAGAAAGAAGTATAACCGCGGTTGTTCCTAGATGGAAAGAGTCCATTGTCCTTTTCATATTCCCGACTAGCAGCTTTCTTGCATTGATACTTTGCTATCTGTTAAGAAGTACAGTTGTCCCCAGGCATCGACAAAGGCGCTCTCTATCTAATATCTGTGTACTATGGTACAGACCGCTTCTCTTCAAAAGGAAAATAATTTGCGTCGGGCTCGGGGCTATCTCCCAGATGCGTTAAAGTGTGGATAACTTGACGAACGGGACTTTGCGAAATACAGTCATGTCAGCAAAGGCATCTAACTATCTCATTGTGTGTGGCCCAGCAACAACATCGAAAAGGCATGATTTGCCCATTCACAAAAGAGCAATGTATTCCGATGTCGTGATAATTCACCCAGGTGGTATTATTTGGAGTCTAAGAGATAGGAGGAAGATAGAATTGAGGCGTTATGGTATGGTAGATTATCATAATTAGCTGCTTTGAACTTTATTCAAGAATGAGTTTGGACCGTGGATGACGACAAGAACTGTCATGGCCACTCCACATTCTATATCTTGGACTTGTTTTGTTTCACACTGCGGCGACATATCATTAAAAATATTTGTACAAATGATTACCCCATGGAGGAACCAGACGTTTTTGCTATTAGATGTTCTTGGAAGTCGTCTTCCAGGCTACCCAAAAGCAACAACTTCTCATCAGACACATTACTCGAATATGACGTAGCATATCATGAACTTGGAATTTTCAAAACGATTCAGTGTGTATCATATCAGCTTTACTGAAAACAGATTATCGAAGGGCAAGTGGTATGAATCCAATTTTGACTGTGCGAGGGGAGAAGTGCAATCACAGCATTGATGGTGAGCGTCAAAGAAGTGGAAATCTCATAGATTCAAAATACTCCCTCTGGATGATACAACAAACATTCATCA
>Ga0247781_1000414_pt1 | contig 13145 bp, 10 predicted proteins | sample UWRJL184509B5_FD_179922 | JGI IMG/M metagenome (GOLD analysis project Ga0247781, IMG submission 179922) | Plant litter microbial communities from Arlington Agricultural Research Station in Wisconsin, United States - UWRJ-L184-509B-5 | ecosystem: Environmental > Terrestrial > Plant litter >...
TTTTGTTAGAGCCTTGACTTTATTTCGGTGTTGACGTCTATTGCGTTCTTGGCTTTTATTCCGGTTCTTCAATTAAAATGTGGGCGAAAATCCGGGGTTTAATAGCTCCGCAGATATCACTTGTTTGGAGGAGGAATAATACGGCATTGTACGGAGGGAATTTGTGATCTTGGGTGACAAGGCGGGCGAGGGGACAGACAGTTGTTTCTACATAGCTTACCTTTGAACCTTTGGAATATCGTATCGAAGTACCTATCTAATCTAATCTAATCTTAATCTTGATATCTTTCTTACACTATCCTGGACTGAACTATGCCTTCATTTTCATATTCTTGAGGAGTGCCGACAGTCTCAAGGTTGCTTATACAAGTTCGTGCATTTTGTTGCTCACCTGTGTACCTGTTTTGTACTCTCGTTTCCCCAAAAGCCTTGAGCTTTCTTTTCTTTTTTCTTTTGCAAATATACCAGTCCTCATGGCGGATACATAGGCCAGAGACTGTACCTACCTATCTATGTGGTGTGTAAATATACTCTGCGGCTGCCAGGAAAAGAAAAGGGGGTCGGCGTTGTCCCCCCTCCCTTCTCGTTTATAATGGGGTTTCCGATGTAACGATAGGTTACGCATGTTTAGGTATGCATAAGTACATGGAATTACGATGGGAAAGTGTGTTTGGTGGTGCTATACAACCCCCACGGTTTCATTGTTTCAACGAGGTCTTGTTTTTCCTTTTCCTTTTCTTTCTTTCTTCCCAATCGAGTGAAATATCATGATGTGGCTCACAAGACAAGTCAAAATAGGGAGAGGGAGAAAAGAATAGGAATAAATCCTCCGGATCGAGTCACCTCTTGTCTCACTCACTCTCCCCCCCTCGCCTTTTATTTTTTTCTCCCATATTTGGTCAGGTCAGGAGGACAATTTTGTGTGTTTCATTACTTTTATTTTAATAGGTTCATGATTTCTTTTACACTGTTTTGCACTGTTCCCGATGCTGGCACCGGATCTGTGAATGTGTCGTGGCGGCTGCGGTGAAACCTGCAGCTCGGCCTCTTGTGTTCCGTGAGTTTTGCATGCCACTCACTCACTTGACTCTCCACCGATGTCCGAGATGACCTCGTGAGTAGAAGTTAGATTCCATTTTCGTCCCGTCAGTAGCCGTCCTGGAGTGAATCTGTCCGTAGGGAGTACAGAAATAGATATGCATGGAGAAAGGCCGGATCTGAGAAATAGGAATGCATGTGGTGTACGGAGTGACGGTCATGATAAGAAAATCGGGATCAACCATAACGATCACTGGAGGAGGTTATCTCATCTATTAACAGCATACCCAACAACCTCCTCTCCGTTTTAGATATCCCGAGCCTCAGTTTGTCTCCCCTTCAAGAGATCACAGAAAATGATATGATTGATAGGAGGGGCAGCCACATGTGGTGATCAGCTCTCCTGTTCAGCATCCCCAAGACACGTTTCTAGGACTTTTGTACAATAATACCTATAATAATTATCCCCCAACCCATTTGGCAAGGTACTCGCTCCCGACTGCACAAGCAAACCAAAAGGAGAAACCGAAAACGAAACCGAAAACGTAAAAGCAACGATGGAATATTAAAAGATTGTTTGCCTTGAGTGTATCTAACAAACTCCTATTCCAAACTCCAAACTGTGTCTGGGTATCCGTCGCGATAATTACAAGCTACCCAGCCTTTCAGCGGTTGAATAACAACAAAAAAACGAGAGGTACTGATGCCTAGGGTATTTCTTTTCCCCTATTTAGCACCAGCAGCGACATTAGATAAAGAAAAAAGACATCATTCGTAACGATGATGCTGCGTATAAGTAAGTACCTAGCGATGGTGGTTCTGTTCTCTCCCCATGCTCCCCACCTCCCCCTTCTCACAGTCATAACAACTCCATTAATCATGCAACCCAAACATCCTCCTCAACGTGCCAAACTTCTTCTTCTTTGGGGTCCCCGCCGCTGAACCTATACCATCCAGGCTCAAAACACCAGTCGAGGCTGTCCGGTTTTGCAGGAAACCCGGTTGTGGCGGGGCAACAGAGACGCTAACTCCGCTGAGGGTTCTTGTCCCAAGATTTCCAGATGTAGCAGGGCGCCGTATTGTTCCAACTCCTATCCCGAATCCCTCCTTTTCAGGATCAAAGTCACCGCCAGCTTCAGTTCCCACCCCGGTGCCGGTTGATCGTGAAATGGCAAAAATCCGTTTTTGCAACTTTGGGCTCCGGGGAGGCGATTGTGGCGACTGTGGTTGAGCTTCTTGTTCGTCCTCATCGCCCTCATCAGGCTCCTCGACGACATCGTTGTTGCCTCTGATCCCGCGCAGCTGGCCAACGCTGCGCTCGAGTTTCGTATCACGCCTCGCAGCAGACTCAGCAATGCCACCACGGGATATTTTATCACCAGCTCCCGACAAGGACGACCCAGTGTTCTTTTTGCGCTTGAGGACGGACATAAAACTACTCCGTTTGGAAGCAGATGAGCCGGGCCGCCCGGTGTTCAGCGCAACGGGCACGACACCGGTATTTCCGATAATCGGCGAGGTTGTGACGATTAATCCACCGCGGCCAGACCGTGAGCGACGAATATCTGCCTCAAGGCCGCTGGATGTTCTCGGCCGGGTGGGGGCAAGAGGTGCTGTACCAGTAGCTGTTACATCGCCGTCCATAGCCATAACTTGTTGTTTGCTATTGTCGCTGCTGTCCGGGAGCTCTTCTGATTCCTCCAACTCTTCTGGTAGTGCTGTGCTAGCGATCGAATTTTGATTCCTGAGGTGCCTGGCAGCAGGAGTGGAAGACGCAGGAGCAGGGGTGGTCAAGGCGGCTGCAGAAGCTGATGGCCTGGGAAGTGGCACAGGCAAAGGGATTGGGGCGATAACATCATCGTCGCTTGAATCCTCAAATCGACTGCGAAAGCCACTTGCACCCCCACCCTCATCTTCATCGCTCGAGTTGCCGAATCGACTGGAAAACTTTGATTTCGAGGCTCGCTTCCCAGAGTTCTTTTTCCCTCCAGAGAGTCCGAAAGTAGGCATGTGGACTTTCGAAGGACTCTTTCTCTCGTCAGACGAGTCGCGGAGAGTACGGCGCATTGGTGTATTGGTATTAGCAGCGAGACTAGTCGGCGGATGTGCCCTACCAGGCGGGGGCGTGGAGCCAGTTGGCGACAAAGATCTCAGAGAAAACCTCTTGCCTTGGCGGGTAGCCGATGGCTCCGGGGTAGGAGAGGCCTGTCTCATCGACTTGCGGAAGGAGAAGCCCTGGTGGCCAGACCCGGCTGGCTTAGACCGCTTGAAACTACTCTCGCTATCGGTAGAACCTCGTCGCTTGATGGGTGAGAAGCCTGAAGCTTTCTGACGGTGTCCTGTACTGGTGAGCTGAGGTTGAGGGACCGGAACCGGAGTCGGTAGCGATGCCGCTCGTCCTTGTTTCGAGACCACTGCCCTCGCTCTGGGTTGAGAAGCATTGCTATTTTGAGTTGCTGCGTCGCTGCGCATGGATTTACGAAACCGAGGTACATCGCCACCTCTGGCCGAAGTTGATTGCTGCCGGGATTCCCCACGCAACGTTGTCCGCATCGCCATTGTAGGGGCAGTAGCAGTGTCGTCACCGTCGCAGTCAGCCCATTTTGTACCCGGCTTGATCATGTAGTTGCGTTCCGGGTTGGATGGTTGAGATGTTTGTTGCTGAACCACCATTTGTTGAGCCAAGTGTACCGCGAGAGCTTTGCGTTCCGAGTTCCTGCGCTCGATCGACTTCTTCTTCTTGGCCTTCGGTGCAGGCTTCACCTCTTCCAGATCCCCATCAATACCGGCGTCTTCTAGCGCCTCTTTCTCCAGCTGCGCTCTTTTGTCTACCGTGAGGGTTCTCCAAAATGCCTTGGCCTTTTCCCAATCATCTTGGCCAGCATCCGTCGGGTGAGAGTCTACCACGGTCGTAGCTGTTGATAGCTCTGGGTCAAGTTTAGGAGTAACTTGTTGCACTTCTTTTGCCGTCGTGTTTTCCTTGGCGGCTGGGACGACTTGAACATGAACTGCAGGCGGAGACGGGCTCTCCAACACAGCATTCAGCGACATAAATCCGTCTCCCTCTATATCAGATAGGTCTTCGTAGGCGTCGCTATAAATACTTGATTCGGAATCGCTTGGAGGTTCCACTGATCTGAGCTGGGATGTGTAGTTAGAAGTCGAGGTGCTGACAGCTTCTGCCACAGGAGGTGTTGCGGCGGACGGTAAAGAAAGATCCGAATCATCGTCAGGGAAACCGCCGGGTATATCGACAAAGTATCTGTGAGATGACTTGTCCTTGGTGTCAGGTAGTCTGGGGCTTGGCTGTGATATTGAGATGGAGGGAATGTTGATTTCTCGTATTACGCCTTGGTCCTTGGTTTCCTCGGCAGAATTAGAATTCGAGCCACCCAAGGCCGTGGATGCCAGGGCCATGGCGTTTTGTGGTCCCGCACTTGTGCTAGTAGGACGAGCTTCTTGGAATTCTTGGAATTCTTCAAACGCCGAGCTGCTAGAGCTTTCACTCAGATATCCATTGCCCTCGACAGAAGTAACAACCGGGGGGAGCGGCTCTCTGAACCTAGATATGTTTGCTGGATTCTTAAGCCGTTCCTCAAATTCTCTGCCGAGTATTGCGCCCACGGCATGATCGTTACTTTGCCCCAAGCTCAATGTACCAAACTCAGTTCTACTATCCTCGGCAATGGTTGAACCGATACTGGGCGCCAGGCTTGGACTCCCTGTAGAAGGTGGGCTATATGCTGTCTCTGGCACGGGCCGGACAAGAGGTCGCTCAACTTCAACAGCACTAATCTCTCGAGGTTTCTTATCCCTGATGCTTCCAAAGCTGGGCAGTGCAGGCCGTGGCTTCATGACCTCATCGTCGTCCAGCAGCGCTAGGTCCTGCTTAGGACGTCCAATGCTGCTGTACCAGGGGCGGCGGTTCTGGTTTTGGGGGCTAGAGATCACAGGCGAGCTGGACTCGTTTGTAGAGGCAGACTCGCCAACCACGACTGCATTGCCATCGTCGAAACTAACACGGACCGACTTTTTCCGCGCCACGGGTTGCTCCTCACGCATATTGGCGTTGAGGGAGAAATCTGACGCTTCATCAGACGGGGAAGCACCACGAGAGGGGCTGCTGTGTTTGAGGGCAGATTTCCTGGGAGAGATGGACCGAGGCGGAGGGGAATGCATGACCCTCAGGTTGTTGTGAACGGGTCCAAAGTGAGCCTGTCTAGGGGGACTAATCGAATGAGTCCGCTCACGCAAAGCGGCCGAGGATGAGGTTGCACCAAGCTCAGTGGTCGGAGGCTCTTGGGGCTTCGACACCATTGGGGTTGCTCCCTGGTCTCGGCTCCGTGTCCAAGTATCAGCCCCATGAGTGTGCAACGGTTGACCTCTTGTCTGTTCTTTCGCATCTGGAAGAGCTTCCGTACGGTCTGATTCATGAAGTCGTTGTCTTGTTGGTACCGAGTCCAAAGCTTCGGATACAGCTTTTTGCATGGCTCTAGCAGGCTCCCGATCCTCGGGTTCTGGTTCCGACTCCTCCTTCACTATCGAGGGCTGTCTCCTAACCGTTATTCGAGGGCTTGAAGGTGATACGGGTTCTATAGCCTCAGAAACCGTCGGCGGTGCTGCCGTGTTTCTAGCGCGTTGCTGTTCCACTCGCTGGGCCTCGATCCTTGGTGATGCGATGATGGCCTTGACTGCCGGCTCTTCTATATCTTCCTGGAGATCACGAGATGATTTCGCTTGTGCTTGAAGCTGCGGTTGAGGTCTGGAAGCATCACTGTCCGACTTCCTATCTGTCTTGGAACCGATACTCTTAGTACGGCCCATGGTCCCTTGGGCTAAATGGGACCCGGCATTTTGTGATGTTTGTCTTTTCCTCCTGGTCTTGACTGGCTTCTCCGAGGCACTCAGAACAGCCTGCTCGACAGCCAGGAGATCGGCACGTCGGACCATCCTACGTGAATTGGGATCATAGACCAATGTTTGGTCCGCTGAGGAGGATGCCGTGCGTCTTCTGGACGACGAGGCGGCCGATTCCGATAAGTGACGCTTCGACATTTGCGGATTATGTTGCTGGCGGCCTTCGGTGCGTGGATGCTGCTGGACGCCTTCGGCACCTGGAAGTGTATCGACCGGGAAACGAGATTCGACCGGGGATGCAGTAGGTGAGCCGACTCGCGCGCGGGTTGGGTAGGAGAAGTTTATTGACGAAGTTCGACTGCTAGGTCTGGCTCCCTCGACCGGCGACTGGTCCAGTGGCACCTGGGGTGGACTCGATGGAGGGCTAGCCATGGCAGGGTCGGTCCTACGTACATTGCTGGGATTACCCATTTTCGCAGCACCGAACCACGACGGACCATCGCCTGTTCCCAGTGTTTGCGACGCCAGGCGCAAAGTCGTTGTACTCATGCCCAGACTGTTGCCTTTAGAACGGGCGCCTTCTTGGGCACTCACGCCAGATAGCAGACTATCCGTCTCGACATCTTTCGGCAGGGCTGGCACGGGGGGCATATCCCCGAAACCAGAGTGGAGATGCCAGTGTCCGACTCCTGATCCGTTGCTGCCGGGCCGGTGGGGGCTCGGGGTTCGGAACGTCCTCTCGGTCATGGAACCGCTGCTCCCACGTCTCTGCAAGCTTGGTCTTCCGTTCGTTTCGGATGCGCCAGTCGCAGTGGAGGCTACCGATGCGCTGCGGCGCAAGGTGCGCTTGGTTTGGACATCTGCGACACGAGTCGGTGCGGTCGGGTATGCCTGGAGAGCGGCGGCGGCCGCCGCAGCAGATAATAAAGAAGGATTGGACTCGCGTCGCGGAAAGACAGCTGCCGCTGCGGTGGTCGCGTTAGGATCAACAGTCGTGGAGGCGAAGGGCTGTTGATTGACTAAGGTTAACAATTTGGTATGGCAGATGGCTCTTATAATGACTACAAATGCACGGAACAGATACAAGGGAGAGTTTGACAAGAAACAAATGATGACATTTACATACCTGATTAGGCGGCCTATACCTTCGGGAGCCAAACATCTCTCGCGATATCCTGGCCTGCCCGGGTGTGCAATGACTGCAACAAGAAAAGAATTGTGAATGCTATCATATATGGTAGGCCAGAGACTGACGAGACAAGAAAACAGAATCCATGGGAAAGAAACAATCAAAAAATGGCGTGAGTGAGTGTGGGTAAGACTGATCGGTGGGAGGCGCGAAAGACGCGAGAAAGGATGCGACTGCGACGTTGGCGGATGGTGAAAAATCACAAAATCCAGAAAACCACGGACTGTTCAACGGTAAGGTTGCAGTTACAGTTCACTGGCAGGTGGTGAAAGGAAGAGAAACGAGCATGAGATGATGACGGCGCGGCTGTTTTAGGCCAAGCATCCATACCATGCAAGCCTCGCTCCCTCCCGCTCAACTTTGCACCAAGTTCAGGATTCTATCGGCCCAATTGGCAGAGAGAAAGAAGCTGCCTGAGAGGTAGATTCCCGATTGGGCTGACCTAGGCTGGCCTAGGTTTGGCGACAAAACCAACAGACCAAAGACCCCAGCCCGCGGTCCCACAATTCCACCGCCACGTAAAACGCATCCGTTGAGGAATTGTCAACTGTGACGATACCTCTGAGCTGTTCCTGGCGCCGCCTCTCAGAGATCAACATCCGCTGAGAAGGCAGCCTTCTAGTGCCGATCTAGTTCAACCTTTATGGATCCCTTGCTACAACGACGGTGAAGACAAGAGGTGTTTCTTTTTGAGATTTTAAACTCAAACTCCTGATCCTCGTCTCTACGAGTAATTCAACATTGTCCTGCCAGCTATACCCCATACCAAAGTAGTGATCTGCAAAACGACTCGACATGTGCAGATCCGAGGAATTGGAATAAGTGCATTATTAATGACCTGCCATCTGATGTGCTGTTCCTTTTAGTACGTGCTTTTTAGTACTGTACAGGTGTATTTTCTGTTCGCTCGCCCATATTATTACGTGTGTGGGATATCGAATCCAGTATGGTCACACACAGCGATGAGTGGGGGTGCTTAGGCGAGGTGCTCCAGTGACGTCAATTAATTGGTATTCAGACCACACCTCCACCACATCACTCGCGTCGATTCAGTCTCCACATTGATGACGGCAAGACTATTGAGCACAAGTTTAGTCTAAAGAGCACCAATCTAAACCAGACGGCTCTACCATTTCATGAAGGATTAACGGAGTAGTTACATTTCGGCTTCTCGCCCGAGGAGATACGGAGAACTATAACACACAAGAAGGTTAAGTCGACTGGATTCAAATGCCGGAACCGGTAGATTCCTAGAGCGGTGTTTAAGTACATCACGCGTGCAAGTAGAATGTTCAGATTTTCATTTTATTAAGGCTTGGGGCCACCTACAAGTGTAGGTGCGAATGCTCACGAATAAATCTATACAGAATAAAAGGGACCCTCGTGACATCCAAGTCTAAACAAGCAAAAGTCCATCTTGTAATTTCGCTTTGCTTTCAGCCCAATGATGTTGATTAATACCCACGAGGGACGTGTCGAGGGATCCCTTACAGTATATGCGCTGTTGTTGGTTGAGAGAGGGGTTCAAGGCAAACCTGGAGCTGTGATGATCCACCTCCACTCCTTCGGGACTGCCATAATCGGGTAACCGATATCTTTTAAATGAGCGTGGCCACCACTTGGATAAGCTATGCAATAAAAGAATAGCCAAGACAACCAGAAAGGAGTCGCCAAAGCCGCTGGATTGCAACAACCGTATGCCAGAATGTCTGCCTCCCCCAAGTTCCAGCTGACGTCCCGTATCAGCCACCATCTCCATTATCCAGCTCGCACAGTCGCCTCACGCTCTTCAAACGCCTCAATTCTTCTTCTGTTCTAATCTGTACAGGGTTGCTTTGTTTATATCATGTGCCGGGGTAATGGCCGATGTTGATGCTTCATTTGGCCAAACAATAAAATCACAAAAGAGGGGATTGGGTAAGGGGGTACCACAGTGAGCTAGGTCCCCCCGCCGTCCAGGACTGGGGGGTGGTGGCCAGGTTGAGGTATGGCGTTCTCAGGCTCCTCGGAGACATCCAACGCGTCGTCGGGTGGATTATCTTCATCCGGTTCGTACTCATCATCCTCATACTCGGAAACGTTGAAGTAGTCGTCGCTTTGTGAACCCTGGCCGGCGTTGCTGTTGGTGGCTGCACCCTGAGCGGCGGTTGTCTGGTGAGTGTCGTGAGCCGCATCATTGCTTTTCGCCGCGAGTTTGTTGTTCTTCTTGCCCTTGTGTTTTCCTTTTCTCAGCCGTTCCCACTGAGCCTTTCGCTGCTGTTCTGACAAGCGCTGCTTGCGATCCCTGACCTCATACAGTCGAATTAGCGCCGATGGTGGGCTGCCAAAAATCGACTCGTATTCACAAAAGTGGCAAATCCAAACTTCCTCCGGCTTGGGGGGATGCCGTTTATTGTAGAGGAGAGTCTCACGCCGGCGGGTTTTGGCGGCGGCATCGTATTCTCTGGCGAGACTTCTCCGCGCTGCCTTCTGAGCTGCGACTGGATCTTGGCCAGCAACACTGTTCTGGGACGATGCTTCCTTAGATGCGGCCTCGGCATCGAGAGGTGCGGCAGGCGGGGCATCGTTCTGCGAGGCCCGTGTATTGCGAGACCAATTGTCACCACCTTGTCTGGCAGAGAGTGCCTGGTGAGCTTGCGCAGTGCTGCTAGTCCTGCGGTCTGGGGCAGGCCAAGCAAGAGCACCGGGGACCTGCGAGTCACAAGTAAACGTGAACTGAGCGGATGCCGGGTCACGCTTCTTGGACAGGTAATCCTGCAAAGGGCTGATGTTTTCCTGGCCCTCTGATACCAATTGCTTTTTCGTCTCGGCAATCGCCTCGGCTATGATTCCATTCCGCTTACCTGTGCGTGTATTGTTAGCAACTCGATCTCTTCGGGCTTGTGGGATATATTTGGACAAGGTGGTCAACTTACGAGGAGTCCAGGGGACAGGTTGAGGCATGCCGTTCCTGATGTTAGCCAGGTCTGGCAGAGGCCTTAGGGGGCCCCGCGCACTCCGTGATCGGCCATATCTCCCTCGACCAGGCCCGGCAATATTCTGCCCACCAGACCAAGAAGAGTTATTCGATCCGTGAGAGGATGGTAACGGCGTGGCCGATGCGTCTCTATCCCCTTCCATCGGATGCTCGGCGGCTGAGAGTCCAGCAACAGAAGCAACACTGTCACTCATGGTATGGACACCGTTCAAAGCAGAGTCTCCTGCTGTCGGGATTTTCCGCTTCTTTTTATTGTTGGTATTCTCAAACGCGTCGTACCCATCCAAAGACGATGCCGAAGAAAGTGGCTGTTGTATGCTCCCGTTCCCGTTAGCGTTCCTGCCATTATCAGACTTCATTTGATGGTGGCCCAGACGAGCCGATGAAGTCGGAGCATCTCGACCAGTCTGACCACGCACACCTGTGGAATCTTCTTCGTCTTCTTCAGTTGCCAATCCGCTTCTCCTAGCCTGACGTGGGTCGAGTTCTGAGCCTCTGCTGCGAGAACCAAAGCCCGGGTCCTGTTCCTCCTCTCGCAATGTGTAAGGGTAGGAAAACAGCGGAGTTAGGGCCTGAGGCGCGGGCGGGTATTGAATGGAGTCGGCCACTTGGGGAGATAGTCGCTCTCGCAATCGCCGTTTCGGTAAGGGACGTATGGGTCGATCGGGAAAGAGAGACGACGCAGTATCAGCAGACATTGTCGATGTTTCTTGATGGTCTGCTTGTTGTGACGGACGGCGAGTTAGCTTCAAGCCAAGCCAGAGAACAACAGGTAAAGCAGCAAGCAGCAGCATCGATGCGGCCGAAGTCGACAAGACAACAAGATGCCGGTAGCTTTTAACCATGACGGCGGTTCCTTGTTGATGGTTGAAGAAAGTGAATTGGGTTGATGGAGGGGTTCTGGCTATGCCCGCCCGCACTTCACTTGCCAAAAGGAAATGGAAGCGACCGGGGAAACCAGATTGTTCGGGGAGAATGACGGGCTAGTACAGAGCAAGCAAACTGCATACCTGTAATTATATCACATATCCAAAATCCACAGGGCCTAATCCAGGTCTGCAAGATCGGACGGGTGCTCGTTTGACTGTCACGAAACACCTCCCCCACACTTTCAAGTATCGGCAAGGTCTCGTGGCAGCAACGTTATCCCATCGATTGGATCGTCAAAAGGCTCGGTCAAGGTCGATCGGGGCTGGGCTGTGCTGCTTTTCTGTCCGAGAGACTTGTTGTTAGCTACCTAGGTAGAACACCAACAACTTCAGCGGCCACGGGGCAGAGGGGGGAAGCGGGCAAATGTCACTGTCCACTTTTGGGCAATAATTGCTGGGAAATGGATCAACAGCATCTCAAACCGCACCGAATCCTGCCGAAAGGCATTCTAAGGTGGGCGGATGGCGGACAGAGGTGTAGGGAAGGGAAAGGGAAAGCGAGAAATGAAGCCGGAGATCGGGGGTTGGTGTGTTGCCAACTCAACGGCCTCGGAGTGGAACTCACCTCGAGTCTGGACACGGAAGAGCTTCCAAAGCAATACTTGCGTGCAAAAGTATCCTCGGATTGATAGCACAGGTCGAAGCAATGCCCAAGGATGGTGTAGAAGTGAGGTAGTTCTTTCAGTCAAGAATCTGTGTTGTGGATTGATCGGGCTTGTGATAGTGATTAGGATAGGAGGTGCTCCGAGGGTTGCTTGCTGGCAGTCAGACCTAATCCAATTTACATAAGCAGACGGACAGATGGTCGGGTGGGCCCTTGCCCCTCTCTGGGCTTCCTCTGGGTACCCCGTGCGAAGTGGGTTCTGGGGGCGTGCAGTGGGTACCTTGCAGTCAATCATTCAAGCAACTGAATTTTGTCCTCCGTAAGGTAATAAAACAGCCTTGGAAGACGCTGCGTAGCTACACAACTTTGGCTAGAGGGATGACAGGGTAATAATTACATCCATGCGTCTCGCACATTTCTGTACCACTAGATTGCATTATGTGGATCCGGATTTGAGGGCAACCGAACCGAATCCAATGCCTCGAACAACCCCTCGTTCTTTATAATTTTCCGTGGTTATTTATGGCTTCTCTTTGTCGGTACGGAATACATGGGCGTTGAAATGCCCTTATTTGGTCCTCTTTTTTATACACTGCTCCGTGTTGGGTTATCAGACTACGTTCAGGGCACACTCCATTCCGCCGCCTAAGATTAATGGGAGTCATGGTCGTGACCACCGTGATGTCATGTCGAAATTCTGTTTAAAACAATACAGAATTGGGACGCCTCAAACCCTTTTGTTGACCCGGTTATCGGGGTTAGCTGGTGCATTATTCTGCTTTCAAGCATTTTCTGAATAAATGGGGGCTTGACAGGGGGTGTGGGGCGGCTTGGCCCCGCATGTCGCCAAGCAAAGCCACTGGCAGATGGCAGATGGGCAGCTTCGCCAAAAATTGGTTTTCGGGGGAAAAGAGCGTGTGGTCGGTCCAAAGAGGTCGGAGCGCTTGTACCCCGATCACTCCTCTTCCATCAGACACTCCTCCACGTCCACCTCACCACCTTCACACCCACCACTTTCTCGGACACTCAAGTTATTGCAGCGGTGTCTCCAGTCATGAGCGGTCTTTTTCATTTGGAAAACCACTTCGATTTCCGCCCAGCACTTTGCAAATTGGCCTAGCGAGGCCCCAGTTTCCGCGTTTCCATCGAGCCCATCCTTCGCTTCCCCTCGACCTCGTCCTCGACCCTCAATTTCCCCGTCAACCGCCAACTTGTTTGCCCTTCCTCTCCCCTACTTTCACTGCCTCAAACTTCAGTTCTCTCTGTTGTCTTGGAGCAATCTGAATATTGAGAAGGACAGGCTTCCCATCGATCTTCCAAGCTCTTCTCAGACCTGAGGTTCCCGCTCGATCCTGTTTGTCGCTTTTGCAATCAGTCGCCTCTTCACCTGGCACCACCACCTCTGCCTTCTCTCCCACTTCTTCCCATTGTGCCCACGCTTGGTGCAGGCCTCATTGGCTCGTATATACAATAAGCCACTGGGATTGGAACATCGTCTGTGTTTCCACCAACGTTGCGCCCGCGGTTGAGGCGCAACAGTTATAGGGTTTT
>Ga0247781_1000415_pt1 | contig 13099 bp, 16 predicted proteins | sample UWRJL184509B5_FD_179922 | JGI IMG/M metagenome (GOLD analysis project Ga0247781, IMG submission 179922) | Plant litter microbial communities from Arlington Agricultural Research Station in Wisconsin, United States - UWRJ-L184-509B-5 | ecosystem: Environmental > Terrestrial > Plant litter >...
ATATTTAATAATTAAAAAAAGAATAAAAAAAAAAATTTATTTTTAATTTATATTTATATATTAAAAGTTTATTTTAAATAAATTTTTTAATATATTTATTTAATTTATATATAATTATTAATATTAAATATATTTAAATTTAATATATTGTAAATATAATATTAATATAAATATTATTTTTAAAAATTATTTAAATTATATATATATATACAATAAAATTAAAAAATTTATATTTATATAATTAAAAATTGAAATTATTTATTTTCAAATTATTATATATAATTATATTAAATTTAACTAATATATATTACTATTTTCTAAAGCCTTTATTCTAATATTTTAAATTTCGTTGAAATTTTCTAAACGTAATTAAATAGCTTTAATTTTACCGAATTATATTTAAATATAGTATATATTATTTAAAGTTTTTTTAACTTTTTGAATTTTTTTATAATATTTTACTATTTTAATATATTATTTTAAAATATAATAATAACTAAATACGTTATTTTTTTTAGTATAAGATTGTTTTTTTAAAATTATTATTTTATTATTTTTCTCTTTTAAATATATCCTTTTTATATATTTAATTTAGCTTATATATTTTTCTTAATTACTTTTCTTTTATATTATACTATTTTAAATCTTTATAGTTTTATGCTTTTTAATTTAGTATAATATAAATTCAAATTTATGTTTTTTTTTAGCTATTTTTTTTATTATATTAAATAATATTAATTAGAATAATAAATTATTTAACTAATAAAATTCGCTTTTAATATATTATGGCTTTTTATTAGAAAATGAGATTTTTAAAAATAAAAATATATTATTTAATTAATAATGTTAATTAAAATAATAAATTATTTAATTAATAAAATTCGCTATTAGTTTATTATAGTTTTTTATTAGAAAATGAGATTTTTAAAAACGAAAATATGCTATTTAATTTACACTTAATTAGAATAATAAATTATCCAATTAATAAAATTCGCTTTTAATTTATTATAGCTTTTTATTAGAAAATGAGATTTTTAAAAACAAAAATATATTATTTAAACTACATTTAAGTAGAAACATTTATTAAAAATTAGGTGCTTTTTGCTAATTTATTACCTTCGGCGTTTTTTAAAGACGAAGATATACCATCCAAACTATATTGAAGTATAATTATCTATAAAAAGTTAAAAGCTTTCTACTAATTCGTCGTTTTTGGCATATTATAGCTTTTTCCAAAAAGCCTAATATTTTTTTTTTTGCAAATGCTTTTACATAATATTATATAATTAGGCGGTAATTGCGTTGTTACAATATGGTATTATACGATAAATAGGTAGCCCAATTAGGGTTGGGGGTGTAGACTTATTGTCCCCAAAACCCCCAAAACCCGATTTTGACCCAGTCCACCCACCACACCTCCGTAAGGGTCAGCTTTTGGACCTTGCACGCGAGCAGGTCCTGGAAGAAACTAAGACCCCCGGGCATAAGCTTGATGCGTTGCTCAAGCTAACTTACTAGTATTTATAATTCAAAAATGATGCAAAGAGAGCTGCCCATACAATGAGGCAGCTGAGACTTGATGTGATGGAGAGGACTTGAAGCACCTTGACTGATGTCAGTGTCAAGGGAATTATCGGAAGTTGGGCTCGGGATACTCACTTCGCCGGCGGTAAAGTTTCCCAATGTCAGAAGCGGCACCCAGCAAAACGTAATCCAAGTGAACAGGATCGCTCTCGCTGGCGAACTAGTATTCTTCATCAGGACACTCAAGCTCCTGATTCGTTTTGAGACAGGGCTCATCCCCTCGAGCCCGTAGGTAAGCCCCCACAATATTCTCGATGCGTAGTAGAGACTGGTGTTCCCGGCGGACAGGACACAAAAGATGAGGGATCCATTGATGACGCTGGCCAGGCCAGGATTGTGGCTAATGGCCAGAATTGTGGGATTATCCGTGAAGGGCGGCTTCGCGTCGCGTGCAACTGGTTGGATGGTGTTGTTGACGGGGGCGGCCACAGAGGCCGAGCCAAAGGGGACAGGCAACTTGGGTTCCATCCAGGATACAGTGAGGGTCAAACCAAGTGTACAAAAGACGTAGGAAATGGCGATTACCCAGTGGAAATATTGTGATGGTCACACGAGTGCCGTTTGCGATTCAGCTTCATACGCAGCCAAAGTGATGCTTCCCACACCCACGTACCCTTGCATTACGGTTGGCAGAGCAAGGCTAGAGTCCCGTTCGTAGTCAGCACTGTTGCTGGCCGACCATGTCTTGCCTAAGCAGGAAACTTTGTGGCTGCAACTTACCAAAACGCCCTGAAGGGGTTGGTTGCATAAGGAGGGTCATTTTGGAACCCGTCGTTGATTGCTGTGGTAAATATCAGCCTTCAAGACCTCCAGCGAACAGGTGGAAGCACGTTGCATACGGCTTGGAAGACCACCACGATCAACTAAGATAAATAGACTGTTAGCGCCCTCTAGACCACAAGAACTGATTCTCGGAGGCGAAGTCTCCATGTGCTGAATCAAGAAGCGTGCGTACCGGAAGCAGAGACGGTGTACAAAATAATAGTAACGGCGAAGATGAAGGCCAACTTGATGCCACCGCCAATTGTTTCTATCCACCCGTAGACCTTGATGGCATGTCAACTCGATCAGCTCCACGACTCAAAGGGCGCGAACATAATTGAATCCCCAGAGATATGCAGTTCTTGATACTTACGTCGACCCGAAAGAGGTTGAGCGCGACCAGACCGCAGGGAACCCAGAAGAAGAAGGTTAGACCTGGCCATACGGGCCCCGGATTCCAGTAGTTTAGAAGGTGGGCTCCGCTGATCATCTCCGTGGCAAAAATTAGCGCCCAAACGTACCAGTACAGGACTCCCATCGCCCAGGCAATATCCTGGTCACCCAGCCAGTATCTTATATAGACAAAGGTTGCGTTGGGAATGGGAAACACCTGAACCATCTCCGAGACTGTCTCCCCGACGCAGATTGCTATGACGCCGGCGAACATGGTGCCTGCTAGCAAGCATATTACTAGCTTTTTATATATTTCTTTTCTTTGTAAAAGATGGGTTTGGGAGAACTATTAGCTTTATACTTTTATTATTATTCTGGAATTTTCTATGGCTGTAGCTCTATTTATAAGCTTATAAATACTTAAAGATATTACCTAGTAGCAAAGAAATTAAATATCTATTAGCTAGTGGCAAACTTACTAAATTTATTATTAGATGGCGGGATAGTGGGCTTGTGGGGTTAGGGTTCTATATTGTTCCTAAAAGCAGCACTAGATTATAGTACGATACTTAAGTAAATATAAAAGTTTCCTTTAAGTGAAAAATATCCTATATTGTCCAGCTTCGTTCTTTAAGGCTTATTAGGCAAACCGCAAGCAGTTAACATCACTTGTTGCAGGGATTTCTAGCCATCACACGTAATTTCGCAAGTTTCTAAGCCTTAGACCATGTCCTTTTGCGTTAGCGAATTATAATACATGCTTCTAGCTACTTGTAAACGCACAAGTTTGGAAAGTGTTTCATTTATATTACAAACTGCTTTTTCTACTTTTCATTTTTTTTTACCAACCCTAGGTTTCTGCATTTGCAACAGTCGCATTGCTCAGCTGCTCCAACCTTTTCTCTACTACTGTCATATTTTCTAGCACAATGTTGCCAATGAAATCCCTCTTTCGTAGCTTAGATAGAAGTATAATGCCGTCCAGCGTCTAACAATACAACAATTGTACATACAAACTATAAAAATCGCATTAATTAGCGACTACTTCCCCGTTAACTACTATTATCCATATCCCGCGCAGTTCCAGTACTACCTAGTCTAATGTTCTGCCTTGCACCTTATAGTCAGTGCAGGCAAATGCAGTAATATATAGCAATTCCCACTAAATAACCTAGTTTTTTTGCTACAGCCGCTTCTTCTAACGCTCTATTTTTATGCTAATAGGCGCCAAAAAAAAAGTTCCAATTAGCATACCAACAAAGTAGTATTCTCTAATTGTTTCTAACTTTAGTACAATTCCTGCTAGTAGGCCAAAATAAAGAATAATATTGCCAAAAACTCAATACTTTAGGTATGCTTTATCAAAAATAACATCCAAAGTAATATAACTAGTATTATTGACCAGTTTCAAGCCCTAGTGTATATTTTGGTTTACTACAATAAGCATCCTCAGAATAAACATAAAAATAGCAAAAATCAGTATAGCATTATCATCCTTATAGTTCAATATTATAAGGGCTTCCTCCTCCATCAATACGCCATCTATCCACTTGTATTCTAAAATAAATATTCGGAGCAAAACCTACTATTGCTTCTAAAACAACAGTATCGCTTCAATATTCAAATTCCAGCAATTGCAATTTAGCAGCGTCACTACCCTAATACCCAACTCCCAAAGTATCCAACTGCCTTCGCAATAACAAGTGCTATTTAGGAAATCTACGTTGGCCTAGTCCTAAGTACTATAGCAAAGAGAATTAGTACAGTTACCCATAGTTTTTGGTATATCCACCCATGGGCTGTGCTGCCAGGTGCTGGCACCTGGCCTCAAACTTCTGCGTTTTACTTGCATAAAAACCGAGTTTGCGGGATTCCGCCTAACCACTACCACTATATTGCAAAACTGACTGCCATTACGAGTTGCATTCTACAGTGTATTTAATTGAACTTCGTGATGTTTTTTTTTTTGGTATTATATAATAAGTGCAATCGATGTATTTTAATGTTCAATTGTAGTATGTTCAATTGTAGTGTATTCAATTGTAGTGTGTTCAATTGTAGTGTGTTCAATTGCAGTGTGTTCAATTATAGTGTGTTCAATTGCACTGATAATGTTCAATTACGGTGGTTGATTGTAATAGGTGTTTACCATGTATTTGAGAAGTTTTACTGCTTAAATAGCGTACAATTATTGCCGGCTGCCATGCACGGCCTATGGGTGGATGTACCAAAAACTATGGGTAACTCTAATTCTCATAGCAAACGCAAGCTAGCAGCCGCCGCAATTGTAAATCCCTTGCAGAATAGACCTATTCGTTCAATATCATAACAATAATAAACTTGCTCCAAAGAGCGTGTGCTCTATTGTACTAGCGCCTCTACTCTACAGTAAAATTGTTCTCTTTATTCTACGGAAATATCAAGCTTAGGAAAAGGATCAATCTCTCCTATATTAAACAAAACTAGTGGAAATCCTTACAAAAAAGGACAATCAAAATCCCGCCAAAATCCTATCTCGACTCTCAGAGCCTGTAAAGCTGCTCGTTCACAGCATGCAGCGTCCGCGCACCGAATATACTCACTTCGTCTACAATTAGGAGGTATTTCTCCTACCAGTTCATCTTCGTCTACCTGTCAATTCGGAGACCTCCCAAGCTAGGCAGCGCGAACCCGTCCACAACTACGTATCAGCCGCCCTGTAGTATCGTATCTTTAGAGAACCTACATGCAGAGTAGATAGTAACGCCATTAATATTTGCAGCTGCCGTTCCGGACGTTACCATCACCAGCAGACAATGGGTTTGACCCATGCGCTTAAATAAACGGATCGGCGCCGCTGTGGCTAGGACATTTGCGAGTGGTGGTTACTTCATCGCACTCGCAGCGAGCGGCATGGTGTCAGGGAAGACGTCTGAGGGCTATTTCGTTATAAAGTTTAACCGTGCCGATCCCTCTTCAGTCTACTCAATCTTTTAGAGTGTGAAATCGGAGTTGGGCAGCCCTCCCAGCATCGTTGTCTACGACGCTACAGCGAGAACAGTTTCTCACGAGTCACCATCTTCGCGGTATATGAGCCTTGGAGACGTGGACGGTAACACAGTCAGCGCATATGTTGCCGCCCACGAAGCTGCGAAAGGGTTTGAGGAGCTGCCTAAAGAGATGAGGAAGGTGTTTATTTACCTTGGAGATATGAATGGCAAGGTCCTACCGGCCCTACCGGTTCTGACCTTTCTGACCTTTGGTATCCGGAACACGCCTTACGTACATTGGATTGAAGCAGCAAACGCTGTATATGCGAGTAAAGGGTATCGGTAAGATGGCGTTACATGCTGAATGCAACACAAGGTTGGTGTACTGACCGATCGACTTCCTAGATTCTTCCATGTTGAGGAGCGTAACCCCGACGGGAGTCTGGTTCTCGAGATGGACGCAGAGGCACATTCTGAGTTCTTTTGGCGCCTAATCAGCAAGGAAAGGAGTCCGCCGTGGCATGCGACATTTGTAAAACAGAGAGCGCCCCGGGAAAGACATGATCGAGGCGAGGACGCAGTGTGCATATGATGGCGCTACTCTCGGCAATCTAAGCTGTCGCGCTGTGTGCTGGGATGTATGCGTCTAGGAATGGTAGCGATAGCTTCGTGCTCGAGGTGGATGAAGACCCGGACCTGAAGATTTCGCACTGGACAGACAGACGGGAGAATACATATGAGGGCTTGGCCGTCTTCAAGGGAGAGAAGAGCACGAGCGGCGTTGAGGCTAGACTTTATCCTGCCGGGAATGGGAGCCGGTGGTGTGTGGGCTTGGAAACGTTGACGGCTATATTTCTTTTTGCTAGCTTGACACCAGAAGGGTCTGGAAGGATGGGTCAATTTATAGATATTACGGCAACGAGGCGAATATATTTAGCAGCGATCTTGCACCATTCGAGCCGACCAGGCAAGCCAGCCAAGCGAGTCCACGAAAAAACAAGACTGCAAATTGCCCGCAATGGCATGTTGTAGTGTGAGCAGGTCACCTGCACCAACGTCACTAACATCCCCTAATAAAATGCTAACAAATTTACCAAACCTCAATGCATTCCACCTGCACATCACACCAATTCAGCTTCACTATTACAAAGCATATAGAAGCCCCTGAAAGGTCAGATTGATCCGCACTATAAATCTCCAGATTTGGCACCGATTGAGAATTGTTAGAGAGACGTTAAACAATATATACGTGCGCGCCACCATCACGATTCTAATCTTCGCCAGCTATTTATCGCGGGTAGCCCGCGTTTTCTTGGCTTGCCGGGCTCAGGTACCATTAGAGTTCCCGGGCCAAGGTTAGACGTAAAAGATTCACCACAATAGAAGAAAATAAACATAGTTATACAATTTATCGCCACAACTAAGGCAAAATCTCAAACAATATCTACACTAACTGGCCATAAAAGCGCTCATAATTATCAATCGCCTCCGTCTCCGCCACATTCCCGTAAAGCTCCTATATCTCCTCTCCACCTTTCTACTTTACAAAGAGTGGAGAGGGAAATGTCGACGAGATGAGTAGGAGGCAGGTCGAAAGGGACACACCAAAGGATGAGAGATTGTTGAGAGTTGTAAGTGCAGGGGCTGGGACAGGCAATATCGAAATATCAAGACATACTAGTAGTGACTGACAATCATGTTTGCAGAGCGTGAAGCGCACCAAAACCTGCCAGGAGGCTGCCAACCTAAGCCTGAGAGTCACAGCCGCCATCTGCACCCTTCTTGCCAGCATGCTCCCCATGGCCGCCATCTTCCTCTTGGCGATTGTGAATGAGCTTTGGCACAGACTGTTCATGATCGCTTCTTTTGCCTTTATCTTTGCTACTCTCCTCATGCTCCTCACCGAGGCCACCCGGGTTCAGATCTTTACCGCTACTGCAGCGTGAGTCCCTTTACCGTCTCAGACGTTCACCCACAATCGCCCCCTCAACAGTCAACGCCGACTGCGCTCGAACCCAAGGTCAAGATACCAGTCACATTTACTGACACATTTTACACCGAAACAGGTTCCTTGCCGTCCTAGTTGTGTTCATTCCGACTGGAGGGAGTTAAGGAGACAAGATCATACATGTAGTATAGATCTTCATCAGGAGTGAAACGGTTGACTAGAAACCTAGAAAGAAGGCTGGTGTCCGATGATCGCCCAGGCAGGGGTTATGATTCCTCTATACAAAACTTGCACTCGAGTTATGACGATAGACACGACAGTTATGATCAGCTTTTTTCTCATTATTATTTATCCACTTTTGTCCTTATTACATGCCATTCGGTTTCCGTTTCAATCTCCCTTTACCTCCCCTTTTACTACAAACCATCAATTATTCCACGTCCTAGTTTTGCCATACATTTTCTCCGCCCAATCCAATGCCCCATAATCCCAATAAGGCAGACCTCACACACCAGCAACCGCCGAAATCCTCAAGGCAGCCGTATCATGGCTCTTGACATCGACCGAAATAACCCCCTTATCCCCCACAACCGTCCCAATATCCTTCCCACTCCACATATCATGAACCACATACTGAGTCGTCTTCAAATCCTTCAACTCAGCCAACTCATCAACCCTAACCTCCATCTTCCTCGTATCCCCATAAGTATTCACCAAAAACAAATGCACCCCCTTAACCGACGTCCCAACCCAGTACGCAGCAGGATGCACCCGATCCGACTTCCCATCCCACTTGAACGGCCTAGCCGACCCCCCATGCACAGCATCCTGATTAAACGCAATCAACTCCTTACTCTTCAGAATCTCCAAAATCTCCCCCTTCAACACATTCTGATCCAGCTTCGCCCCAATAATCAGCGGACTCCGCAGCGCACACCAAATCGCAAAATGACTCCGGTTCTCCTCAATCGTCAACGCCCCATTCCCCACCTCAAGCATGTCAAAGTCCGTGTGTCCCCAAAAGCCCGTATAGTTCCACACCTGCGTAGCCTGGTTCAGGATAGGCATGAGCCCCCAGTTCCACTGGTTCGCGTCGGAGCCGTCCCAGGTGGGGCGGATGTCGCCCCAGGCCCGCCAGCTGTGGCCTGTTGCATTGCCCCAGCGCTCGATGTGGGCGTGGCCCCATGCGCAGAGGGAGTATTGCAGGGTGCGGTTCTGGCGGAGGAGCGCGTCGCGCATGGCGTTGTAGCGCTTTGCTGTGTTGGAGGTACCGTAGTCGTAGTTTGCTGGGGCGGGGTGGGCGCCTGGGTAGTGCGGCATGTATTCGTATTGGTCGGCCCATTCTTTGGGGACGTCGCAGTTGTCGTATTTGAGGTCTGGGGTGGAGGGGGGGATATTAGGTGGTCTGGGGAGATGGAAAGGAGAAGGCAGAGAACTTACAGTCAACTCCCCATTTGCTGAACGTCGCAGCGTCAACGGCTTCGTATCCGAGCGAGCCGGCGTAGCCTCCACAGGTATTCGTGCCTTTGGTTTCAAGACATATCAGCACCCATTCAAGTCACATGCAGGAGCCAAAAAACAAACCAGCATCGCTATAAATCCCCAACTTCAACCCCATCCCGTGGATCCTATCCGCGACGTAGCTGATCCCCCTCGGAAACCTCTTCGCATCCGGAATAATCTCCTTGGTCTTGGAATCCCGCCGCTTGGACTTGTCGCTCCAGCAGTCGTCGATATTGACGTACTCGTACCCCGCGTCCTTGAGCCCGAGGTCGATGATCCGCTGGCCGATCTTGAGGAAGATGTCCTCGTTGATGTCGCATGCGTATTCGTTCCACGAGTTCCAGCCCATGGCGGGCAGTCGGCCGGTGGTCGCGTCCTTGCTGACCAGGGCGACGGCTCCAGGGCTGGCTAGGAGCAGACTGGCGAGGAGGCGGCGTGCCATTGTCATTGTGGCTTTTGCTCTTTATTGTTGAGGGGAAGAGTTGGGGAGAACGCTGGTGATGAACAACACGGGTACCATATGTATGAGTTTATATCCACACAATATGGGCACTGTTTATTCCCATGTTGCATTTGTAAACTGCGCTTATACGCGCCGCGATCCACATCTCCTAGCCCTGCACACTATATACAATTTCTCGGCGATTACGATTAGAGGAAAAAACATTGAACCGGGTGCATTTCTTCCGGAACGGGGCCATGGATCGCTGGTAACGTTAATTACCCGCACCCGCACCAATGCTGAGAAATCCTCCCTGGGACCTAAATATTTTAGGTAGTATGTGCCCATCCGCACCAATACGGTGTGGTGAGTACCCCGTCCGCCCATAGGCTAAAACCAGCGCTACCTAACTTGAGGTTGCCGCCTTCCAGTACAGTGGAGGATTTTACAAGGTTTCAATATACACAACAGTACTGACTGGCCCGGAAAGAAGAGACAACTTGATCGAGACGGGCCGCAATCACTGTTCGCCGTTGCGGACTGCCGGGACTATGGCCCGAACGAAACGAGTAAGACGAGTACAAGGGTTGGAGATTGGCGAGATCTTGCATACTACATTAAATGTACCAATCAAGGCTTACTTATAGTGCGCTTGAGATATCTGCACCAGTGAATCTCACGACGGACGTCCAAGTAGCCGCCGTATATGCCAATGTCAATGTGAAAAAGTGGAGTTTGTCCCGTTCGAGGAATGCTCCACAGCAAGGTTTGGCAGTCATCCAAACACTGGGCGAGGAACTTGGTATAAATCTTAGTGAGGAAAGTTTATTTGCATAGTGGGGGACTATGGTGACTCATCTTCATATAATCCCATTCACATAATATTCTGGGTTAGTCGTAATCAAGGATTGGATGTGTGCGGTTTAGGACGACCGGGGGCTTGTTGGGACGAACAGGTTATGTGAAAAACATCAGCCAAGGTATCCACAGTATTGCCAAGTCTTGAACTTGGGACGTTGAAATCGGCGAGCAGCTACATCAGATAGTGCACTGATGAATACCATCACGTGGGCGTGGGTGAATAATAGTTTCTTTATAATCGAGGTTGGGACGGAGCCTCGCTACTTAGGCTCGAATGATTCATCCCCGAACTCGCGAACGTTTAGATGAAAAACCGTTCCGTACCTCGCCTGATGGTAGGTTGGGCGTCCCATACGAGCTGGTCAACCATCTTTCTGGGAAATGGAAGCCGCCATAACCTTCGCAGGTTAGAGCGACGGGCTCAAAGAGTTTGGTATAGTGAGCTGTTGACCATCTTGTAGCCGGAACAGCATAGGTGGCTGATACGATTGAGGGGGCTATCCATGTGTCAGAAGACTACTTTAATTAGACTTTGCGATCTTTCCGTTCAGGTTTTATTGTGATCGTTGGTGCTGAACATCTGTATGTTGAGGTATAATATTGTGCAGTTCCAGTTCAAGCGGAAATGTGGAGTTCCTTTGATGTTGAAGACCCTGTAACCATAATTACACTGGACCACCGCCTTCGCTCATCCGGTGCCTTTTTATCTCATTATTTCCATAGAGAGCTCAAAATCCTAGCCAATGTTGAGCAACCATCATATCTGTTGAATTGATATGCAAAACACAAAAATGAGGCTGATTCGTCTGATAGGAAGATAAAAACGCATCGTCTGAAGGCGGTACGTTCAAGTGTGGAGACTTTACCTTTTGAACCCCATCTATTCAACGTTTCTTTCCCACAAGACATAAATTCGACAGCTTTGATATTTTTCATTTCCCTCCGCAAAGATTTCAGCTTGCATCTTGCTGAACCGAAGACACCACCATTTCTTCGCACATCATCAACCTCCTTCCAAACATCACCATCATAAACCTCTTTCCTTCCAACCATCACCATCACAATATCACTTCCTCTAAACCCTTCAAGTTCAAAACCCCCAGCACCTACCCAGTTTTCCTTACAACATCCACAAGATGGGCAAGGGACAAGTCGGCCGTGAGGCCTCTACGATCGCGAAACTCCGCAAGGCTCTAGCGGACCAGATTGACGAGAACAAGCTCCTTCGGCCACTGATCATTGAAAACGCCCACCTCGAACAACAGAGCAAGATCTATCGCAAATTCCTCGGCGACGATGACACCAAACAAGCTGCTCGAGAAATCAGCCTCGCAAGAGCACAGCCAGGACTAGCCCAGATTACTCGTCACGGTCGGGCACAAGCCACGCCAGCTTCAGAACCCACCGACCAGTGCGACACGGAGTCGACGGCGATATTCCACGGAAAGAAATATACCTACCGCAACGGCGAGCTACTCCCACAGATGGCCAACGAAAAGCCTAGATACATGGAAGCCACTGCTGCAACCAAGTCCAAGCAGAAAGCGCAGAACAGCAGTTTCATGCACTGGGGCCCACTACTCTCATTCTCGCCAGGCGGGAACTGGGACTCGGAGTGGGAGGCTGAAATTGGCAACCGACCAGTAGCGCGCCGGGCCCTTCTCTGGCGCCAGAACCAGGAGAGTGCAGAATGGGAACCTAGTCCGTCGCACGGAAGCAACCCAAGCAACCCAAGCCCAGTGCCCACCGGTTACTGCGACGACTGGCCAACCAGAGATTTGGGAGAAGGGCCGCGTGAGATGTATATCCATAGCAAGACCGGGCTCAAACTCCTAAAAGGCGCACTGAAGTTGATAAGGGGATGCTTCTACGAGGTGGCCAAGGCCAACTGGCCCGCGGTTTACGATTACATGTGGGAAGGCCCACATTTGGTGAAACTTGACCGGACCGAGATGGAGGCCTATCTCGACATCATTTCCAAGCCCCTTGACGAAATCACACCTGATCCAGCGCTCCTAACGGAGAAACTCCTCGGGCACATTCCAAATATACGAAACACCGTGGCGCACCCAAGTCAACCGGAATTCGGTCATTGCAGCAAGCTGGAGGCACATCTCTATCACGCCAAAATAGCCTTGTTGCTTATGGGTGATGCCGATCGCGCCAAGAGAGTTGAGGAGTTGCGGTGTGAGCTGAGAGCCGAGGCCCAGAGGACCTACCTCGAGTTCCTCGCATACGAGGACGTGGCAGAGATGCCATTTCATGGGCTCGACCAAGAAGAGATCGAGGTGGAACTCGCCCCGGCCAAAGAGAGCCACAAGTAGGCGAGGGCGGAGGCACAGAGGACCTACCTTGGGTTCCTCGCCTGGGAGGACATGGCACTGATGCCATTCCACACCCTCGATCAAGGGGAATTCGAGGGAGAGACCGCCACCGCCGAGGAGAGCGACATGTAGGTAGCCACGCATTGCCAACGCCTGGGATAAAACCCACTTCATAGTTACGTAGTTGGCCACTTTGTGGATCTTAGCATTGAGGACATAGCACCACCGTAGGCTAGTATATGGTAGCCAGCTTGTTCTCAACCGCGGATCAAATTCCCAAGATGGGTCAAGATGATTGAAAGTATTTGGACCA
>Ga0247781_1000417_pt1 | contig 13072 bp, 10 predicted proteins | sample UWRJL184509B5_FD_179922 | JGI IMG/M metagenome (GOLD analysis project Ga0247781, IMG submission 179922) | Plant litter microbial communities from Arlington Agricultural Research Station in Wisconsin, United States - UWRJ-L184-509B-5 | ecosystem: Environmental > Terrestrial > Plant litter >...
TCAATCGGGCCGGGTCTACTCGAAATAAGCCGAGCCTGTTGCTCACGCCCAAGTAGAGCCGCAGCTCCCGAGGTACCTCCGTCTCCATGTTGAGTGCCGTGACAGTGTCCTTGCAGATCTTGATCTGTTCGTACTTGTAACCCCTCGCTGCGACCTCGTCCTGCGAGGGGAAACTGGCGGGAAGCATCATTTCCTTTTCAGGCAGAGCGTTAAGACCGCGCCTGATCTTTGCAGCGATCCATTGAAGCGTGCCTCGGAGGCCCTCCTCCTGCCAGGGGAAGCGGAGGATGATGAAGGCATCGGATGACTTGACGGACTGTGCCCTGCATTTGGCGAGGTCTGGGAGGTATAGTTCTACCTGTACGGTGGCGAGGAGAGGGAACTGTCTCTGGGAGGCGAACGACCAAGTGTGTTGCTTCTTTTCTGCTTCTGGGGTGTCCAGGCCGACGGGGAACGGACTCTGGAGCTGGGCGAAACTGAATAGGCGGTCAAATTCGAGCCCTTCAGGGAGCACCTTGCTTTTTTTCAACTCGATGCCCTTGCAGGACTTGACTGGGTAGATGAAGAGACTCCGGATCTTGGCGGGGCCGGAGGTGGGAGCGGGATCGGATACGGAGCCGAGACGAGACTCGGCAGGGTCCAGGCCGACGCATGAGTGCGTCTGAAGGAGGGCTTCGGTTGGGGATGGCGCCGTTGGCGGGAAAAAGATAAATATGGGTAGGAGAAAAACGGCGAGTGTGATGACGACGAGAAAGACTCCGGCAGCATCAAGGGACCTGCCACTCGGTAGCACTGAACCTTGTTGGTCCATTTCCGTCCTTGCCGGTTTTGATCGGCAAAACCCGTTTCCGTTCCGTCAACGAAATAGGTAATTAGGTGTATATTATATACTTGAGATGGGAAATAATATGTAGACGGGTTATAAGTAGGTATTGACTTGCGAATGATGTGTAACGTGTGGCGTGTGCCATGCAACGTGTATCGGGTTTTCTTTTTGGTTTTAGCCGTTTATAACAGAAACAAAGCTGTCAACAAAACACACAATTCAGGTGTTGAAACTTGGCTCACGGCCCCTGAGTGGGTTAGTAAGCGCTACCCGTCGAGGGGTTACAGACCTCCGAGGACTCTGAATTCGCGACCTTCCGGCAGCACCGGATCTCAACGGATACGGGAACAATACATATGTTTACTTTGTTTGTTTGTTTGGCTTGTCATCACATATTCCGTATTGATTATGTGCAGGGCTTTCCACTTATCCAGTACGAAGTAATTCACCGCCAATACACGCAGGTATTCTTCTCGTATTGTATTGTACAGGTATCGATACATCATGTATGCGACTTTTGCCGTAATATCAACAAAATATACCCAACTGCATGCACGCACCACCATCGATTGGGATATCGACCTCAGATCCCAGCTTCAGGCGGGATGCTCGATACCGGCTCACGGACGACGCATCGTCATCCGGCTTCTATCATTAGATACACGGGAAGCGCTGCACGGCTGATACCGAACGGGATCTTGGATCAAAACGACCAAAATAGAAGCATTTCCCGCGTCAAGCCATATTAACGCCTTTTGTATGCCATATCTCACGTCTATTCTTCCCCTCGAGCATTCCGTTCACAGGTCGGGGTCTGTCAACTTGAAACCCAAGCCAGATTAAATAAGAACGAGGCCGCGCAACTTTCACAAGGAGACAACTCGGTCTTACTCCCCGATACCATAATGCCATACCAGCCAGCGGATGATGTGCTGCCCAATCGACAATCTAGCACAGGTCATAGGGCTGCAGTGCGAAATCGCGCCTTTAACCCCACCGGTCCGATTCGCGCCCTCCTCATCTATCCCCGCTTGGAGACGATGCCGTGGTTGAACGGGGTTGAAACCGCGGCATCCATTTCTTCCTAACCCGGGTCAGCACGCGTCCCATTTATTTTCGACGTCAACACAGTACCGTCACCATTTCGTCGCGTTATATCTGCCGGTCCAGATCGCTGTTTTTCATCACTTCTGAAAAACGGGATTGCGCCCCGAAATCAGCGGCCGTAGTCGGCACCTTGCAGATGCCGGAGAGGATGAATTGCTGATCCATTCAAGCCGGTATGTAGGTTCACCTTTTTGCTAAATCATAATGCTTCCATATTCCTGGCTAGTGGCGTTCTGCACTGTCGGGCCCTCTCCCATATCGTCGCATCGATGGCAACCCTACCGGCTTTAGAGTGACACATGCGTCAATCCTGTCAGTGTCCCAAGCAGGGAAAAACCGACGGAAGCTGTTGGCACTTGTTCCACTACCGGATGGGTTTTGTGAAACCGGGATTGCCTATGGAGGAAAAGGCCGTTTGGTTGCTTTGGTGTTGTTTTGGCGTATCTGTTGAACGGTTGGTTTCCCACGCTCGACTTTCAGCAATAGGGTCCAGATGATGTCAACTAGTGTTTGGTGCTCAGGGATGGCTCTACAAAATCATGAAAGCCTTGGTGGAAACCTCAATCTTGACCAGGACAAGGCAGTGAGCTGGATTCTCCACAAGCTTCTGGAATGACCCCGTTGGGCAGTCAACGCACCACACTACCACTAGCAGTCTTCCAAGGTGTTCGAACAAGGTTCTAGCTTTGCCAGAGCGGTCCAGTGTCCGGAAGCAGGCAAGACCCGAAGCGCCATGTCCTCGAAGCTCAACGGCTAGCTAGGTTAGATTCGGTTTGCTCGGCCATGAGAACATCACATGCTCTCATACGGGGTGGTTGGTGTCCAGAACTTCAGTCATGTTATCTCGTAAATTGGACACTCCCGGTTTCAGATGTTGCACGTCGATATCTGGTGGTGCGAGAGGGAATCTGGCGGAAAGGTATCATGTCCGTCGACGCAAAGGGCAACTCATTTGCAGGTCAACGGCTCTGAAGCGCCGAATGAGGATGGCGATCCTGAGTTCTGACGGCGACACATGGCTATGAGCGGACGAGTCGGACGTTCTAACTAGCTCGAGAAAAACTACGCGCCGTAGGCGAGATGAGACGATATCAGACGCGCTCGATCATAATAGCACTGACCACATGTCGCTCTTTGCTGAGCCGCCCCTTGCACTATCCTTAGTCTGCCCGTGGATAGACAAAATGGTCGGGGGCATCCAGCGATTTATAAAGCTGTTATGTTGCAAAACGAGACGGGAAGGTCCGTGGCATTGGGAGACTGTCCAGGCGGTCGTCTTTAATATCGAAACCATTGGTGAGGTGGATCTGGCAGTTCATTTGAAGAGATTGCAGACCGCTTTGGTGGCCGTCACCGAACAGGAATACATGTGAGCAGTAAAGTATCAAGCCACCCGCGTGCACGGGGTAGGAGGTATGAAGGAAAATGAGATGGAAGTGGAAGGTGCATGATATGAGGAAAGAAGAGGGCTGTCCGTGGACGCACCTACCTCATGCTATTTCCTCACCTACCACCTTGGTATGGTGCACCGTGCCATGGAAGGTAGGTTGACCGAAAAGTTGTCCCAAATCTCGACACCATCGGTGAGAGTCACGATGATCTCAAGTCGAATGGAGTATAACCAAGGAGTGGCCTGTTTCACAAGAGACGTGATGCATTGGCAGCTGGGTGCTGGAGGCCGTGGATACCTATCATGTCTATAGTACCTGGATATGATAGCTGGGCAAGCTGGAAAGCTACATACCTGGTACCTGCCAGACTCCCCTGTGAACATCATGATGGACGAGAAAATCCAGCAATCTTTGAGGGGGTATATGTGAATGTGAGACTCGATAATGAAAGAAGAAAAAAGAACTTGGTGTTGTTCAGCACCCCTGTCCAGACGAAGCGCCACTGCCGTATGATGCAAGGGACGGAGCGTAGCATTGCGCGATTCCGTGGTTGCTGAGATGAACCTCGGAATGGGGTCACCTTGCTGGAAGGAGGTCACCGCCCTGATCGATCGAGGTTGTCGAATCTGGCAGGAACGGCGGGAGTGCCAGCCGCCGACCCCTTGATCGAGTTTTGAGTGGCCCCTTCCCCTTTTGGCCTGTGGTAAATGGAACCTAGATTGAAGTCTGGTACACTATATCCAGTACCGTATGATAATGTTGGCTTTTAGCAGCCTCCTCCCTTTTGCGTCCTTTCTCCGTTTGCTTTTGCTTCTTTGACGTGATGAACCCTTTGGTGTGACTCCCAATACCCGGGACACGCCCAGAGGGGCAGTCTCCAACGGGCGGTTCATCCGAAACTCTTGTGGGGATGATTCGGTTCATCTCTGGCCTGACGGGCACTGCACAAGTCGGTGGGGACGTTGTATGTACCTTTGATACCTTGCATGTCAAAAATCTTCAGTGGTGAGTCCAATAGCTTCACTACCTCACCGAATTTCTGACTTACCTAGGAAGGTAAGTTGTGCGGCTGTTAGACTAGGTAGGGAAGGTCGACAGCTAAGGTAGGCCAAAAGAGACGAGTTCGTCCCCAGGTTTCCAACATGCTGGATATCATTTCTTCAACACAGTCATCATCCCCCCAACCCCCAATTTGTGAATGCAGTGCATGTATTCCGTACTGTACAGTACGTACCGGACCGGGTCAGGGGGTGACGCTGCACCAGAGGCTAGACTGCACTAGCGTACCCCTGGCTCAGGAACACTTCGATTAGTTCTATGGGAAGTGGGGCAGAGGCTGTTAAACTTCAAGATATGCCGGAGCACAAGCAGAGACGGCAGGCGGATGGGGCAAGGTGATTTTGATGGAATTGCTAAAGTTGAATACTATGCAACCTATTTCCTCATTTACGCAATAGGTTTCCGATTTGATTGTCAAAGCAACTGAATATCAGGATCCATCCAGTACAGCACAATTCAACAAACTGGCCCTGAGCCCAGCTTGGATTTGGCCTGGCGCCAACAGGGGTGAACTCCCCCCTGTTGAGGAACACGTAGGGCTACACGCCACGAGGAAGCCCCTTACCTAAGCTAGTACGGCATGGCTCGTACCTGACTTACAAGCTTGACACTAAGTACCAGGTTCTGACTCGATGTTTTCACGACATGTCTGGTGACACCTGACAACTCCAACTCCCGAACCCACCGCCCAGGAATTATGTTGCCCAGATAGGGAGGTGGGAGGTGTGCGGCATATCCTGATTCACGGTACGGAGTAGGGTCAAGTCCATCACCCATCTCCTCCTGCGACCTGGGTCCCGGAAGCCCCGTACGCCGTGATGAGGTCGGAGCGCGTGTTGGCCGGTGGAGGCTGGGACTTACAACAAACAATCTCGGCCGAGTAACCAGCAAGCCACTATTCATGCTGGGCTCAGACTCCACTTGGCGGCGGTCTTTGTAACGATACCAGCCGCCGCCTCGACGAGCAGAAAAGCTAGGTTAACTACCTAGGTACCTAGGTAAGGTAGGCGGGAAGGCGAATTCTGGAATGGAAATTGCCAGACTACCAGACTAGTCTCTGTGCCGGGCTAACAGCTCTGCATAAAGATGGCCCATTCTCAAGCGGAATAGCTTCATTTCAGACAAATTGCGTTCTAGAAGCCCTAGTGAAGAACTCAGCAGATTCACTATCTTGGCTTTGCTTCCAAGTTGCAACCCTCTCAGCCGCAGCCGCACACGGGCTGCTTGGACGCTGCCATGGCATACACAGAATTACGGATCGTTAACACCGACCTAATGAACTCGAACTCACGAGATGAGGGTCTGACGTTATGACGAATGGGGACCGAGGTCAAATACAAACCAAACCATCAAATACGTCGAAAAAAGATGCCGAGTTAATCGATGATTGGCAAGGTTAAAGCGGGATAAAAGGCATTCAGACTAATTACTACTACCGCAGCACGTGATAGCTACCTAGTTTCTCGTCTGATCTTTTTTCTTTTGACATTATAAGATTAGAAGCCTGCCGTTATAGCTCCACCTGACCTGGATACCATCGTGGATCATGAATGTGCATCGTTCTTGGCGGGGAGTGTGGCACATCCACCCACGCGGGCGCTCAGACTCTTGCATACGTTGTAGGTGAGCCGTCACTTTCGATTCCGATTATCTCTTCTATTGCCAATATGTTCTGGTCAATATTTTGGCTTACATGCCAACCTTGGTCGAGCTCGAGCTCGAGCTGGAGCCCCTGGTTATCTGGTTATGGGCATCTAGCACACATGAGATGTTATTTCATCCAGTGCCTAGCGCAATAATTAGAAAGGCATATTCCGTACCAGCATAGAAACTGCGCGTCCTCTGCCGGGCTGACATTAACTCATTATCCCAATTCCCTGCCATCAATGCACCCGCCAATACTTCAGATTGCCCATCTTCCACAATGATCGATGATGAGATGAGATCATCCTCGGTTTACCGCCGGACCAGGCCTCGGGACCAAGGTACCTTGGGACCTACCCCATACCCATATCTGAGGTGGTGTGTCTGTGGATGGAAATCCAGTTGTCCCCAATCCCCATCGATGCACCCGCCGTTACACCACGGCTTTACCCGGGGGTGTTGATTAGCTTTTTTGCTTTCCTTTTCATGGGTATGAAGTGGGGAAAGTGTGCTGTGTCCCTGGTCCCGCCGTTCGAGGCAGGTATCTAGCCTCCACCAAAGCGCAACGCCGACCCTGAACGCCAGGTTGCACGTCTTGACGCCAAAACGGGCAATCAAGTCAAACCTCTAAAGACGCAGCTTTGGAAGGGCCCATACCTTCCATCTGCTTCACCTAGTGTTATTGGGTGTTCAATTAGTGTGCACGGCAACTATTTGACCCGGTGGCATCGGTCATGGCCTGTGCCAGACTCGAGTCCATTTGCATCCGTTCCAATACCATACCATCCAAGCTTGAGCAGGCTGAGCTCAATCCCAGTCATTTGTCCCATCGTCCTTTGTTTCTTTTTACGGGATACGGAATACTGGTTCGATATTTTGCGCTTCACATGCTTGGTATCCTATTCGTGGGGTCTGTGTGCCGGATCGACGGGACAGTCGCACGGGGATTGATGAAGCGAAAAAGCAACGAGAAAAAAAGCCAAATCAGACGGTTCTGGATGCCCACCACCCCCAAATACCCATGCATCGCTGCATCTTGGATACATCATCCCTCCGCCAAGTACCTTTCTCCAGGGGTTGTCTTCTGCGGCTTTCATGTTGTGCTTCCTTGCGTACTGGTACCTGGAGCTGTCAAGTCCCGTCATTGGGTTGCTGCATCTCTTGTGCTCTGTAGGCATGGGTCCCAGACTCCCGATTCCCAAAGCGCGTACAACTTGAACTCGGATCACCCGACTCGACAAATCATGATGGATTTGATTTCAGGAACAGTTACCAAACCAGATGCGTATCGGAAGCAAAATATCGTGGTCATCCGCAGCGTTGCATCCCAAGCACTGGAGAGGTCTTTTAACGGGGTCCCGAACCGTCGTGGTGCAGCTGCGCACGTATCCGGTCCATGGTCAAGGATTGCACGAATGACGCCTTGCCAACCAGCGTCTGGCGTGGAAAATCATGTGTCGGTACCCCTGTGGTTCGTCCCAAGATCGAAGGCATGTCGTCTCATCAATCACCACACGAGCGAGATCCATCGCCATGGCGCCGCATCAGCGATGGACTTGCCCCCTTTAGCCATCCCTACCCGTACCCCATCACTTGTATTTCGTACCCATACCCCATACCCCATACCCATGTCCCTGCTCCCTCCAAGCTCCTGCATACGGATACACCACGACAGATGGCTTTGCATACTGCCATACGTATAGCTTTCATAGCTCCGTTGCGCTTCCGGTCACTACCTACACAACTCTTTCCCACAGGAAAGCCAACTTGATGTTGAAGAATGATACGTTCGCTGCAAGACCAGCATTTCGGGCCAGAACGCAGCGGCTCGCTGTTAGCCGCTGCAGATCAAACCAGGGCGTTGTCAACACACCTAACCCCACCCTTCCATCACTACCGACCTATTCACCATCGTCGTCTTTCTGTGCGAAGGTTTCCCTTCTTTCCAGTCCCATCACTGTGATCACCACCCTTCCCTGCTCACTGTGCACGCCATAGTGCGCAGTGCTATGCAGTAGTATAGGCCTTTGATATCAAACCCTCCGCTTGGCTCCCCACCGCCTCATTGGGCCTGTCAGTGTACCGTGGGCCCCCTTGGCAACGTGGTGTTCCACGCCATGCTTTCTCCCGGGAATCTCTGGATTGCTCCTACCCCCTTGGGAACAGCTCCCAGTAAACTACCGTAACTGTGTCTTGGACTCGGAACCGCCGGCCTAGGTACCTCCACTGTCTTGAGAAGTGGCTCATGCTTCACCCCACGAGTCTGCGATTTCTGGCCCGTGCTAAGTCGGCGTGAAATCAGACTGGGGCTCATTTGTGGAAGCTCACATGGTATGGGCCCCGACGGATTAATAACTTTGTTTATAAAGTTGAACGATTTTGCACATGTTCCAGGCAGGCAGTTATCCGGTAGTCAGTACGGAATACTGAGTGCTTGGAGACTGACGGCCGGCTGGGCATGTTAGCTTGGCTTCGTCCGCAGCCCATAAGCTCCAAGCAAGCCCAAGAGTTATTATCAAGAGCAACAACAAATGTCCAGAGGCTACAGAGAGAAAGGAGAATAGAATGCGACTCGAAGATGCTACGCAAAACCCCTGAAAGTAGTTCGGGTGAGCCATGGCCGCCAGAAGACGTTCTAGGTTGCGGGCTGAACCAGGGTTGCCATTGCACCCCCGCGCAAAGCCTCTTGGGTCGAACCAGGGCTAGGCTGATCCTGGGTGGCCTGCCCTGCCGTTGGAACATGATCTCTGCCATGGACTGATCGACTAACACCTTCCAGCTTCCCGCACCATGCCTCCGTCAACGGCCATTAGCCTCTGCCATATTGCGGTGCCGGCTGAGCCATGCTGTTCCCCTTGAGCTAGTGTAGTCCCTCTGTGCCGTCTGTCATATCTCACCTCACAGCAGCTCCATGCCATCGACAGTTTATTCCAGCGAGAGAGAGGTCTGATACCTTGTTCGTCCATCTCGAGCAACCGTTGCCCATTGTGCCCCTTTCCCCCACCGCTCGCTATATGGGTTGCTCTCTTTTTAACCCTAACGCCTTCTCATATCTGGACAGACAGATTTTCCTATATTAGTGCCTACCTACCTAGCGATCCTCGACAGGACAACGGGTCGGTGCGTCAGCGTCGAGCACCAGGTCAAGGTCAGTCAGTGGAGCCCCTCTCCGATGCCTGTTCTGCTCGAACGTTGATACTAGCTTTTCTGTATCCGAATTAAAGAAGCCAGCCGGTTCGGCGCAGGGGTTCCTTTGTATCTCCTTTCAGCCAACCATCGCAGGCTGGGTGCTGGGAAGGCGCCTGCAGGCCCGCTCCCGGCCAATCCCAATCGTGCTTCAGGCCACTACGGAACGGCATCTTGCCAGCCTGCCAGCCTACCCTACCTAGCATGGGAGAGTGAAACTCATCAACGGTATTGCTCAGCTACTACTTCTAGACTAAGTCTAGGCTCTTCGGGCGGGCAACCAGACAACCACCCCCCTCCCCCCTCCCCACAGGACACAACGGCCCCTCCCCCTCTCTGCTGGGCGAAAAGGTTGCCATTCGTAGCTTGCTGGACACCCACATCTTGTCCAGTACAGTCTATGCAGTACATGTATGTGCGGAGAGGTACTTCCCAATCCAGTGGAACCCCCCGGTCTTGGTGGCTCTCGTCCAAATCCTTGACCACGCCGGGGATCCCATCAATATCATCCTGCCCAGATCCCTGATACTCCCTCACCAAGCTCTTCAGCCAGATCCAGGTCTGCTATTAACAAGGGGCATTCCATAACAATCATTGCGCCGGGCCACTAGACAGACACATGCAGATTACCAAACCGGCCAGGGCTCTGTTGTTATTCTTTTTCTTTTGATCTGTTTGTTTTTTCCCCTGCTTCGGCCGGAGTTTGCTCGTCTTTCTCTTCCGGTATCAACTGAGGAGGATTTCCGTCCGACATTTGCTGGCTACTGGCCGAAATTGTGTCGACAAGCTCTTGGGTTTCTGGAGTCTTTACTCGCCCGGCTCCCCCATCCACTAGACCTCGCTACCTGCAGACGGTGCGGTCTCTTTCCACAGCACCGCACAGCACATAGCACACATAACGAATCCTCTCCGATTCCCAGATCGCACCATACTACCGCGGGCTTTCTGGAGAACATCACCGTCGACCCTCTCTAATACTCGTACGCCTCCTCCGAACATCGTGCCCTAACCTAACAGGTCTTATGCTCCAACTACTCTCGCCACAAGTAGCAAATAAAAGACTGAATAGGGTGTCTCTCGAACCCGTGTTTGGATCCCACCATCGCAACCTGTCGCCATGAGCGACTACTACCATCACTTCTTGTCCTCGATGGCAGGCGCTGGTGGACAGTCCATTGCCAACCAACCCGAGGGCAGTCCGCCAATACCGCATCATCAAACCATGCCGATGGCGGGCCCCCCCTTATCCAACCCATACCAGAACTTGGGCTACTTTACTGGCTTTCCCGAGCCCATCATGTTTAATGCGCCCAAGGCTCAGAGAAGCAGGAGAAAATCCGCTCCTGGGCTGGACCACATCAAACACAGACGAACAAGATCAGGATGCTACACATGTCGGAGTCGGCGAGTCAAGGTACTAAGCAGTTGTTTCCTGTCTGCAGGTGATGAACGAGACGTTGCTAACATTGGCATAGTGCGACGAGGTTCGTCCTGTATGCGAAAGTAGGTCGACCATGCTTCGCCACATCGCATAATCACATCGTCGCAACCTCTTTGCTAACCCAGCCCCGTGTAGGATGCAGAAAGGGGAAACGAGAATGTAACTATCCGGAACCGGCACCGGCAAAGGGATCGAGTAGCATAGGATCCCGAGACTCGGCCGGACGAAGCCAGCAGACAAGCCCGAGTTCTTCCCACGGTGACGACGACGACGACGCTGGACTGGAGTCAAATCTGGACCCGATCCTGGACGAGGATGAAGACGAACCCGAAAGCGCCACCACCCAGACGTCAATGCCCTTCCCGCCTCGGAGAACCAGCATATCATCGTCTTTTGGCCTTCAGCGTCTCGCGACTGGCGCACGGCAGGACTCGGAGACACGATCTCTCGATGGGAATAGCTCTTCTTCACCCTCGGCTTCGGCTCCGACATCAAGCGTGCTTGGGTTGAGCACGCACAGTCTACCAGGATCCACGTCAGCTACGCGCGCAGACTGGTCCTTTCTTCCGCACGAGATACAGTTTTACCTCAACTACTTTTACGAAAACGTTACCCACTACCACTACTGCATGGCCAACGACTCCGACGACTTCTTCCGGTCGATCTTGACGGGCATGGCAATCCGCAACGAGGCTCTTCTTAATGCCGTTGTGGGGTTTGCGGCTTATCACTACACGCTGAAGAGTCCAAATGGGAGAATCAAGGAGTTTTTGCAGTACTACAACCGTAGTGTGAGTTTGCTGCTGGCGCATTTGAAAAGGAAAGAAAAGCATACTGTGGCGACGCTGTTGACAATACTGCAGCTTGCCACCATCGAGGTAAGTCGAGAGCTACAAGAGAAACGGCTAGACTCTAACCATGCGAACAGGAGTACCTCGGCGACTGGGTCAATCTCATGGGCCACCAAAGGGCAGCTTTTGAGCTATTGACACAGCTCTTCACCCCGCAAACGATTATGCAAAGCCCCACGGGCCGCATGATATTGGCGTGGTACACACGTTTTGACGTCTTCATCGGCATCATGGGGAGCTTCGAGACTTCCCTGTCCCGCGAGTGGTTTGCAACTTACGTTGAATACCACAGCTCCAAGACCGTCACGGAGCCTGAAAATTTGGCTTCTAAGACTGATGCCTCGTCGGCTCGGTTGCGCCACATTACCATGGAGATGACTCTCTTGCTTGGAAAAGGGGCAAGACAGGAGATCTCCGAGGGAGAATACGCTGCTGAGCACGACAGAATATCCGACACCCTGAACGAGTGGAAGGATGGGCTGGATCCCGCGCTGCAAGACTCGTCACATGTCGTGACGGAGTTTCCCGGAGCACATGCCATGGGCCCTGACGACATTGTGAATCCATTTGTGCCGGGCGTCTTGTTCAGACCGCCTCTATTTGCATCGTCCATCCTCAACTGCGAATGGCATTCGATTTTTCTCATGCACGCCAGCCAGGCTGTTTCCGAGCCGTCGGACGAGGACAGGGCACAATTGATGGAACACGCCTATGCCATCTGCCAGATCTGTGAGACGGTCCAGTTTTGGCCACAGAGCCCTGAAGGGAGCTTGGTCATTCTGCATTCATCCCTTGCCATTGCATCGCTGTTTGTGCCGCGAGATTCAAAGCACCACATGTGGATCAGGAGGAAGTTCGCCTTGCTTGAAAGGATGGGGTAAGTGCGATTTTTGTTTTAGTCTTTGCCGCTGAGGCCGATTTCGGTGGGAAGATCAGCCTCGAGAGGGTGGAACACGTCGTTTTGCCGGGAGCCAGGCAACATCTTGTTTGAGCTTTTGGAAAGACATCCCAGGAGCCAGCCCAGTATCGACAATGCCTTGACCAAGGACATTGGAAACTAACATGAGCGAACCAAACCAGATATATATCACCCATTACAATGCGGACGCGCATGTCAGAACTCTTCAACGACCAGAGCTGTGTCCATTGGTGGCTCCCAAACGACGAGGGATTCACACCGATGCTCCAAACGATTCGAGCCTTTGCAGACGACCGGAATGCTGCCGCGGCGTCCACACAGGGCGAGAACCTGCGGCAGATTCGCCATGTATTTTCCAAGATGGATATTGGCCCACGCGGGGGTAGTATTGGCAAGACTGCAGAAAGCTCCGGAGATGGCGGGCCGAGACATGTCAAGGAAGAAGGGAGCACGGCCTGATCAGCCTGATACTACGCCGGCTGCGCATGATGAAGGCTTACGTAGGTCCCAAGGCTCGGGTTTCTCAAGTCGGCCACAAAGTCCCATATCTGCTACATGGCAAGCAGAACAAAGGCCCCTTCCAAAACCGGGGAAGTCAGATATCAAGCTTGGACCAAACGCGAGGCGGATCAGCAAGATTACGGAGGG
>Ga0247781_1000419_pt1 | contig 13044 bp, 8 predicted proteins | sample UWRJL184509B5_FD_179922 | JGI IMG/M metagenome (GOLD analysis project Ga0247781, IMG submission 179922) | Plant litter microbial communities from Arlington Agricultural Research Station in Wisconsin, United States - UWRJ-L184-509B-5 | ecosystem: Environmental > Terrestrial > Plant litter >...
AATCGACGGGGGACGAGATCCACGCCGCGCAGCGAATGGTGATGGACCCGAGATACAAACGGGTTGTTCTCCCCACGTTGACCAGACTGGCGATCCAGAAGTCGTTGTAGACGTCTACTCGTCCGGGAAACACCTCTGCCGACGAGTACTCGCCCTCGGAGAGTGGACCCTGCCAGCAGATGGTTTTCCAGTGCCAGTTCTCGGGGAGTCCGTCCATCCACGCGGCTAGGTCTTGGTCCAGAGACTTTGCGCGGCGCATCAGGGTTCTCATGAGCTCAACGTTCTCTGGCGTTCGTGATAGCGTGGACATGGTGGTTGTCACCTCGGCCCGCAGCTCGCTGGTCTTGAGACTCAGCCGTTGGACGGCTGCCGCGGTGGGGTCGTTCACGGCGTCTTGGAACCACCAGTCGGCGCCCATGATAGGAGCCTTGCCTGTGGTCAGCGTGTGGATGATGCACTGCGTGCGCACAGAGATGAAGATCTGCAGGCCGATTTTGGTCCGCAGCTGTCTGCGGCCACGGGCCCCGGCGATCTGGATGGCCGCTCCGATGTGGGTGCCCCATGCGAAGGCGCCGGCTTCTTGGGCCGTGATGTTCTCGAACACACCCAGGAGGAGAACCGCTGCTAGGGCCGTGTCTGATTTCCAGGCGTCGGGGTCTCGGAGGACAGCGTTGGTTGCCTTGAGGGCCTTGGCGTACTCTCCGAATGCCTGGTTGACAAGGCTCGTGTGGCCGGTTTTGGTGGTCCCGGGAGAGTTGCTACCACTGCTGCTGCTGCTGCTGGTGTTGGCTAGTGATGCCAGGGAGCAGGCGTTGAAGGCATGGTGGAGTTGGCCGTCGGGGTCCTCTGACTTGAGGAGCGGCAGGAGATAGTCCATGAAGCCGCGGGTGCTCCCCTGGCGTGGGACCAGGACGAAGTTTGACAGGAAGTGGCATGCTGCCCGTGTCTCTGTGGGAATGGCGATGGCGGGCTGTAGGGCTTGTTCAAAGGGGCTTTTTGCGGCAGGGCGAGCTGCAGAGGATAGCTTGGCCTTGGACAAAGACCCCAGCTGCCAGAGGGCTTTTTTGCTGGCCCTCTGTGCCTTTCGTTCCGTCGACCTCGTCTCATTCCGAAGCATCAAATCAAACTCGTCCTTGTATCCGGGACATTGTCGCTTGGATTTGGCACATTGGTTGCACGTGGGTTTTGTCTCGTCGCACTAACGGGGAGTCACATCTTTGGTTAGTACGTGGGTTTGGATGGATTCGTACAAGTGAAGAACCAGCCATTCGGCAACCCTAAGGCCCAGCTACCTGGTAATGGTAGCCAGATCCGCCAAAACAAAATACAACGTGACCACACTGCTGGGAGTCAAGATACCTTGATCCGCCTCATCCGGCACATCTGGCAGCCTCTTGAAGGCTGTCCGCCATAGACCATGATGCCTGACTAGGGACCCGACGGTTGGTTTCGTTTTGGTGATCTCGAGCCTCTGTTCTATGCGAGAACAGTGCTGATCATGCCGTCCAGCCTGCAAAGCGGAGGAGGGATCAGCGCCGTCTTTTATCTTGGTTGGAGATCTCGTCCTGTTCGACTCTCGACCACCCCCGCAAAGCTCAACATATCTTACCTGGTTTCGTGACGGCAGATCAACCTGCCAGTCACTGCGGGGTTTGGCAGCTCACCAACGCTCGCACGTACTTGGCGTGTGCGGATATGAAACGGTGTCGCGTGGTGCAAAGGCGATCATTCCGACTACGGTCAAAGGCCGAGGCCCAGGTCGAGGGCTTGTTGGGGTGAGGTACCGGTAGTGTGGTGTGTCTATATGTACACCTGCTTGACGTGCAGCCCGGAAACGGGTATCATGCTGTTAGTGTGAGCCAAGTGAGGGGAGTCGTGTGCAGCTGGTAATTACAGCCAGTCTATTCTAGTCTAGCTTTAGCCTGTATTTCAACTCCCTGACAGCTAGATACAACAAGGCTACAGCTATTGATAGAGTTTCTCAAAGGTTTTATAAATGTCCATTTTCTAGCACACCTACATCTACTCGCAGTTGGGGGTACCGGTATCATGGCGGGCGCCATGCGGCGGAAGGTGGGGGGTGTTGTGTTTGAGGAAGAGCCGACTCTTACCCCTTTTTGGAAGATGTGATGGAGGGAATCGCATTGACACATTTGAAAGGGGGAGAAGAAAGAGACATGACTTGCTGAACCTTTTGCTGTATTCCTCTTCTGTTTTAATCATGTACACACAAAGCTTGAGCCAATGAATACCTTGAAATTCTGTCCCTCCAGGGGGACCTGTTACAAGTCTCACACAATCAACTAAAGGAAGTAGCATTGGGGTCCAGTGACAAGAGAGCCACTTCCGAATTCAAGCTTCTTGTTGTTTTAGTTGGACCCGGGATTCATCGGTAACATGACTACCGGCAGAACGCTTGACCACAAACCACCGTGCCTACGCATCAAAAAGTGGAGTTGGTGACCTGAATAGTTGCTAGACTAGACTAAGAACGGATATATCATGGTTGCAGTCGGTTTTCGGAAACAGACCGGAAACGACTCGGCCACACTGCTGCTTGCCTTGAGAACTACTACCTATCACTCTGCCCCGACATAAAATCCCTTGGCCAAAGCACCATCCAAGGCCTCAAGCCGCCTGCCAGGTCGTATCCTATTCTCAACTATCAGGGGGCACCTCTATTCCGAACAACCATGATCAAATCATGGCTGTACAATTCTTCAAGGTCTAGTTTCCTTCGTTGAACATCCCCGCCACGCCCTCGAGGTCTGGGCTCTTGCGACTAGCAGATCCGCCTGCGTTAGGCCCATCCGTCATGAATTCCTGCGCCATCTTACTCCGGCCCGACTTCTTGGCTGCTGGCTTGGCCACAACGACACTCTTTGCAAGCTTCCCCTGCTCCGAGATGCTCACGCCCTTCAGGTCCTTGAGCAGGTCGAGGACGATGGCACGTTGCTGCCGGGTGTGCTGCCCCGGACGAGAGATGAAGTTGATGGCCCCATCAATCTCTTCCACATTGACGCCAGGCAACGAAGAAAGGATACTGCGAGGGGTAGGCGTCAAAGGACAGTACGAGACCAGTATTGTGGCAATCAGGGCGCCCAGTTCCTTCTGAGACTCGACAAAGTAGGTGTCGTGTAAAGAGGTAATAGCAGCCCTCAGGACCTCACTCGAGATGAACTCGCGAACCTCTCTCACCGTCTGCTCGGGGATAGAGAAGGCTCCGTCGCCCGCCACGTGGGCGCCCGTATCTTTGGAAGAAGGCTTTGCCACCCCGGTCTGGAATTCGGGCACGATGGATCGAAACACTCTTAGCATCACTCCACAGGATCTGCTGTCGTGCATTTGAATCGCGTGGCTGCCAAACACCAGGAGTTTGCTGACAATGTCGGCGTGCATCAGGCAGAATTTCCGGAGAGAAGGATACTTGACACTAGAACCTCCGTCTTCCTTGCTGGCTGCATTGGACGGCGCCGCTAAAACGCGAGGCGGGTCAGTCATGGACGCAGAAATGGGGAACGAAAACGAAATATGCTTACCAATCCTCGCCGGATCAAAGAAATCCGCAACCATGATCACGGCAGAGTATGTTAGCTGGCGCAGAATGCTCTCAGCCTTCATCTCTTCCGTAAGCTCTTCTCCAGCGGCTTGCACCGTCTCTCGTACGCCAAGTGTCTTCCATTCATGGGTGATCTTGGCGTCCATCTGCTGGAAGCACGTTGCGATAATCGGGGGCAGAAAGTGATCCCGTAGCTCCACAGGGCAGTGATCGACCAAGTATCTCACAAGATTCAACAGGTTGATAACCTGGTGAGCCGAGAGAGAAAACGAGTCGGCGAACAGAGCGTTGGCAAGCGGGCCGGGCAGCTCGACGAATCCATAGAACTGCACGTCTAGTCGGCTCATGCAGTATATTATGGCGTAGCACGTCTCCCGGACGAACCGAACCGATCCACGAATGGTCGAGGCGAGCCCCTCGAGCGTGTTCTTTTTATCCAACACTCTGGCGTAGAAGTCGTCTTTGCTGCCCTCCGAAATACCAGCCTGCCAGAAGCGGTCTGATAAAACTCGGCCGACCACTGGGCGCATCTCGGCCGGTAGCAGGGTCCAGTTCTTCGGATCATGGCAGGCATGCGCATAACTATATGTGTATTCGCCATGGTCAGTTTCCAATGCTCGGGTTTTTCGACTGTGCTCTACCCCAGAACATGACATACCTCAAGAATTTGAGCAGTTCAGGAAGGATGATTGAAAATCCGTCCTGCCATAAAGTGCAAGACGCCTTATAAGGGGCCGAGTTCTTTTCGATCTTCTCCACCGAGTACGTCAAAAAGGATTTGGTTGAGCGCAAAGGAAGTATCTATAGTTGTATGGCCATGTTAGTGCATCCAAAAAGCCAATTCTAAAAAGGGGAACACGACTAACCGATTGTCGTTGCTCCAGCTCGTTCTGGAGCGCCAGCCCTTCGGCGTCGAGCTCCGCAGAGCCCCAGTCATTAATTCCGTCAATACGGCGGCTTGCGAGATACTTTTGAGCCTTGTCGAGACCGGTAAGCTGACAAAAGCCTTCAAACGAGCCGAGAGCCTGCTTCAAGGATGTGTCGGTCCACTGTTCCTTGACAGGGTTTACAAAGGCTGATAGCCGTGCCAACCGCAACTCCGGGTCGATTCGACTTGCTCGGTGGATTATTATGAACAGGAAGCTTTGATAGGCAATCTGCCGCTTCTCATCAAGAGTGCCCGAGGCAACCATCTCTTTGACCTTGGACTCCAGCTGATCATAGACATCCAGAAGATGGTCGGGCATCTTTGATGCTAGCCTCTGCAACTCGACCATGCTCTCTGTCTGAAGATCCCGGATTGCCTCGTTAAAGAGTCTGTGCTGAGGCTGTAGGGCTGGCCATGTCATCAAGATGTGCTCCAAGACCTTGAGCATAAAGCCAGCATTCGAATCCAGTGCTGTTGTGGAGAATGCCACGAGAAGCTGAAGGATTCGTTTTCGAATAAGAGGGTCATCGCTTTTCATTTCTAGACGCCGACTACACCACTCTTCAAAATACGACTCGATGGCGGCCGCTTCTTGTTGCTCTTCGGGGCTCTTATCCCGGCCAGATCGCAACTTCATATATCCTTTCAAGGCAGCCTCCACTACTGTCGCGTGAGCGTCCACCCGAAGGACCGGGAGTGAGCTTTTTGAGTAGTTCGCAGGATCTAGAGGCGGCTGATTCTCGTAAAGGGTCTGGAAGACATTGTCGGCCTGACCGAGGATGTAAGAGAAGGAATCCTTCAGCTTGAGCTGCACGATGCTCTCGATGATCTGGCAACTATACCGCCTGTAGTTTCCTAGGAATGCGTGGCGCTCGGGGATGGTGTCCGTGTCTTCCAACAGGAAAGTGTATGTGGGGTCATTGGTGTCCTCTGGAAGGTTCTCATACCGGATGAGTCGAGACGTGCAAAGCTCCAAAAGAGGCAGAATCAGGGGGGTGCTAGTAGCGGCAGCAGGTCCAAGCGATCGATGCGCCAGAAGGCGCGTCCAGGTGACCAGAACGGGTATGGAGACAATGAGGCTCTGGCTCTGTGTGATCTGTATCAGGAGCTCCATGAAGCCCTGGACATTGTTTTGGGGCGGAATGGATGTAAACTTCCTCTCCAGGTAGTTTCCGAGGTAGGACATCATCTCGGAGAACTTCTTGGCGAATTGGTACTTGTCGTCGTCTATGTCTTGGGGATCCACCGTCGACCATTCAAAGAGTCGTCGGCAGAGATCGACCAGGTCAGAGCTGTACATTGGTACGACGAGGTCGACAAACTCGTCACTGGAGAAAGTTGACCTGGAATAAAGGGAGTGGAGGGTCTCGAGGGCGGCCTTTTGGACGGAGAGACTGGGGGTTGCAAGACAGCTGCATATGGTGGGACGGCAGCTAGCAGCATGTATCGCCTTTGGTATTGCCCAGGGCATGGCCGAGTTGAGCACGGCGAGAGCCCGGATGGCACATGCCTTGACATGGTCGTTTTGTTCAAGGTCCTCGCTAAGACAGTCCCTGATAAGCTGTGTTACTCTGGCAATCCACCCCTCGTCTCCGCAGCGCACGTCTGGGCCGATTTCGCGATTGGGAAAGTGCTCCGTCAGGACAGCCGCCGGGGTAAAAATGTCAACACAGGCCTTGCTCAAGGCACCCTCGCGCACAGCAACCACGGCATCCTCTCCGTTGAAGATCTCGTCGGACAGGATTTCAAGGATCTGAAGTACAAACTCCTTGTGAATCGGCGAGTCGGGCACCACCCATAAGCGCACCAGCAAGGCGTCCATGTCCATCCACTCGGCCGCCCAGCAACGCTTGGCCACTTCGACCCAGAGCTGAGCAATCTTGCTTCGAAGGTATGACGGGTCTTCCTTGGAGACATTCTCCGACAGCTGTAACACCCACCCGCGAAGATATTCCCGTTCGCCCTCGGTATACTCTGCCCACTTGTGCTTAACGGCGTGTTCGAGGAGCGACAGGCCGTAGTGGCGCACGATGGGAGCTTGGGTCTTGACGGATGCGAGGGTGAACCCATGGGAAGGAGCATCGCCACGGTTCTTAACCTCTTCGAGAAAGGCTTGTGCCTCTTGTCGAGACTGGTTGGCGGAATATGGGCTATGGACAATGTTGAGCGCATCGTGAATCCTGGCGAGGACCTCGTCAGCCGCGCCGGCACTCGCAGCGCCGTTCTGCGGAAGGCTTGCCATCGGAAGACGCAATTCGGAGGGGCAATGGGTTGTCGAATCACCAGAGAGCCGAATCGGACGTTGGATGAGGCCGCTAGGGTGGAAATTCAAGCATGGATCATGTGGTTGGAAACTGTATGGCTGATAATTGCAGAGAGAAAGTCAGGTCAGACCAGGCCAGGCTCAGATTCAGTGACGGAGTGACTCTTTGTTTCCACTGATGCGGGAGAGAGCGTCTTGTAACTCGGTACCGTTCAGTGGGTTGGAGGCAGGCACAATACGTACCGTTTTGGCGGGTCGGTCTGCTGCACCAAACACCAAAGCAAACAAAAATAAACCAGCAAGTAGAACCAGATTTCTGCAGCGCGTCCGTTATCACGAAAAGTCACAGGATGCTTTTTGTTGGAAAACGCGGTAACTAGGCTCGCTCGCCACGGGGTTCTGAGTCGAAACACCTGAATCCACCTGCGGGCTCGACGATGGTGGAATACATAATTACAGCACATCCGTACGAAGGAAGCCTGATGACCAGCTCAAAACTTATCAGGCGCTATCGCACGCGCGCCCAGGCGCGTATTATTGCAGTGGGCCTTGTGGAACAGCGGCGTCTGATAGCTGCAACGCACACACTAGGAAGCTTTTGCATGAGTGCGGGGCAACTCCATTCTCCTTGGCCCGTGCGTCTCGGTAGGTACCTTCCACTGCACAAAACCGGGATTTGGGAAGTGGACACTAACACCACCCGCATTACAGTACCGATTAGGAGGCTCATACCTCGTACAGTACAGTACATCGATACCAATGCTACGTGCGAATACATGTTGGTATTACAAGTCAAAGTTGTTACCATTTGGTACAACCATATCTACCTTACTTCTATGATGTGCTTCGGTGTCCAACGGTATATGTACTTCGATGTCCAACGTTATTTTTTCCCCCTTTATAACCAGCCAGTTTAAACATCAGAGTTCGAATTCCCAGAGACACATCAGCTTGTCGTAAAAGCTAGTCGATACCACAGACAGCTTGTCCCTCTCTGTCGAGCCCGGCATGAAGTCACTCCCGTAATTCATACTCTGGTGCTCTTCAAACCTACCCAAAACGCTGAATTGATACTCGCCTTGATTATTTTCCAGAAGCTCAACAACTCTGGCGCCTGCATGCATACAAGACGCAAAAATCCGTGCCCTCCACCGGTAGCTGTCAGTGACAGTCTCATCAAGATCAATCAGCTTCAGCCTCCACACCCCTCCACCCAGATTGCTGTCGGCAAGATTCTGGGCCCTGAGGGGGGTGTAGATATTCGCCGAGCCGATCGAGAATAACCGGATGTGGTCATCGTAGCTTCCTGTGACTACCAGACTCAGGCTGCTATTTTTCAATGGCAGTGGTAGGATGGCAGTCACCCCGGCATCATGACCTCGCAGTCTGGACGGTGGTAGAGAAGCATCGATAGTATGCCGCGTTGACGATGGGCCAGGCTCATCCTTATATATGCAGGTCTGAAAGCGCAAGGTCGAGTCATCTCCTCCAGAAAATAAGATAAAGGCGTCCTCGTGGGATGGCACCGAAGGATCGAGACAAGGTGTGATCGACACACACCACGCTTCGAGAGAATGCGTGATGACTGGGTCGGGATGCATCTCCCAACTGCCGTTCATGTCTCCGAGGTCCACCAAGTAAACATGTCCGGTTGAGGTGGTGATGGCGACCATGTCGGCTCTTGAAGGGTGCCAAGCAAAGGCGAGGAAGAGCACCTCTGTCCCCGGCTCTGGCTCAACAGCGCCGCTGGACATTGCCGCCATATCCATGGTCTTGAGGTGTTTTAGCGGCTGGTACTGGCTAGGGTCCAGCCTGAAAACAGCAAGAGTAGATGTGCTAGAAACGGCAGCACAGATATCTTGGTGCCCGGCGTTTGGATTGAACCGCAAGTCCAATATGGCAGATGGCTGCTCCTCGGTCTGGACGTGAGAACTGAGTGGACGACAGTCAGTTTCAGGGTAAGAATAGCTGCAGCCAAAATTTCAGGCCATGTGTCTCACAATCGCTCTTTGTCGAGGTTGAATACAATGATGCTTCCATTGCGGCTTTGGAGTTTTGCGGCTACCGCTTGCTGTGAAGAATCCTGGATGTGTTCTTCTGTTTCTCCATCTTCTGGACCTCCGTCATGCGGATCAGCAGCCACATCGTCCTTCTGTAGGTTGTAAGTTCCGACTAAAAAATACGATGGGTGAATCGGACAGAATTCTAGGCAGCTTGGAGGGAGATCGAGATGAATGGACTGGAGGGATGAGATTGGGTCGTCCGGGTTGGGCATGTTCAGTTGTTTTTGGCGTGGTGTCTGTCCAGGGTCATTTTAGAACAAGCATGTGTGGACAGGGATTCATTGATTCCAGGCTTCTCTTCTTCTCCTTACATTTCCTTGGTTCAGCGGTGTGTCTAGGTAGTTTGACTGGATGCAATGCAGATTGTTCAAACCGGAATTGTTGTTGCTTTTTGTTGCTTTTTGTTGCTTCTTTCCCTGCACCTGCAGGTCAGCAATTTTTGGGAGCCGGGGATCGGGGTCACAGGACAGGTTTTAGAGGCCGATTCAGGTTGCCGTACCCCGGTCCACGGGCTTTGTTACCAGACCGTTCAAACACACATAAATCGGAAGTCATCCCAACTTTTGACAAGACAAATTCTATTCCATGTTTGCTACTTGGGTTCATGTATCTCCCGCAGGAGAGAGACTTGATTCAATTGAAATGCCAAGCCAATCGGTCAGTGGCGCGAATCCGGGGGAGTGAACCACCGTTTGTCATCGTTCACCAATAATACAAGAAGCTGTACGGAATATTCCGTACGTAACACCCAATATCTATTCTAGGTCTCGGTAAGGAGGTTGACTTAATGAAACCTTTTGGGACCTACAGATACCATCATGGATTCAGATTCGGACTTTTATGGTTGGATATCTCCCTCTCCCATGACAACTTTTGGGTCTTTTGCTTACACATTGAGCAGGCGATGAATCTACCGTTTCGAAGCTGAAAACCCGAGTAAAGGCCTTCGACGTGGAAGATGGATGGAAAACTCACCAGTCTTTCGCCGAATATATATCTGAACAAGAGCCCGAAACAGGGAGCTCGGCCAGTCGATATCACAATCTGTTCGAAGGCCACCCCGGTGCTTGGCAGTTGAACGAGACTGTTGATAGGTTTCTCGCCCGGTTGCCGCCATCATCCACCTCCCGAACGCACACGATCGACTGGATTCGGATTGCAAACCCCTTCCTCCCACCGGGAGACGGTCAGATGCTCGGGGTCTTGAAGGAAGGTGGCACGGAGAGACTGGGCATACTCTCCCGATTCATCGCCGCAGCCAATACATCGGGAAAGCCCCTGCTGCGGATCAAGAAAGAGATCGAGAGAGAGCGCGAGGACGCTGTCAGTGATCTCCGACACCTTGCTGCTGTCTCCAATGTGCTCGGCGGCAAGTGGATGCTTTTCCCAGAACCCCTAGATGTTGACGAAGTATGGAGGAGGGTGGCACGAGCAACGTCGGAAAACGAGTTAGGATTTGCGGCCAAAGTAGAGCCCATGACTGTTTCGGCCGACAAACAACGCCTGCTTTGCGTCTATACCAAGGATTTCAGAGACAAGCATGATGTCGCCCGGGTGCTCAACAAGCTGAGATCACTCGATCTTATCCGGGCAGGCGGAAAACCAATTTATTACAAGACTGGCAAGTTCTGTGATTCCAATGTTCCCAATACTTTATGGCATTGGACCAGAGTCGACTGACATTTTCAAAAGATGCCTGGACAGAGCTCGGTCTTTATGGAGGGAATGACTGGCAAATTCCGGCATCAATGGTTTGTCATTTCTTCCCCCTTCTCTTCTTTCACCTCGGCGGTCAGGTCACTGACTACTGCCCAGTACTCTTCAAACGAAATCTTCGCCTACATAAAGGAGCACGGTATACGATGAGGAAATAATTTATCTCTGCCTCCCAGCCGAGGCGGTTCTTTGAGAAACATAAACATCTGAACACCAGGTCTTGCAAGATAGACTCGAGGCTGGACCAACATAATAGCATAGTTTATTCCATCCGCTGATCATCGCCCTCTCCTGCTAATTCCACTGTGACCATAACCGTATGTAAATGCTGAAACCCGAGAACAGCGAGTCTCAATTGTTGCCAATTGCACAATCGCCCTGTAATCGGTCGGTTGTAATTAACAGATGTAAAGCAGACTTGAACCGCAAGCCACAACGCCAGGCATGTTGAACGTAAAGGGCGTCTGATAGTTTCCCATCAAAGGTGGAAACAGTGCTGCTGAGTGGGTATCAATAGACAATGTACATTGAGGTAGAGTGCTGCCGATCCCGAGATCTATGGATTCGGGAGAGTGATTCGGGACGGCATGCTACATCCCAAGTCAATATTCAAGAATGGCATGGGAGTAAAAGTGAGCTCAGTAGGTTTGCTGCTGCCCACTGCGGAATCGAAAAGAGTCTGACACCCGATACAGGGCCACCATGAACTCTTTGGTTGTATACTCGCATGGCAAGTGTAGTCTGTGTAGATGGGTTCATGACAGGCTAGCTGGCTACCTGGGCACCATGTCCGACTCATCGAGGGAGAAGTCGGCAGCGGCGTCTGGGTCGACTTGCTTGAGGAGGAGAACAAGCCGGTAGGCGCTGTTCCCGTTGAGATAGTAGCGATGCAACTTCTTAGATCGCAGGAAGCCTAGGCGCTCATACAACCTCATGGCGGGTATATTCGTTTCCTCCGTCTCGAGGACAATCTCATCGGCATTTCGCTGAGTCATGGCGTCGATTGCCTTCTTGACGAGTGCTGTGGCGACACCATGACCACGGTACGCAGCCGAGACGGCCAGCATGGCGATGTAGCCGCGAAGAGTCGGCGGAGAGTGAGAGGCGTGCGGCTCGAGCTTGCAGATGATAACTCCGATGAGTGACGAATCGACGGGATGCAGTGCCTGTAGGAGGTATATCACGCGTAAATATGAGAGGTAACAAATATTTCTAGTAGGGGTTTTGGAGTCTTGGTCTTGGGGGCTAAACGCACCATGTAGCAGAGATGGCCCCATTGATACAAGAAGTAGCGATAGACATAGATGCTGTATGGTTCGCTCAAGTCCTTGGAGATGAGCGCTCGGATGGCTGGGAGGTAGACCGACTCAAGCGGATGCTCATATTGAACATATTTCAGCTCTCCCGGGAGAGCAGTCAGGGGACTGGAAGTAGCCAATGTAGCCTCAGCCGTGTTCGTGCTCAGTGCCGCTGCAGCTTGACCTGTCGCTGACGTCGCCGCCATGGATGGTTCCTCAACAAAGAACCTCGGCCTGCGCTCCTTGCAAGACGGATGATCAGACGCTCACACTAAACCAACCCAAATCTTGTGACGGTGCAAGTAAGTGAACCTGAAATATCGAATCACGAAGGAAACGTTGCCGACCGCCTCAAACCTGAGACCACAGAAGTTGGTTGAGTGAAAGGCTGGAAATTAGAATGAGACTTCTCACTTTGAAAAGAGTCGGTGAGAATTGATGATCATAAGGCTGAGAAACAATGTAAAGGTGAGCCCAAGTAGAGGATACCGTACTCCGTAGTCTGGTGTTTGCTGGCAATTCGGCCGTTTCTGCTGTTGGATCAGGTAGCGTCCGCTAGTGAAGGTGCTCAAGTCAGCCAGGGGTTTGCCTGCCTGATAACTCAAGTTCACATGCAAGCAGATCACGTACCGTACAGGCGGTACAGAGCCCAAGATTGAGTACCGGATACATGTATGTACAGTGCACCACACCATCCATACTAAACCTCAAGTCATTACGTCAGAGCGCACGTGTAAACTGCAGAAATCACCAACGTGCCACCTTCATGTAGGTGCAATCTGGAATGTGCCTTTTATTTCCAACAAATCGCCGCGAGACCGTCAGATCTTACCTGGGTAGTTTTGTGTTGTACAGCTGAGGATGTTCAATTAGCGGCAATCAGTGCGGCTCTCGCTGATCGACCAGGGGTCGCCCCGTCATTGTCACCACTTCATCCCTGTTCAAGTCCAACAGCTACCCCCGTCAGTCCGTACAGAACACTCCGATTCACCGGGCGCGCCTATTCCACTGCATTTGGATGGTGGTCGCGTCGAAGAGAAAGAAGCGGCTCCGGTGCCTGCCCGATTACATCATCTCGACCTCGACCTCGAGAACCGGCTTCAGGCGTCCTGAAGCGTGTACTCTCCATCACTACCCCTACCCCTCCCCCTCCGACGATCTGACTGCGGGACTCGGGACTCGGGATGGCCAGCACTCTCCGCCGAAGATTGATTGGG
>Ga0247781_1000420_pt1 | contig 12996 bp, 11 predicted proteins | sample UWRJL184509B5_FD_179922 | JGI IMG/M metagenome (GOLD analysis project Ga0247781, IMG submission 179922) | Plant litter microbial communities from Arlington Agricultural Research Station in Wisconsin, United States - UWRJ-L184-509B-5 | ecosystem: Environmental > Terrestrial > Plant litter >...
GGCAACTATGCTACACCCCCAAATACCAGTTCCGAGATAGAGGATCCTGCGGGCCAGAACCATGGACACATGCGAGACCCAGCAACTCGCGGCGGTGGGGAAATTTGTTCTCGGACAGTCGGTGATTCTCGAGCAGACGACCGTCATACAACTCCGAGTGGAGCCACGCTTAATATCGAAGGGGGTATGGCTAGTCCACGATACCCCGTGAACCTACACCTCACACCGAGGCTGAGCCAGATTCTAGACACACCCAGCCCGAAGCTGGTAGGCGTTCAAAATCATGATGATTTCCAACCTCAGTCATTCGTCGTGGATATGTCGGCACCCATTGGCAGCTCGGACGACGAAGACCCCCTGCCACATGGTTCCAGACCTCACACCAAACCTCGACGGGTGGGAGGAAGAGAACTTGGTGAAGTCGACGACGAGGAAGGCGGAGGTAACCACTTAGACGGCTTAAATCCTTGGTCAATCGCGAGGCTGACGGCGGCAGGACGCCCCCCTCGACAACCACTGCCGCAGACTGTTGACCGGGAGTTGGAAACTGCAGACATTCAAGTAGCACCTGGAGGGGGGGCGCGACGTCAATTGTCCACAGCGCAAATGTCGCCTCGACAATACCGCGCCGCAAACGCCATGAGCCAATCTCGTAGGCCTCCTCCGTTCAAGGGCCCGGGAGGACCATATAAGAAGCCAACTATCACGCATGTCAGAGGAGATGCATCAAAGGGAGCAAAGATCCAAACAACACTCGAGCGATTCCGCCACATCAATCAACCCATTGTGGATACAGGAGAAGGATCACAGTCTCCAAGCCCCCAAACGACACTTTCTAACGATAGCAGCTTCCCGACTCGCCTTCCCAAGGAGGATCCAAGAGGCTATCTACTCAGGGGACAGCATACCATTGCCAACGACATGCCGAACAAACTTCGACGTCTAAAGACAGAGCTTCTCCCATTGGAAATGACACCGCTCGGCTCTGGGACACATACACTTAGGCTCACAGTGAATGTGAGCACGTCTGTCATAGCAACCCTATTTGAGAAGATATCACCACTCGACGGATACAGCAGCGATGGGAAAGTCGAACGCGGACTTCACGACTATATAGAACCCGATGAAATTGATAAGCTGATCGCTCAAGCAGAAGCTATGTCCAGGGAATAGTTCCAGATATTTCGCCTCCGCGGGTTGATACAACACACTGGCAGAGTGTTAATTACATTGCTCATATAATCTAGATATAGATGTCTGCTCGTCCTGATTTTGCTCATCTAGACAGTCAATCTCAAGGGAGGGTTTCTGGCGTCACATATATCCTGTACCATGGAAATCATCAAGGAGAACCGGAGATTAATTCAAACAAGTTCCTGCCACTGGCTGGAAGTGAGGGGTTGGGTGAATATAGACGTGGATCACATAACGGTCCTTTAATATAGCTTTGCATCTAGACCAGACCAAGGAGCAGATGGAGGAGGGAAACTAGAAGACGTCAGCTAGTTGCATTTTCAACAAAATACCAATGCAATGGTACCTTCTTGTTTTCTGCTTGGCACAAACATATATCGTCTGGATCCAGAGAACAATCAAGTTGTCCGTGCTTCTTCGGGATCCATTGACGGCTGTGAACCTTCTATGGCATCTTCTCGGGAATCGGGAGGAGTAGCCAATAGCTGGACATGGGGTACTAATGTGGCCCTACGCTTGAGCGGACTTGCATGATGCAGAACACAATGGGTTGTGTGCCCCTTTTTGCAGGACGCCGAGAATAGACCTTCCATTTTGCTATGGACATGGTACAGTGCTCGTTGTTGTATGAACTGGACACATGGGTGGTTTGTTTGCTTGCCATTGTCAATATTTGCCGTCGGCGTTCCTGGTTCCTATCTGGAACTTCGATGTGGAATCCAGACCTCCCTGGGTACAATAAACTTTATGCCAAACGTCGGTCATCACTGTGGCCCCCTTTGATGGTGGACTGGAGGTTAATCTGCGTGAACCAAGCCAACTGTGCTGCAAAGAAAAAAAAGGTAGTCTGATACGATTGAAGAGATGCCATGCAGTATGCGTGAGTATCCGGAGGCAGAATTTTTGATTGATTATAATACGTTAGAAAGACATCATCAGGATCAGCGTCAACCGTTGCACTGCCGCAGTTTGAGGGGATACGATAAAAAAGACCTGTCTTTAACCCGTGTAAATACGAGGTTGTAGTGTAAAATATACCCACTTGTGCTTGTGACATGGCCAAGGACCCATGGACGTCATACCGAACATGTGCCACTGGTGTGGTCCAGTGCAAGGCGATAGCGCCAGGGCCGTTTCCAGTTTGGCGCTCAAGGGGGAGAGACGCGGCTGCCTGGTAGCTTTTGGTGCTAAACTCGCTCGCTGGGAATCCCCACCCGTCCAATCATGTCAAAGTTTGTCCTAGTGCACAGCCTAACTAGGGTACTCCACATTTACTGGTATGTACACCTTCCCTCTCCTGGGAGCAGCTTTTGAAGGTGAAACTTCCAAACCGCACTGCCCAGTTATCTATCCCCGGGAAGTTTAGTCGTGGTTATTGCCGTGATCTTCGGATTTGGGTTTTCTGCTCTTTTGAAAAAGGATCCCCTCCAACACCGTGCAAGCAGCGACAGGAAATTCGTACATCGACCAGTCGTTCAGGCGTCAATCCCGCAAACATTAGCAATCCCCGACACGAGCTATTCGCAAGAGGGTGCTGTTGTTCAAGATGCGCTGTGTGTAGGGCGATGCTGCGTTGCTCCTAGTGGTTCTTTGGTCCTGCACACCCCTTTTCGGCGTGATTCGACCATGCGAACAAGCCATAACCACGACGAGTCCCGAGCCGCGACCGCCGCCGAAGCCGATTATTGTGCCCGAGCCCATCGTCGCCATTGCCGTTATCGTTATGGGGAACAAGATCCAACGGGTTTACCGACACATGTACCTGCAAAGTCAACGGTCGATAGTCTGGATATGACTGGCTTCGCTCGTCCCACCTCCTTGGGCGGCGGGACAAGGGACCAGGAGGATGAGGACCACCACCAATTGCCAACAAACTTGGATAATCAACGCTCTGGCTACCGCTCTCGCTTGCGTCTACCCAAGCTCTGGTCATTGACTCCCAGCGTGACGCTGGTCCTCATACTTGCCATTCTCTCTCGACCATGCGGCGCTACTTTCATTGCCTTCGAGAACTGTCTATCCGAGTCTTACGTCAACAACGAACCAAAGCTGCTTCAATGGGTGCCTGCAGGTGTCGATGCCTCGTTCATCACGACTGATGCAATACACACACTTCGCATTACCATGTGGGGGAACGTAACGGGTTCTACGACGAACGACACGCTGCCGGCTTGGAACGATACCGCCTACTGGAATGATGCCAAAAAGACGGTGGGCAAGATTTTGAGCGTACCCGAGCCGAATGCCGCCAATAAGCTCACGACGCTGCTCAGTGAAATTAAATTTCTCACATACCAGCCGTTTTTCGAGAGCGCAAACTTCTGCACCGACAAGCTGGTGAACGCGTCGTGCCCTCTGGGCCCCGTCTTCAACGCAACTCCGAGGTAGGTTGTCGCGATATGCTAGCTTCCCACCTCCCAGGTCCAATATCTGTCTGCCCAATTGGTGAATACCTTACTGACTGACGTGGTCTGAATCGTAGCTTGTTCCCATATTCGCTTCCGTCTGTTCATATTAGTAACGACTTCGACGCATCATATGCCTTCACTTCGTTCTCGGCCAAATTTCTGCTTATAAACGGCGATGTGAAAGGGACCGACCTAGGATGCGTCCTGGCCACGGTGACGCCTGATATAGGAGATTTGACGTGGATGCTCAAATTTCTACCTCTGGTCATCCTTCTCTTCGTTGGTGCTGCCACTATTTTTGCGGGTATTTGGAGCCCTTGGGGCACATCTGACATATTCCACTGGTCTTCCAACTATGGCCGCGATCCCGATCTCCTACGGCTGGTGACGCCTGGCTTTGGAGACTGTCTGCAATATATTCAGTTCGTCGCTCTGACGGGCGGCCTAACACTCAACTACCCTGGCTTTTACCAGCCCGTCGTTAGCCAGGCGTCGTGGTCGACATTGATGTTTAACCAGAGCTTCGTCAGCAAGGCCCCAGGCTGGATCAGCGTGAGGGATGGCATTTATGTTACAGATGGCATCTACGGCCTGCAGAAGCTGGCCCAGCTGGTCGGGATGGGGAACGTCGAGGATATCTGGGCTGGCATGATGGTGTGGCTGCTTGTCATCATTGCCGCCATGTTTGTTCTCATCCAAGGTGGCTTTGCCGTGCAGTGGATTTATCGGTTTGTAAAGAGGATCCAGGAGGAAGACCTCCGCGCCAAGAACATACCCTTCACGCTCGGCAACGTGGTCAGGATTGTCTTGAACTATTTCCTGCTTCCCATTGTCGCCTTGTCGACCTTCCAACTCGTGGTCTCGGGCGCATCTCCGGCCTACACGGTGGCCCTGGCCGTTGTTACGCTGATACTAATCATTGGATTCGCTGGGTGGCTCCTTTACTTGATTGCGACGACCAAGCCGCGGGCTTTCTTGTTTGACGATCTGCCTACGGTGCTGCTCTACGGTCCTTTGTACAACACGTATTCGGACGAGGCGGCAGCCTTCGCCCTGATACCCGTCTTTTTGACATTCCTTCGCGGCATTGCCGTCGGAGCCGTTCAGCCCGCCGGGGTGGCGCAACTCGTTCTGCTCGCCATCTGTGAGATTGTCCAGATACTAACGCTTCATGCATTCCGTCCCTTCCACTCACCTACGTCGATGAACGCTTACCACACCCTGTTCTCCGCCCTCCGCCTGGTCACCGTCCTTCTCATGGTGGCATTCATTCCCTCGCTTGGTGTCAAGGAAGGCGATAGGGGTTGGATTGGCTATGTGATTTTACTCATTCACGCTGGAGTTTTGGTGCTGGGCTTCTTCCTTAACGCCATTCAAACCATTGTCGAGGTTGTGGCCCGAATGCTCGGGGCCGGTGGCGATGATGTTCGTGGACAGTCGAGGGGCGGTCTCTCCAAAATCTTTGGCATGCGACAATTGTCCCGCCGCATGTCGCGACGGGAAACGGGACCCTCTCGACAAAGCCAGCTATCCAGTTCGGCAATGCTGGATGCCGAGGAAGCGTCCAAGACGGGATATGCCATGCCCGGAGGCCGGATAAGGAGCGAGTCAGCAGGTAGCATGGGCGTCTTCGTGCATCATCGTCAGAGAAGCTCATCAGGGCTGGATCATGTCAGCCTCGACGCGCCAGCTCGCGCCAATTTCGATAGTGGTGCGAGCTCCTTTACTCCAACCACACCAGGAGAGGCGAGCACATTCTCGTTTCTCCCATCTCCCCGGCCCGGGAATGGCCTGGGCATACAAGCCTCTGATCCTTACTACCGGCCTCCGAGACAACGTCGTCCAACTCTCGAGGCCTCATCACCTTCAGCTACCAAGACGAGCCAGTGGCCTCGGAAGCGCCTCAGCATAATAGCAGGAGGCGCATTTAACGACCCATTGGAATTAGATGGCCAGATTTCGAGAAGCGTGACACCAGCCCCTTACGCGCAGCAGGCCTATGCACAGCAGCCCACCACTCCGTTTACACCAAGGACCGACTATTCGACACGCGAGGTCGATTTCTACTTTGGTGTTAGAGGTCAGCGGCTCAACTCCGATGCTCCAGGTCGTAAACTGGGAACTGGGCCGGCCGATCCAACCGGACCGATGGCTTCGGCAGCAGGATGGTTGAGGAACATATTTGGAGCCAAGAGCAAGGAGAAAGGAAAGGGCTTTGAGGTAGTTAGAAGCGCACGGATGCCACCTGCGATGCGTGCGGCTGGGGGGGAGTTCGAAGACGAAGCCCCCCCAGAAGGGATACCGGTCGCCATGGGCGTGCTACGAAACGGACCGATTGAGTCCGATGATGAGGACGAGAGGCGGCAGATAAGAGCTGCTCGCCCGATACTAGTCGAACCACCAGAAGCAGAGCTCTTGGATGAGGGCGGGAATCCACGCCCAGAAGACGCGGATGACCCGGAGCCACCGGGGTTTTCGAATGCCCTCACTCCCCGTGTGCCGATGCCTGATTTGGGCGGCGAGATTATCATGCCGACCAGGACGCAATTGAAAACCTCTGCTAGGCATAACCTCCAGCCGACCGATAATAACCTGCCGCCGGATACGGATACTCCATCTCTTCCACGGAAAAGCTCGAAACGAACTCCGGACCATTCTCGAAATTCATCAGTCAACCTGACCCGTCCTGCACCAAATACGGGGTCCTAATGTCGATGTAATGTGGTCTCATTTGACTTGGGGGAATACTTCCGGCTTTCTTTTGGATACATCCGGTCACAGCAGATGGTCTCAAGGTGGGCGAAGTCAGTCGGCTGGATATTTGTGGTTGATACCCGCAAGAGAAGAGTGTATATATATGGGTATCTGTTGTGTATGTATGGTTGTAGTATCTTAGTTGTCTTTGGTTTGGATTTGCTTCTATTTTTCTTTTTTCTTCCCAACCCGGCTTCAAGATGGGAAATGGGCGGCTCTGGGTATAATCTGATATTTTTAGCGTCGGCGCATGAAAACCGGGATATACTACTCCTGGCGGTGGTCTTTTTCTTTGATTTTGTGGATAATAGCCGCTGACATAGTTAATTGCTTGAGTTAGCAGGGCATGGTGGAAATACATATGGGTGAAATACTGCTGTTTACAAGGTCTATTGGATGCAAAGTGTGCCCAACTTTGGTTGTCTATTGAGATTATGTATGCCTAATAGAGAAGAGTCTCATGTTTGTCCTGGCTAGACAAGACAAGGTACCAGTTGGAATAAGCATATCCTCCCGAGTCAAAGCCCTCCTCTACGAAACTACGTAGATACCCATTCTCAATCACCTTCTCCTCCCTGAGAAGCCCCCGGGTACGGAACAGGCAAGTACAGATAAGTATGTTCCTGCTCACCGTCCAACCCAGCTTCGGCCTCAGGAAAGGGAACATATCCGCTCTGTGTATAGAGCGACAGAGCGGCTGTGTTATTCCTCGCCACACCAACCGTCAGGAAGAGGTCCGGGACGGGGGCGGCGGCGGTATCTTTGGTCCCTCGAGCTAGTGCGGCGGCTTGGGTCTGGACTTGATGGATGGCTTCGCGCATGAGGCGGCGGGCTATTCCGTGGCGGCGGGCCTCGGGGGCCGTCCAGACTGCGTTGATTTCCCAGTTTAGGGGGGTGGGCCGGTCTTCTTTGTCGGTCTGTTTCAGCCTCAGGAGTTCGGGCGGGGTTGCCATGGGACCAACGACGGTTGTTGATGAGAGAACGTTGAGTTTGTTGTCTTGGTTCTGATCACTGTTGGCGCGGGTCACGGCGACGAGGGTTGTGACTAGCGGGTTGAGGAGGCGTGATTTCCACCTTTCGTCGTAGTATGTTATTTCCCGCGCGTAGGTTGACGAGAAGGCTGTGTGATGGGCCGATATGTATTAGTCTTGGTTAGTTACCCAAGTATATATGTAAGTGATGCTTAGGTTGAGGTAGAATGGAGAGCGAGGCTTGCAAGGGGAGAGTATATTATTTCGGGGTGGTTAGTTCTTGGAGATCTATACTGATATGTAAAACCTGATAGTTCTTTTTTTCCCAATCGAAGTAAAAGTGTTTAAGAATAAATTTCGGAGTGTTATCCTCACTTACACGATGGGTCGGTCTGCAGGGCTCTTAGTCGAAAGGGTTTATAGTATTCCAAGTTGAAGGCAATGCCTTCTTCAGTTCTGGGGATGGTTTTAATATCGTACTCCATTGTGAAAAGAAAAATATAAAATACACGGACGAGCTTTCACCAAACGAGTTGACTTTTTCAACAGGCAGGAGAAGCGAATAGATGGTGAACTTGGTTGATATACTGGGCCTAGTATTGGTATCGAACTGTCCACGGGCAGTGAGCCTGGTAAATGAATACTCGTGGGTGACTCATCAAGAGCTGAAGAAGGTCATCACCTGTCTCAATGAGTCCTGGCAGGACGTCGCTCAGCCTCACTTCTCCGCATCTAATTACATTGGGCTTGCTTTATCAATAGCCTAAACAGGAAGGTGGATTCAATGCCCATGTCTGGGCAGCCATCAGAGATAATCATAAAATAGAAACCAGAGAGAGGTATTAAGTCGTAGACTTCGTCACGCGCCAGCCAACAAACAAGATATAAACCCAGATACCCATATGTACATAATCCAACGTCAGAGGCTGCAAATCTGCTCTGGATAACTCCTGCTGTTGCCTCCTCAAACCCCGAAAAACGAGGTAAATATACGGGCAAGTAAACCCAATGGCCAAACTGTTTTCAGTTCGTAAATATCCACCCCCTTGCTAAAACCCATTCATGACTGCCAATCCGGCAACTCCCGCTGCCATGGCGCCGAAGCAGGCGGCAGTTGGTCTCGCAGCCATATTGTCCGTGCCAAAAAAGAAGCCTCCCGCCGTTGTTCCTGTCATGGTGCACATACTAGGCTGCAGGCCGCTGCAGGCCACACTGGACAAGCTACTACCTATACATAGATGTTGTGTCAGTAGTCTGGAATAAGAGGAATAGCTCCTTTGCCGAGTGACGGAAATGTGCATACATATACTTGACGCGCTGGTCGGCCCGACATTCGCCTGGCCGCCGTTGGTGATGGTCGTACCGTCGCCCCCAGGGACCACTATGGTGACGCCAAAGCCACCTTGTCCGGCCAGCTGTGAGGTACATGCGCCGTAGTTGGCGCTACACTGGCTGACCGCTGCCGAACAGTCCCCACGATTGGCAAAGTAGGTCGCGATGTATGGGTACGAGAAGTACGCATTCGGCACAAACGAGACGGCGGTTTTTGTCGGAACAGGCGTTACGAAGCTCGCTGGCGCTGTGCCAGTGCAGACGGCGCTGGGCAGAATGCATGTTAGTGTTGCGTGGCTGAAGCACTATCTGCCCACCATCAAACTTACTTTGCTGGACAGCATGCTGGGTCATTGCTCTCGTCAAGCGCACATCTTTGGCCATTTTGGCAGCACACGCCGGCGAAAGCGTTGCCCTGGCTCGCGCAGCTGAAGAAATTCGCGATGCAGCCCTGCCTCTTCCAAAGAGACCGAACCTGCGCCCGAACTGTCTCGACTGGCTGGAAAGGTTGCTGAACAGCGCAGACTGGTGATATGGATATAACAACTAGAAGCAATATGATATCCCACGCCCTTGGGCTGGGTCTTTGTGACCAGATCCCCATCCTCGTCCAATTTCGAGCTTAGAGCTTGGGACCTATTCAGGTGATAATGGTGCGCTGCCGAATCGCCGAGGGAGGGAAACAAAAACACCCGACCTTGTCAGTTGTTGTTTAGTTCGGAGATTTGTTGGGCGGATGGAATCCTTTGGATCACCGATGGAGAGAGAGGGTCGCAATTTGGGCGGCGCAATCGGACTTGAGGTGGTGAGCTCCAGACTGGATCCGATATCCGTACTGAGGTCTGCTTAGGACAGAGGGCGTAACTGCAACGTGATACCGTGGAATATGTACGGAATATTGGGCTGCTGAGAGCGCTATGTCGAATGTGATATATTTGGGTACTCCGCGGTGGTTAGTATATACAAAAAATAACAATCAGCCTTCAAAAAAGACAATGAGCCGCAACGTTTATTTCGGCATCTTTGGTCAATTGATTTCCAAGGCGTCGTATGGTTCACGGGCAGTTAGTTGGACAGGTAATGGCAGGCTGGATAGGGCAGCAATTGATGGTGGTGCGGCAGACTGGATGCAGGTGAGATGGCTGGTGTCTGCTGTCGACTTGAGACTGACCAACCACAATCGACCAACTGTGATGTCATCCCAGGGTGGTTGAGTCGGCACAGCAACTCGCTCCAAATTGGCGGGGAGGGGTGCTAGGCGGGGTAAACACCTGAGAGCGGTCAACGATTACGCTACGGTGCAGCGTCGCAATCGTGGCACTCAGTCCTCCAGGGGTCTACTTGCAGACACGTGACATGTCGATGCACCTCGTTGTTCATGGCTCGTATTCTGTAATCCACATATAATTCTGACCACGGGGCGAGGTTTCACCATAAAATGGTCCAAGCCCTGACTTGACCATTACTCCGGAGTCTGGATCAAGAGGACGGTGACCCCCTCAGGTGCCCAAGGATGGCGCGGAGCCGTAAAAGGGCCGGGGCTACCGCGTCATTGGCTGCTCCTCCTGTCTGCTCCAGCTGCTTGACTTCATCCCGAGCTTGCTCGACCAGAGATCCGAGATCTCCCCAGACCTCATCTTGGTATTCTGTCAGGACACGGGACCATTGCCCGATCCATGCCTGCCACGCCTCGTCCCTGTCCGCTGTTCCCATATGCATGCCCAAGTCGAGATGTGCCGCTGGTCCTGTCTCGCGTAAATAGGCCGGGGTAAAATTGAGGGTATTATCCCACATGGTCGAGCGGCCGTTGCTATTCTCATCTCCTTCGCCAAATAAGGCGCGGCGCAGGTTTGACATTTCGCTGGGCGATAACGTCTCGTCCTCAAACCTAGAAATATCACCATCGTCAAAGGACGAGAGGAGGTTCACGACGTCCTGGCCATCATGCGCCTGCTGCTCTGCGACAGACAGTGAGAATCCGGGGGTCTCACCTGTGACTCTCGACGACGCCGTGACGTGAGTGCTGGATCGCCATGATTCTTCAAGCGCGCTTGTTGGTTCTGTCGGTATCCATGGACCTGTGCTGTCCAAGAAAGCCGAGAAAGACGCCTCTTCCGCCGCCACGTGCGCCTGGATCGAGCCTGATTTCAGAGTTTCGCTACCTGCGATATTGGGCCGGACTAGCGTTGAGGTCTCACCAACTCTCGAGAGGCTCTCCTCTGCCCTGGAGGCCCTGGACGACTCTGCTTTCTCACTGCCCCTTATAGCGGCAAGCCCACTCGCCTGAGGAGCGCCCGAAAACAGGGCCGAGGGGAGCGACGCGGCGGATTTCGCGACCCGGGATAGCAATGCACCCCCCGGCTCCGACTCTTCCAGGGCAGCTTGTTGTTGTTCCGTGTCAGGGGCGTGTTCCTGTTTGTCCTTTCCCTTTCCTTTGGCGTCTTTCTCCCCGTTCTTGTCTCCGTTGTCTCCCATGGTTTCGGTTTCGGTACCACAATGTCGGGCGGTTCCAAACAAAGGTCAAGGTTTTGAGCCAGATCAAAAAACCCCACTGGAAATGACCCCTCGGTCTGAGGTGAAATTCCTCGTGGCTGCCAGCGGAGTGGCTAGTACGGATATGGCAGAGGAGGCAGAAAAGCGGGAGAAAGAGGTTGAATTAAATGCCTGGATTCGACGCGCGTTTTGTGTTTTTGGATGATCACTTGATTGCGATAGTAACTGGTGATGGGCCAAACAAAGCCTTGCAGAGCTGCAAACTTGTTTAGCTGGAGCAATATCAAATAGATCGTTTGGCGTCAAGTTGTTTCTGCTTGATGGGGCAGCAGCACAGTACGACTATGGTAGGGTGGTAATAAGATTGGCGCACTGTATTTTATGAACGTAGATTTATAAGGATGACGATGAGATATATTCCGTACATGTACAACTAAGCCAGAAAGAAGCAGTCTTGATAAACTCTCTGTAACCTTTTTTCCTTGAGGGTCTATTTTTTTCAACGAAAAGTAGTTGGGAATGTAGCATTGCAAACCCCCTTGGAAATGCTAGGCGGAGGTCAAATAGACCTTGGATATGTTCGTATCTTGTACAGTAGCGCCTTCCTGATGGCCAATTTGGCCCATGATCGAATTTCCGTTCCCGACACGCCAATATGTATACACACCGCACAGCAATGACGGCTAGAAGTACATAGGTGTAGAATCAGGATGTTGTGATGGGGAAAAACGGCAACAGCAGGATTGAGTCGGGCACACGGCGGGCAGCAAGAAGTCCGTGGAAGGAGGCGCCACTTGGTGTTGAGTCTTGCAGGTAGCCAGTTAGGAGCCAGTGTCAGTTGGGTCGGGCAGCAGGCTTCTTGCCTCAATTACGCACTGTGCGCCAGACGCCAGTGGTGGCCCTGCTGTGCTTGGCGGGGAGAGTGGGCAGTGGGCAAGAGAGATCCATTGACAGCCCTTTTGGCTTTTGGCTTTTGGCTTTTGGGAGGGGAGTGGAGGGTCCTGTGTTGGGTGGGCATGCCAGTAACCAACACCATCTCCCGTCATTTCATTTTGAGCTTAACTCCAGCCCCAGGTCGCTTCCAAGATCTCCAAGCTTCAGCATCAGCATTCGCACTTCCACTCGACCTACACCTACAACTTTGGACCAGAAACCACACGCGATTCCTGATACCCCGCATTCTCTTGTACGCAATCCAAACCTGGCCTTAGGGCAACGACTGTCTTTTTCCCTTTCGCTTCAAGTTCGACTTCTTTGTCGCCTACCGCGACCGTCCATTTTGGCAACAACGCCTGCTGACCATTCTCTCAACTTGCAACTAGATTCCATCCCAGCTCCCAGCACGGCCGGACTGCACCCCGTAGCACTCTCGCAAACAATCCTACGTACATAGTGCACACTCGCTGCAGCGTCAGAGAGTAGCCTGCATCCCAACCCCGTTGAGCCTTCGCACCGGATTCCAGTTTCTTCTGGACCATCGGCCATCTGCCTGTCTCGCATCCGACCAGCATTCGACACCATTTACCTGCCTGTCGTGCTGCTGCTCCGAGCGCGCCACCCGGCTGGTATCGCCTCGCCTCACCGACCTCGACCTGTCCGCTATCATCCCCCCCACATCTTCCGGATTTCTGTCTGCGCGTCAAAGGCATAAATCTCTTTCCTCTCCACTGCCAAACATCATTGGCACTCTTTTACCCACACGAATCACTTGCCGGCCTGACCGCCCGCCTCTCTCTTTCTCGACGAATTCTCGGTAGAGTGGGGGACACCCTCACCCACCTCTCCAGATCTTGAAGATGGTGGAACCGGAGGCCAACCAGCCGACATGGAAGTTCACCCAGTAA
>Ga0247781_1000421_pt1 | contig 12993 bp, 14 predicted proteins | sample UWRJL184509B5_FD_179922 | JGI IMG/M metagenome (GOLD analysis project Ga0247781, IMG submission 179922) | Plant litter microbial communities from Arlington Agricultural Research Station in Wisconsin, United States - UWRJ-L184-509B-5 | ecosystem: Environmental > Terrestrial > Plant litter >...
AGAGGTTTGGAGACTTGGGGGGGGGGGGAGGGAAGATTGAAGAGAGCCGAAGAAGAAAAGAGGAATTGGAGGAACCGGGAGACGAGAGCTCAATTTATGGGCGAGAAGCGACCGGCAGGCGAACCGGGCCCGAAGAGGAAGGGAGCAGTGACAGAACCGTTATTTAGTTAAAACCCAACATTCTGATGGACGGAGCTGCCGAGGAAGCGGCGACAAGGGGGTGAATCGTGGCCGATAAGGGGGAGAGGAAGGACCGAGACGCTGTCTCGTCGGGGGGAATTGGTTGGCTTGGACCCTGATCGTTTCACCAGTGGCGGCATGCCCAGTACGCTTGGCCAAACGAGTGTGGTTCGTCTTGAGATCCTGGTAAGCCTCGGCGTTGCTATCTTTGATTTGGCCTATTTGGGTGACGCGGAATTGGTTGGCTTGGACCCTGAAGAATGGAGGGCGCCGGTGAGGTTTTAAGTCGCCCAGAGTGTCGTAGCTATTAATACCGTTAGGATGTAAGGTGGGAAGCAGCACACCTGTGGTGCTATCCCGCGAGGGATGGTCAAACCGGAGATTCTGCATTCTAGGTCGAGTTAGTTACACCTGATCTGGACGAAGGTTGCCTCTTGATGCCAAAGACCTCACTTATGTAGGGAGGAAGACACTGGTCTCGACTCTCACGCTTCTTGATTGGATTGAGAAGGGTGAATAGGTAGTGGTTGAGGTTTGAGGTGTGGAGTATTTTGGACCCGGGAGGTTGGCCGAATGGAAGATGAATGTAGTGTACGGCACGGGCGGACGGTGGAAATGGGAGGCAGTGCTTCAAACCAGTGTGGAGGATGATTGTAGAAAGTAGAAGGTTGAATTAGGTGTTGGCAAGCGATGAGTTTGACAATATGATGGCTAAAAAGGTGACAGATTTGATAACGTGGATGGAGGGTGATGTAGAAGGTAGAGAAGTACCGGTGTGGATGGAAGGGGTTCGGCCGGTGTGCCTGCCGCTGAGACGGGACGACTGGGCCGAGGCCCCGGGAAATAAATGTGGGGAGTCTCGCCGATCCGCCAGCCGACGGAAGGAAGCTGGGTTGCCTGGCAAATTATAAACAGCTCGGGGCAGAGTGGTATGTCGTACGAGTACAACAAGACCGTGAGCACAACCCAACAAACCTCCATTTCATCTACATTCAACAACCCCAAAACGCAGGTGCACAAGCGTCTTACACCGCATCTACGAGGCCAATTCTTCACACACATTCAATTCAACCCAACTACATTTTCGCACAATTCTTCCACCGATTCTACAAGACCACCTCTCACCTACATAAAACTCACCCCAAACCGCATTTTCCACACCCCTCTTCTACTTCCCCACCTCCAAACCAAGCTGCCTACCTGCTCGCATCCTTTCTCACTTCCACCAACTGCCCTTCCTCGCGAGGTTGCCTGCCCCGCAAATACTGCTTGCAACAGAAGCATACAGACCGTAATGTTCCAACCTCAATTGTCACATATTTCTTGCCAAAACGAGAGACTTACCCTCTTCAATGCATACAGGTCCGTAAACAGCTCAATATCCTCCAAAATCTTGCCCTCACCTATCAAAAACCTCCAACGACCAGTCATCAGAGACATACACAAGATGATCCCCACACTGATCTCCTTTGACAAGGTAACTTTCTTCTTTCCCCATGCCATCTACATCTCAATGACAGGCATCATACTCACGGTCGCTGTGGTTAAATAGCTGGCAAGTGACGAGCAACGGAAAATTGCACAGCAAGCAGGCAGGTCCTTCGAAACCACACCTCGCACCTGCAACGCCCCAGCCATGGGTATTGTAGCTGCCACGCTCAATTCCATGGTCGGTGCAGGTTGGCCAGTACGGCAAGGCATACATTATATGTGTGTTGGCCAAGTCGAACTTCCCGGCACCACCGGCTACCACTCTACCATCATCGAGCACGATATCCCCGAAGATGCCGACACACTTGTAGTGTTTTACCACTACGATGGGTGTCAATTTGCCGACACGGAGGTTTGGGCAGCGGCGGTTTTCGAAAAAGGTTTACCAACGTGTCGAGTCTATAAAACCTTGCTGGAGGACCCGGTGGAGGTCGAAGAGGGCCTTGGCTGGTCCAAAGACGAGCATCCGCTTGCAACCGGCGATTCAGAAACCCAGTCACAGGCGATATGCAATGCTATATGCCGGCAGCTTTCGGGGTCTATTGCATGGTTTACCGGCACATCATTTCAGAGTTGCAAGGAGGAATACCTGGTTCCTGGTTGGCACTACGTCAACCGTCATCCCAACTCGCCGTGTGATGACCAGAAGGCTGCCGACGAGAGCGGAGTCATCCTATTTAAATGGGCGCTCGCGATTGTGTTTGGCTACCGTGGCAAAGTAGGAGAAGAAAAGGCATTGGGCAAGCCACTCCGACGTCAAGAATGGGATCAGTATCTGTATCGTATCTTCGAGCGCCTTGGTTCTAGCGGTGAAGGTGGGCTAGACCTACCACGGATTCAGGATAGCGATATCGGACGGGACCTGCTGGAGGAGTTGTTGAACGTGATGCAGGCACGGCGTTGAGCGATGAGTGTTTTCTATCTTGAATTCTAACCTTTCGTTGTAGCGTTGATTTTCGAGTTCGTTCATGGGGCCTGAAGTTATTATATTTGCACATTGAGTCAGAAACAGTCATAGTTATTAGAAGTTCACTAGCAGTACAATTATAAACACTTCGCTGCTTTACCTACCTACTTCACAGTTCAATTGCCAATATCTGATTCCCAAGAGGACGGCAGACAGCAACAGTGCTTGCTGCACCGCAAGTTATGAAAGCAACCGCCAGATTCCGGCGTAATGGGTCACGCCGGCTTGTGACAGTCGTCACGCAGCGGCTCCGGGGTGCAGCCGCCAGCAGCTGGAGAAAAGGAACAGGCCGTTGGTGCGTACATGGAGCCACTCGGCCAACTGGCTCTAGCCACATCATGCAATTAATAATGTAGGACCAAGCCACAAGAGGGGAAAGAGGGGCATGATCACGAAAAAGAACGTTGATGCTGTCACTGAAAGAAACTCCCCGATGAATTATCGCTAACGCCGCCATATACCACCTGTCAGATCAAACTACGCAGTACCAGAGTGCAGCCTGAACGCAATGGCGATAACAACTCCTACCCCCGAGAACAGATATAACCAAGTACCGTGGCTCACACGTCTGCCGGCGGAGCTGAAGGTCTGGATCATCAACCTTGGCATACTCGACACATCGGATGTCAAGAGCCTTCGACTCACTGCAAAGTGTTTCGACAAGATAGCTCTTCTTTGGCTGTTCTGGCAAGTGGTCACTTCGCCTCTCGAAACCGATATGGAGAGGCTACGCCAAATCGTCGCGACGCCACGTATCGCCTGGGCAGTCAAAAGCCTGGTGTTCTACGGGTTGCCGCGGAGCCTGAACATCACATCATATTTGGAAGAGCTCAGCGTCAAAGAGTTCAGACTGAAGTACAGGAAATACCACGCAAACCAGCTTCAAGATGATAGCGAAATCCAGGAGATCCTAAATGCTGGAAGATCATCTATCACCATAAACAGCATCACGCGGAATAGTTCGGGGCTGTACATAGGGGGTGACGAGTTTTTTGGCATGGTAGCGAAGCTCGGAAACCTGACTGAAGTTTCCTCCCGTCCGATGCCGGAAGAGCGAGTGCTGTTGTCAGGTCCGCAGCCGCTGACGAAGGGAATGTTGATGGGCAGTGACAAGGCGATGGAGGCGACTGGTTATGATGAGGCTGACGGATTTGTTGAAGTCTTATCCCATGTAATTGCCGTAACAAAAAACACAATTCGGAAGTTATCATGGGAGGATTCGCGCATCAGAGCCCCATTCATGCAGGCGCTCCCTATAGCTGCCTTTGACGGACTTGAGTCGATTACGCTCGCACTGTCGAGGAGCCAACCGGGTGATTTCAACCTCCTGGAAGATATCTTCGCATCGACCCCGGACGGTCACCGACTAACCGACTGCTTGACTCGCGCTGCACATAAGGTCCGCCACTTGTCGATACGCATAGCTGGACCTGATTACGGTGTTGTCGAGGAGGAGGAGACCGAACTGGAGGAGGCCATTGCTGCATGCTTCACAAAGGACGACTGTGCTTTGGAGACACTGAGATGGGAAAGGTTTTTCGGAGAAACATATGATGTGGTTGGGTTGTTGGACTTGTTACGGGCCAACTGTAAGACGTTGAAAACAATTACCTTGGTCAGGCTTGCTTTGAACGCCAGTGAACTGCGGGAACTTGGCAACATCACCTTCGATAAGCTGGAAACCGTCCAGATTCTGTCCGAACAACACACCCTCAAACTAGACGCTTTATTGCGCAAAACCTTGTTGGGAATACGACACGATGGCCCTAAGGAATGGATACAGCACGAGACAATGGCCGGTGAAAAGTTGTGGTATATCCCAGCAGATTTGCTCGCAAGGTTTATCAAGACAGGCAAGGAATACGACTGGATAAGGCTTATGGAGGTTCCTTCGGCGATAAACTTGATCTTCCAAGATCGAGAGGCATGGGGAAATGAGTACGTTTTCGCAACGTGTTGTTGTGGTGACATCATCTGCGACTGTCGTAGAATCACACCGGGTCATCCCGGGGGTGACTTGGCAAAGTGGTTTACGCACGAGGCAGAACGTTCAGGGTATTTGACGAAGAAAGATTTTATAAAACCGCCGTATGAGGAACTGCCGTGGGAAGACGAAGCCGAAGGCGACTCGCAGTGAAGAGGTCAGAGGTGGTAAGGTGTGGTTAGAAATAGGGCTTGAAGCAAGGAATCTTGAGTAGTATAATATATTATGTAGTTTGGGGTTAATTGACGTCAAGATAGTGCTTGTTTGTTACTTTGGGTATATAAATAAAAGCTCTTCATCTCATCGGCGACGACGAACCTTATAAGCAACAAGCTCCCAGTACAGCTTATACAGCGAAATCAACGTCAGTCCTTCTTGTACGTTTTCCTGCGTTCTCCAAACTGTGTACCTGACATACTCTAAACTCCTTGACAGGTATTGCCGATCTGACGAGAGGGAGGAAGATGCGAAAACGAGAAGCCCTTCCCATACCATATAGTACCCTCATCTATTGTGCCCTTCCCATCACATAACAGCCGCCTCCCATCCCATGATAAGCGCCTCCCATCCCATGACAGCCGCCTCCCATCCCATGACAAGCGCCTCCCATCCCATGATAAGCGCCTCCCATCCCATGATAGGCGCCTCCCATCCCATGACAGCCGCCTCCCATCATATAACAGCCGCCTCCCATCCCATCCCAATAATAAAGACAATCACGTTCGTTGCTCTCTCCGCGGGCCTCGTCAGCCTACAGTACTTCAGTACCCTCCCAAAAAAGTCGGCATTAGACCTAGCTGCCACCCTTACAACCAATATCGAATAAGCCCTCATCCAAGGCCGGTGCGTCTCCTTCATTACGCTCAACGTACATAAAACGTTCGATGCACTTTTCTATTAACACTTCCTCAAGTATATAAAATAAAAGGGTGGCATCTCACTTCCTCAAAGCTTTCCTCACACACCAATATAGAAGGGCGAGGCTAGAAGGTGCGTACACAAGCCGATTCAAACTCTTTTGTGGAACCCCACAGGGATCCCCCTATCCCCCATCCTGTACATCCTGTGCCTTGCAGAACTAATCAACCTACCTAGACAGGGACTCGAGATTCTACTACGCAAACAACATCGGCCTGAGGATCATCCACTACAACGGCGACCTTGTTGTATGCGCCGAGACCGTAGCAGCCGAAGTGGCTGAGTACAGCCACCTCAACAAGATCATATTTGACCCCTCGAGGTCAGAAGTGATGTACTTTTCTACAAAAAAAATACAAAAACCTCGGTCAGCCCCACAATACACGTGAGCGATGACTTCGTTATCGATCCCCCCAGACCCCCAACTCCGTCGCTCGACGAGAGCAACAAAGTCCCCCCATGTCCCTAATTCACGGAGCAGAAGGCATGCCCGTTGCGGCGGCCCCCGCCCTACAGGGCCCTACCAAGCTGACTGCCATATGATGGCTCGGAGTCTGGTTCGACAGAAGATTGGCCTTTAAGCGCCACGCCCAAAAGTGTGCGGCCAAGGCCACCAAGGTGGCTAGACACCTCCGCAACCTCGCGAATACCGAAAAACGGCCTTCCGGCAGATGATATGATGCGCAAAGTAGTCACCACCGTCGTCCTCCCCACTATCTTGAACGGGGCAGAGTGCTGGTACGGTGGCACGACCAAGCCCGTGTGGAACTGGTCTGGTATTGTCTTGTGTTCTAAGCTATGGACCAAGGAAATGGGCGGAGGCCAGTTGCATCAACAAAGTGGTGGCCTGCACCTTTGGGGATGGATCCTGCCCATCACGTGGGGTCCACTCCCAACAGCCTGCCAAACAAGTTCGCGGCAGCAAAACGTTCACTAGTGCCGGTGTCAAGTGGTACATCGACATCATACGACTGGTAATTAATTTAGCAACTATGGCAGCTCAGCCAGACTGGAAGACGACTCCGTGCAGAACCCTCTGTAGAGACCAAGGCGTCCTTTCCGCCGAGTACACCCTCGGGGAGATCAGGCTCCGGTACGCCCTCAGGCTCCGGACGTTCGACAAACAACACCCTCTCGTCAGCCGCTTGGACGTCCCGGAGCCAGAGGCCGTACGGCCGGCACCCCCTTAAACCTGCCAAGGCAACCAGGCAAACTACGGAGTACAGTACCCGGAGGTGGGGTGGCGAGAGTTTGGTTTCTCTAGGGTCGTCAGTACGCATCTCTACATCAGCGGGTCAGATCCCGTGGGGGGGCCTGACCTGCAACCTACATGGGGAAGGGATTGCCGTCCTACGGGGCGAGGGCTCTACTTTTACGGTGGTTAGCGATGGGGGTGGCGCCTGTAGCATGCAGGAAGTCTTAGATAGCACTCAGACAAATGAAAACAAGGAGGCTCTACAACAGGCGGGGAAAAGGGGGAAACATGGACCCCGTACGTCATCTTGACGGAAAACATAGGACATCTATACGTCTTTGTAAAAGATTGAAGCTGTGGCCCCGGAGGCGCATTCATTTTACACTTTCTTTTGTCTGCAGAGGGCTATGCCCCGAGCCTGATCCTGATCTGGCCATAAAGGCCGTCAACAAGCCCCCAGGCACACTAGAACTACGCAGCCAGGCGACTAGCGGGAAGGGATAACTACCCTAGTAACAAATATGCCACGGTAAGCCCCACGACTGGTGGTAACAGGTTGTCAGGCAGAGCAATACCGGCGAAAGCGCTTGAGCTAGAATTGCTGTGCGGGCACAATAATAACAACAACAGCGGGGTGACCAGTAGATTTGAAACCGATTTATCCTTTGTTCCGGGTGCGTCGTTCCGGAATTGGGAACTCGAAAGAGCAATACCTTGATGCATCCGGCTCGAGTACCTCTACACGACATAAACATAATAAAGGATGTTGTCAAGGACAATGAAAGTTAGTATCTACTATTCTTTATATACTAGTTAGTGAATAGCATAGGACTCGAAATGAAAGAAAAAATTGACGAACTCCTAATATAAATACACAAGCTTTTCGCTAATAGTTTGGATAATATAATATTACTTCTTCGATATTACAACATACATCATATTTTAGCAATACATCATCTACCGGCAAATGCTTTCTCATCATGGCAGCCATCCCTGTCCCGCTCCCGCCTTTGCGGACCAACTTGAACCCCGATCAGCAGGTACGAGCAATACATAGAATCACAAAAAAGCCAACGTATAGTAGCAAGAGAAGAGCATGGACAATATTGGGCTTCGGATCGACCCGTGGACGCCCAAAGCCGGCGACATCTCTGATCTTCATCAACCAAGTTTCGAACCTATGGGACATCGTCCGGACTGTCGATTCAAAAGAAGCAGAGGCAGCCCGAGCATATATCTTGGACGCCTTTGCGACCTTGGGCTATCGTAACCAACGATGGCATGCCAATATGCAACTCATGTCGGGACTTATCCCACTAGGTGCTGGTGTGAATGACGGCGATGGCACTTTTAATACTGCACCAGGGCCGGGAGCCGGGAATGCCGGAGACCAAAATGCACAGGCATGGCACACCTTATCAGCACCTAAAGCTAGCCCGAGTGAGCCGCAGGCCGCCGATAGTCATTTCACTGATCTCTGGCAACGCTACCATCGGTACCAAGGGTTTTACGCCCTTGACTATACCATTGCTCCCAACGGTACTGTCACCCGCCAAGCCAAATATTTCCGAGCCATCCCAGTCCCTCAAGGCCCCGACTCATTATGGCACGCCATCTCCTACTGGCGAGGAGTGCAGATGCCCACCATCACCGGCGTCCGGCGTTCACGTGATATCTGGCAGCACTGGAAGGTCAAAGCCCGGATTTGGACCTGGTTTGTACAATCATTGTTCGACTCTACGAGCGTCAGATTTAGAGACTACCATATACTTCAAGAACTCACGAAAACAAGATCAGAGAGATATGCAGAGGGCACGCATCCAAATGGCGCACACCACGGAGAGTTGAGCCTCCTCCGCTCTCTTTACGCTTCGCGGCAACAAGGGCTGCCAGCCTTTTCTGCCTGGCCTGGGAATCCAAGCCTAGCCAATCAAGACCCAGATATCACCTGCGATGCTATATTCCATGTCATCGCAGACTACTTTTGTACACAAGTTGTCGTATTCGCGTACAATGATAAGAAGCCGAGACTTGCCAACGCCGTCGTTCCAAGAATGGATACTTTTCAAGAACAAGGTTCTTACGAGTACTCATATCGAGCATACGGCAGCATCCTCCAGGCACCCAATCAAGTGCCCGGGTTTAATCCCCAGCAAATATTTCTCGCTACGAACGACTGGATGAACTTCGATGCAGTCGACTGGGACTACAATCAACTCCATGACAAACCAAACTTTTTCCCAACCGGGTATGCCCACAACCAAGACAATCTGCAAACCCCTTTTATCGTTCCAGCAAAATTCGATGTCGACTTTTCAAAAATCCAACACCTACCAGCCATATGGTGGCGTCCTCCATGGATCATTCCGCCCATACATCCATTAAACCCATTACCACCGTGCCACCAAACCCGCTACAATCGCATGCCAACGGGTACAGTTGTTCCAGTCGACCTCGACGAACAACTGCAGGTGATAGGACAGAGAGCACCTTTAAGATTCCGCGAACTGTATTCGCTCCACAATAATCGCCACCATACTATTAATTTCAACTGGGAACGCTTCCACGCTGGCATCGACATTGGAGGATACGCTCTAACCCACCCCTCCGAATTAGACATAGCCCAATGGCAAGGCTTGCCCGTACCACAAGCACCAAGGCCCGGACCGCCAACACTAAATATTACACATGCAGCCTCGCGAGGATGGGCTCATCCTGTCCCACCAAATATACTCTTTCCGCTAGTCCGTCTGACGCTTGTAACCCGAAAATACCAATACAGACATGGGACTCCAACGTACGACCCTGATGGGAATATTGACAAAGATGAGTATAATAAATATGTGGGACGTTTAGGTAATATGGACAAATTCTTGGAAGATATGGATATAATGTACACTTGATAACTAGGTAGTTTTGTCTTTTATGATGGACATTTGTTATTACTGTTTTAAAAAGTAGCTAGTTTCAATATATTAAAACTTCAGAAACTCCTTGCCCAACCTATTTATTTACAGTACCAGCTTTCTATTTATCCGAATCATTGAATACCTATACATTACACAAAGTAAGGCTAGCTATCCTCCTCATCAACAGCCGGTGGAGCTGTCGAAAAGGTTTGCGGCGGGTGCCAAAGGCTCATCGTATCATCGATCGGCGCGGTTTTAAAAAGCTCGAGAATCCAAAATAATTCATAATCCCAACAGTCATTCAACAGTCCGGTTGCCGTAGTTTGTTCTGTAAATTGATGGTATTATATTAGTAACTATTATTAATTCATACCAGATTTGGATACTTTTGACCTTGCCTTTTAGATGAACCAGGGCAACTGTATGTCTCATAAACGTCATCTGATGTGGCTGTAAGTACTTCAGTTGTGTCTTGTCTGTAGCCTCCCAACGTATATTCATGAGATGGCATTTTTTGAAGAATTGCCAATAGATCAGGATTGTGCTCGCACACTCTTGCACCTTCTGGGCAAAAATCGCAGATGGGTGGCCTCTCGGCCCGTACTGTGTTTCCTAGAGAGGTGGCACCGTCAGAATGAACGTACTAGCATTGTGCGGGCAGGTCAAGTCGTGGGACACAACGTCGATGGGATTCGTAAATAGCCACTTACCAACGGCATGTTGGCGCTTCTGTTGTCCCGAGCCCAGCGAGCTCGGCTGGAGGTGCTGTAAGACACTTGGTGGAGGATGAGGAAGCAAGACAGGTAGACAGTAAACCATGTTTGCCCGTTTCGAGACACAAGGTAATTCTCCAACCTCTCCAATACGGCAGGTACGAGATCTTTGAGCATCCTCTCATGTCGAATGCTCTCGAGTTGGGCGACAATCATCCCTGGCACTGTTGGGCCGGCGGTTTTGCCGGCTTGCCATCCCGACGTTCCTTCTTTGCAGAGCCATTCCGAACTGCTTTCATGGCGTAGTGCGAACCACATCCGAACAACCATCATCAGAAATCCTTTAGGTCATTGCCAACGTGTGCCGCTTTATCGTCGTATGCTGGATACCGAGTATTGGTAGCTCGACACTCCATCGCAATCATATAGAACGTGGCCTTTACCAGCTCATCTGAGCCTTTGGCCGCCTCATAAAGGCCATCAACTGTGTTTTCGTAAATGTACGACTCAAACTCCGCAGCAGCCTCGTCTATATCTGCAAGACAATAAGGCTGCAACTTCTGCTCCTTGACATCTTCATTTTCGCTACATCTCCTGATTGTAATATCTCCTTCTCGCAATTGGAACCGCCGTACCCGGAGCTGCATGGGGGTTTTGCAAAGTCTAGAGGTCACTTCGAAGGTGAGAATATGGTAGTCGGAATGGTCATACACGTCGACCTTTTGTATAAGTGTAAGCCGCTTTGTGCCTTGGAAGCCGTCGAAGCAATGGAGGGTGCCGTGCCTGAGCTTGGTCCTACAGCAAACAACTCTGTACTTAGTTTTCTTGTTAAACCTGCCTAAGGCGGCACATGCCTTGCAGAGAAAGTCTGGTGCAGGCCCAGGATCGGAACACTGCCAACGTTTGTATTGTTAGTCCTGCCCACAGCTGGTAAATGTCGTATCTTCTACATACCCGCAATCTCTGCAGACGACAACGCAGGCAGGCTCCCCTCTTCCGTGTCTTGGCGGTTTCTTCCCGAGCGTTCTCGTCATATTCGTCGAAACTGCGTCTCTTCTTCTGCTGATTGGATGTCTTGGGGGGCAGCTTGGTAGCTGTGGTCTTGGACGGTCTAGCCTTAGATGGTCTGGCCTTGCTGGTATTGGATGCATCGGGCTGGGTTACCTCCCTCGGCTTCGCCGGCCGACCTCTCTTCTTAGCGGGCGGCGAGGTCGTCGCATTGTGGAGAGGTGGGCTTTGTAAGATGCGTTCGACGGGGCTCCCATCCGGTTTAGGTGCGATGGTTGTAAGGGGTGGCTTGGTGCCTGGGGTCATAGACGGTCCAGCTGAGCCGGCGTTAGGCCCATCAAACTGGCTTACGTTGCTCAGCTCCGCCAGCCGACTGCCATCTTTGGTGGGCGGCGGGGCCGTCGTGGAGTGGGGAGGCGGGGCCCTCAAGATACATTCGACCGGGCTCTCGCCCGGGTATCCGACGGAACTTACGTGATGTCCACAACCGGGGTCAATGACAAGCTCTGGCGCGAGGGTAGGTGGAATGTAAGGCTGTGATGGGCTGGCTATGCCCTGGTCCCATGTTAAAGCATTGTGCTCGACGGCAGTGGTGTTATGGGGGTGAGTGTGACCAGGGCACAATTCGACGGGGCTCTGTTGCGGTCCGGGCGCGGTAGAATTACTGTGATGTCCATGGCGGAAGGCAATTTCCGGCCCTAGCCTAAGCGTGGTTGGAATGGAACGATGCGATGGGCCGGTCATATTCCGGTTCCATGTCAAAGCATTGTACTCGTCATGGGGATGAGTGCGGTCAAAGGACGATTCCGTCGTGTATGTCGAATATTGGTTCGAGGACCAGTGCGGGCTGACGACATCTTGGGAGTTTCTCTGTACGAGAAGAGTCTCCGAGGATGGCCAGGACCAAGATTGAGTGCTCAAATCAGGACTCACAATATCAGATGATGGATAGTTGTGTGCGCCAGGTGGATATCCTGCAATTCGTGGGCTTGTGAGCGTTTTCGGAAGACGGTCAAGGCTTGAACTAGCGTCGTCGCTCCGATTTGCGTCCCAGATGAACGTTCCATCTTGAATAGGTGGCTGTGATGTTGGAACAGGCCGCAGCGTAGAGACCTCACGATTGCTCAACACATCCCCCGAGGAAAACCGCCAGCCAGATCCTAATTGTGCAACAATGTAAGTTTGTGCCATAGGATAGCATATGCTCCACCTACTTTGATCAGCTGCTGACCAAGATGCATGGTCCCAGACTGCTTTGCCAATTTCTCCCATAGTTTGGACTTGTAAGCCGAGTGAATTGTTCCAGAAGTTGGGATCGGTCTCCCCTGCCGCGGACATCGGATGACTGTAGGAGATTGGGGATGGGATGGGCGTTAAGGCCGGTATGGTCCCAATTGTGTATTCTAGATTTAGTGACCCCGAGATATTGTATTCATTGCTGCTTACGCCATAAGGCCCCGACGAGCATATCGATGTTGTTGGAACGAAGCTTAGTGGCCGGCCGATATAATAATCTGCCGTCGAAGGTTGGTACATCTCCGCGTAGAAATCAGGTTTGTTGTCCATTGTGGGAATTGCGTTGTGGTTATATGGATGTAAAACTTTTCTTGAGTTGGATGCAGATGTTC
>Ga0247781_1000422_pt1 | contig 12978 bp, 9 predicted proteins | sample UWRJL184509B5_FD_179922 | JGI IMG/M metagenome (GOLD analysis project Ga0247781, IMG submission 179922) | Plant litter microbial communities from Arlington Agricultural Research Station in Wisconsin, United States - UWRJ-L184-509B-5 | ecosystem: Environmental > Terrestrial > Plant litter >...
CGGCCGCCGGAGCCGGAGCCGGGCCGGCCCCCAAAACGGGCTCGGCCGCTGGAGCCGGAACCGGGCCGGTCACCGGCGCCGGGGCAGCGAGGCCCGCGATCCGCAGATGGCGGTGCGCGGCCTCGTCGCGGGTGGCGTAGACCGGCGCCGGCCGCTCAGCAAGAGCCGCCGCCCGCGCCAGTTCCTCGTCCGACCAGTCCACCTTGATGCCGAGCCCCACCACCGCCCGCACCCCGGGCCGCCCGGCGAGGTGCAGCCCGACCACGCCGCCGAAGGAATGCCCGACGATCACCGTGCCACGCGGATCGACCAGTCCGGCGACCGCCGCGGCCACCCCGGCGAAGGAGTACGACGGCAGGGCCGAGGAGCGGCCGTGCCCCGGCAGGTCAGGCGCCACCCAGGTGGCGTCGCCGAGCCGGGCGGTCAGCCCGTCCCACACCTCGGCGGTCGCGCCCAGTCCGTGCAGCAGCAGGTAGGTGGGCGCCTCGGTACCGCCGGTCAGTACACGCAGATCGGTCACTCCGACAGCATGCATCACAAGCCGGGCAGAAGTTGATCGCCACGCGACAATCAGAGAACGCCACGAGCAGGAACAAAAGCGGCGCGGCGCGTCTGAGAGGAGTGTCACCTCCACGCTCTACTATCAGGGATCTCCCAGCTCACGGGTAACAACCAGGAGTGACGAGCTCCAGTAGCGTGAGTCCAGTGAAATTGACCAGGAAGACGACGATCACGGTTTCGGCGGCCCTCGTGGTCCTGGTAATTGCGGCGATTGTGCTGGTCCGACGGGATTCTTCGCGGAACGGAACCGGAACCCAGGCCACCCCGACGGCCGGTTCCACCAGCGACGCGCAGCCCAGCCCTTCGACCAGCGCCGCGGAAACGCCGTGGACGGGCACCTGGGCCGTGGCTCAGCAGGACGGCGGTCGCGCTTTCGATCGGCAGACGGTCCGGCAGGTGCTCCGCACCAGCATCGGCGGCGATACCGTACGGATCCGCCTCTCCAACGAGTTCGGCAGCGACCCGTTGACGATCAGCGACGTCTATCTCGCCCGCCACCAGCGCACCAGCACGGTCGACGCGAGCACGAACGGCCGGGTGACGTTCGGCGGCGGCAATTCGGTGACCATCGAGCCCGGAAAAACCGCGGTCAGCGACGCGCTCGCGTTCGACCTGCCGCCCGGCGCCGACATCGCGGTCAGTGCCTATGTCCCTGAGAGCATCAGTTCCGTCACTCAGCACACCTTCGCGAACCGCAACAACTATGTCGCTTCAGGCAACCAGAGCACGAAGGCGTCGCTCACCGGTGTCCGCACTTTTGACAACTACGCGTTCCTGGCCGGCGTCGACGTGCAGAACGCGGAGTCCGCGGGCGCAGTGGTCACGCTCGGCGCCTCGATCACCGACGGCTTCGACTCGACCTTCAACGAGAACCGGCGCTGGCCGGACCAGTTCGCCCGGCGGCTGCTCGCCGGGGGCCGGACGGTCGGGGTCCTCAACGCCGGCATCAGCGGCAACCAGCTCACCCAGGACGGCGCCGGGCAGAGCGCCTTGAAGCGCTTCGACCGCGATGTGCTGCAGCAGACCGGCGTCAAGTGGGTGATCATTTCGGACCTGGCGCTCAACGACCTCGGCGGCGACAATCCGCCCAACGGCGACACCCTGGTGGCGGCGCTCCAGCAGCTGATCAAGCTCAGTCACGACGCCGGGGTCAAAGCTTTCTGCGCGACCCTGACCCCGTACGAGGGTGCCGGTTATTGGAGTTCCGACGGCGAGGCCGGTCGGGAGACCGTGAACGACTTCATCAAGGCCGACGGCAGCGGCTGCGACGCGGTGCTCGACTTCGATGCCGCCACCCACGACCCCGCCTCCCCCACCCGCTACAACAGCCGCTTCGACACCGGCGACCACCTGCACCCGAACGACGCCGGCATGGAAGCGATCGCCGCCGCGATCGACCTGAGCCTGTTCCGTTCCTGAACAGGAGCCCACCGCACCGGCGAGACCGGCCAGGTACCCGGCAGGCTGGTCCTGCCGGTCGACTGACCCCTGGGAAAAGCGCTGGCCCCCAAGCCCGTCCGGCGGCAGGATCCCGTTCGGAAGCGTCCAGAAGGGAACGATGTCGATGTCTGAAGTCCGTACGGCGTCCGGGGCAGTGCGCGGCCGGCTCGAATCGGGCGTGGCGGTGTTCCGTGGCATCCCCTTCGCCGCGGCACCGGTGGGCGAACACCGCTTCGCGGCACCACAGCCGGTACCGCACTGGGACGGCGTACGGCCCGCCTTGTCTTTCGGCCCGCCACCCCCGCAGCCTGACCTGTTCGGCCGGCCCGAGGCGTCCGGCGACGAGTGGCTCACGGTCAATGTCTGGTCCCCCGATCCGGGCGCCGAGCTGCCGGTCATGGTCTGGTTCCACGGGGGCGGCTACACGATCGGCGCGTCCAGCAGCCCCGAGTACGACGGTGGCCGCCTCGCGCGCGACGGTGGTGTCGTCGTGGTGACGTTCAACTACCGCGTCGGCTTCGAGGGCTTCGCGCAGATCGCGGGGGCACCGCCCAACCGGGGCCTGCTCGACCAGATCGCCGCGCTCGAGTGGGTGCGCGACAACGTCACGGCCTTCGGCGGAGACCCGAGCCGTGTCACCATCTTCGGCGAATCGGCCGGCGCGGGCTCAATCGCCGCCCTGCTGGCGATGCCGCGGGCGGCCGGACTGTTCCGCCGGGCCGTCGCCCAGAGCGTGCCCGGCGCGTTCTTCTCGACCGAGCTCGCCGCCGACATCGCCACCGCCTGCGCCGGCGAGCTGGGGTCGCGCCCGACGAGGGCGGAGCTGTCCACCGTCGACCCGGCACTGCTCGTCGCCGCCGCGGAGACGCTGATGACCGAACGACCGCCGCGGTGGGGCCGGGCCGGGCTCCGGTCGATCCTTTTCGCCCCGGTCGTCGACGGTGACGTCCTGCCCGGCACCCCGTGGCCGGCGCTCGCCGCCGGCGCCGGCCGGGACATCGACCTGCTGGTCGGCCACACCCGCGACGAGCAGCGGCTCTTCACCGCCCTGGACGGCCTGCTCGGCCAGGTCACGCCCGAACTGGCGGACGCGGCCCTCACCGACTTCGCCCCGCACGGCGAACACGGTTACCGGGACGGGTTTCCGGACGCGGGCCCCGACGAGCTCTACGAACTGGTCCACTCGGACTGGCTGTTCCGCATGCCCAGCCTCCACCTCGCCGAGGCCCAGGCCGACGGCGGCGGCCGGGTCCACGCGTACGAGCTGACCTGGCCGGCGCCGGGCCTGGGCGGCACTTTCGGCGCCTGCCACGGTCTCGACGTGCCCCTCGTCTTCGGCAACTTGACCAGCGGCCGGCCCGCCCTGCTCATCGGCGAGACCCCGTCCCCCGAGGCGGAGACGCTCTCCGCGCGGATGCGAACCGCCTGGACGACGTTCGCCGCCGACGCCGACCCCGGCTGGCCCGCCTACGACACCAGCGACCGCCTGACCCGGATCTTCGACGTCCACCCGGCCGTGACCGCCTACCCGGAGGAGGTCTCCCGCCGGATCTGGCAGGACCACACCTTCCCCGCACTGCCGCTCGACACCCGATAGGGCCTCTACCGGGGCGGTGCGGGGCCGGGGCGGTGCGGGGCCGGGGCGGTGCGGGTCGTCGGGCGGCTGAGTCAGGCCGCCGGCTCGATCCGCGACTCGGTCAGGGCAGCAGCGTGCCGGTGACCGCGGCGACGAAGTCCTCCGGCTGCTCCAGATGGGCGAAGTGGCCGCTGTGGTCGAACTCCACCAGCCGCGCTTCGGGCAGACCCTCGTCGAGGAGTTTGGCCCAGGGCGGACCGCAGATGAAGTCGTACCGGCCGACCAGGACGACCGCCGGGACGGTGATCTCGCCGAGCCGGTCACGCACATCGAACGGCACCGGGTCCTGGGCGTTGGCCGGACCGGCCCAGATCCGGATGCCCGCGACGAACGGCGCGAACTCGTCGCGTCGGTCCCAGAAGTCGGCGAAGTAGACCGGGACGGCGGCCCGCAGCGCGTCGGTGAGCTCGGCGTCGGTGGTGGCGCCGCCCAGCGCCTGGAACGCGGCCGGGATCGTCGCGGCCTCGGGCACGTCCGGGAAGCGATCCGGGTAGGCGGCCAGCTGCGCCATCGCGGACCCCCAGAAGTCGGCGCCGGCCACCGGGGACGTGTCGTAGAGCGCCAGCCCGGACACCCGGTCGGGGTGCTCGAGCGCGTACTGCTGGGCGACGAATCCGCCGTACGAATGGCCGAGGATCTTGACGGTCGGCTCGCCGAGGTGTTCGACGACGGCGTGCAGGAAACGGACGTACGTCGCCATCCGGTAGTCGTCGAGACGCCCGGAGTCGCCGGTGCCGACCGGCTCGAGGTGCACCATCGTGAAGTGCTTCTCGAGCCCGGGCGAGCGCAGGTAGGCCCAGTCGATGCCGGGCCCGCCGGAGAGCGCGACACAGACCGGGCCGTCGCCGAAGACGTGGTACACCTGCCGGACGCCCTCGATCGTGATCTCGTGGGTTCCCGGGGTGAGGGGGGTGGAACTCATGCCGTTCTCCGATTCCTGTCGTGGAACTTCCGGAACCGGATGCGGTGCCGGCCGGGAAAGTTCGCTCCGTCAGGAACTTTGTGAGGCGTGCAACAGCGTCATCGAGCTGACCCGCCCCTTGTCCAGCTTGTGCAGCCAGACCGCGCCCGGCGGGCAGTGGTCCGGATTGTCCGGCGGGCTGATCAGGTCGGTCTCCCAGATCAGCACGTCGGGGCCGGCGACCACGTTGACGAGCCGCTGCCGGACCCCGGCCTCGAGGTCACAGGCCATCCCGCGGACGGCGGCGTCCGGTCCGCCGATCACCCGGTCGGTCATCCTCATCTCGGCGTCCGGGTGCCAGAGGTCGCCGACGACGCGGTGGAAGTCACCCCGCATGGCCGTGCCGAGCGCGTCCTCGGCCTGCCGCCGGTACGCCGACGCGAGCTTCCCGGCGTCGGCGTGCGCGGCCTCGGCACTGACCCGCAGCCCCTCGGCCAGGGTCCGGCGGCCGTGGCTGAGGCGGCTGCGCACGGTGCCCACCGGAATCCCGCAGATCGCCGCGATCCGCTCGTACGACGTGACGCCGGTGAAGTGACGCAGCAGCATGACCAGCCGGTCAGGCTCGGACAACCCGTCCAGGGCGTGCCACACCCAGTCGCGCAGGGCGGAGCTCTCCAGCACCTCTTCCGGATCCGGTTCGCTGCTGACCGAGTCGAGCCAGGCCGTCTCCATCGGCACGGGCGTGGTCGCGCGCAGCCGGGTCCGGCAGTTGTTGCGCACGATCGCGCGCAGCCAGGCCCCCACCGCCGCAGGGTCGCGCACCTCGCCGATGCGGCGCAGCGCGGTCACCATCGCGTCCTGGACGGCGTCCTCCGCGTCGGCCCCCAACATGCTGAGGGCCACCGCTCGCATACCGGCCTCGTGCCGGGTGAGCAGCAGGCCCAGCGCCGCCGCGTCGCCCGCCTGAGCCGCACGGACAAGGTCGTCGTTCGATCCTTCTGCCACAGCTCCCAAAGTTAGCTCGGGCTCGCCCGCCCCCACCGTGCCGTACCTCTCGCTGAGGCGCCGGTACGGGCGACTGCGCAGGGTGATCGCCGTCGCGATCAAGCGGTTCAGGTCCACCGGCCGCGGGTGGCGGATTGTCCTTGCTGCGGGGCGGCGGTCCGCCGGTCTACGTCTGCTCTCCCAGAAGCGCCTGACCCAGCGGCGTGATGGTGTGCACGACCGCCTTGCCGGCTCGGCTGGTGTAGATCAGGCGGGCCTCGCGCAGGACCGCGGTGTGCTGGCTGACCGAGGCGGCGCTGACCCCGACGCGGCGGGCGAGCTCGGAGGTGGTGCGGCCGTCGCCGAGCGACTCGAGCAGCGACGTCCGGGTGCGGCCGATCAGCGCGGCCACCGAGGCGCCGTCGGCGGGTCGGACGCCCGGGGGGCGCAGGGTGAGGTCGTGCTCGATCGGATAGACCAGCACCGGCGGCAGGGCGGGGTCGTGCAGCGTGTCGGGGCTGCCCCAGGACAGGAAGGACGGCAGCAGCACCAGACCGCGCCCCTCGAGGTCGAGCGTCTGTTCGAACGGGACGTCGACCTCGAGGACCGGCGGCGCCCAGCGCATCATCGGGCGGAAGCTGTCGAGCAGGCCCTCGGCCCCCTGGTCGAGCAGCACGCGGGCACGGCGGGACCGCTCGGCCTCGATGTGCGCGCGGGCCTCGCCCCAGAACGGGCCGATCGAGCTCTCGTACTGCGACTGCAGGGCGTCGGCGATCCGGCCGACGATCTCGGTGTCGCCCGCTGCCAGCCGGCTCATCCAGGACGGCCTGGGGCCCGCGTGCCGCACCAGTTCCTCGAGTTCGTCACGCAGCCGGGCGGCCGGTGTGGACCGGAACGCCTCGAGGGCGGCCGCCAGCCCGACCGAGCCCTCGGCCGGGGTGAGGAAGTCGGGATAGTACGCACCGCGGACCAGCGGAAGCAGCAGTTCCAGGTCTTCGCGGCGGCTCGCCTTGAGGGCGTGTTCGCGCCAGCGACCGTAGATCAGCTCGGGGCCCGGGCGGCGCAGACGCCACACGCCGAAGATCGTTTCCCACAGCGGATCGGGTTCACCCGCGATCCGCACGCGGCCGATGTCCTCCGGCGTGAAGTGGATGCGCAACACGTCGGCCCCCCATTGCCGTTCAGCAAGCAATCACGGCAGGAGTCTATCCGGGGAGCATTGCCGTCCGAAATTCGGTACACGACAAAGGTCCGTATGGCCCGTTTGGCCGTACGGAGGAGAGGGTGTCGCCACGAGCAGGCCGACGAATCCAGCAATCTCGGATATACACCCCCGTTAACGGCATATCCGTTTTGAGAAGCTCCGCCGGCCCGGCTCGCGGCCGACCCATCGAGACGACGATCTCTGACGGCCACCGGCGGCGACAAGACGTTTAATGCGTCCCTGAAACGTTGCACCGGGATTCATCCGAACGGACGACTCATTATTGGCGATCGCACCGAACTAGACATTACCGAAAAATGCTGAGGATGCGGTACGGCTGCGGCACGACGCCGCTCCCCCGGGATCTGCTCGGCGGATCCGATCCTGACCTGACGGCGTACGAGCGGAAGCTTCTGACTTCGGGCGCGCGACTGCCGGGGTGACCTGGTCGGCACCCCGGCGGCGCGTGGATCCCCTACGTGAACGAGCTGGGGCTCACCTCCACCAGGCGGCCGGCGTCCTTGATGCCGAGCATCCCGGCGATGCTCCACGACGTCGCGTAGAGCTTGCCGTGGGTGAACTGGACCCCGGTCGGCATCGTGACGGCGGCGTGCGTGACCTTGCCGTGCTCGATGCGGGTCAGGCGGCCGACCTTGGACGGGTCGAACCCGGGCGGCGGGTTGCCGGCCGGAGCACCGAAGAGCACCTCGGAGGCGAAGATCGTGCCGTACGGGCTGACGGCGACGCCCGTGAGTGAGGTGAATCCGGTCCACTTGTCGAGCACCTTGCCGCTGCGGCCGTCGAGCTTGAAGATGGTCGCGGCGCCCGGCTTCTCGGCCCCGAGAGTCGAGACATAGACGTACGGGCCGCGGACGGCGACGCCGGTCGGCACCGGGTCACAACCCACCGTTCCCGGGTTGGCCTGCGCGCCCTTGGCCAGACAGGCCGGGGTCTTCGGGTTCGGCGGCACGAAGAACGTGGCGACCTTGCCGGTCCACGGGTCGACGCGCAGGACGTCGTTGGCCCCGCCGTCGGCGACCAACAGGCCCCACTTCGTCGCGGTCAGGCTGAACGGGTTGGACAGCGCGTCATAAGGCTTTCCGGCCTTGTCGAACTGCTTCTGCCCGTCCGGATTGCGCTTCAGCTCGTATTTGAGAAGGTCGGCGACGACGCGCGCGTTCTTTCCTTTCCAGTCGAACATGATCAGTGCTGACGGCGGGAATTTCGACGGTGGCGGCGTGCCTTCCTCGTTGGGCCCGCCGAGCACCGCGAAGATCTTTCCGCCCACCGCGGCGACCCCGGCGACTCCCGGAATTCCCGAGAAGACCGTGGTCTTGGCGCCCGAACGAAGATTGACCGCGGTGACCTTTCCACTCCCCGATTCCGCGACCAGAGCGGCGTGCGACGACAGCACGTCGAGCCCGAACGGCCCGTCGAGCTTGGTGGTGATGGTCCTGATCGCCGGCTTGTCGCCGGCCTGGCTCGCTCCGGCGTAGGCCGGCACGCTCGCGATGACCGTAAGTGCGCCCGCCCCTGCGGCCGCGGCCATTTTCAGCGCATTGGTGATTCTCATCCCTGTCCCCCCGACAGATGCGCTAGTCGGCTGTTTCCCGCCTCCCCGCGGCGGGATCACTATTCGCCGATGAATGTTAGCAAGCCCCAACCTAGGAAGGCTTTGTTCGGGCGGCAACCGTCCTTTCGGCTACCGGATCCAGAAATCGGCCGCCCCGAATAGTGAACATTACGGCCAGGTAAACTCTGATCAATTCCGGTCGGACGTGCCGGCTTTCGGCGGCGCCGCCCGCGCCCCATCGCCGGCGCCGGTGCCGCGGAGTTGCCACTTTGCGACAATCGCGAGGTCGTCGTCCTTACCGGTCCGGGCGCCCCGGAGCCTGCTCCGCCGCCCGCCTGAGCTACCGCTAGTGACCGACGTCGCCCTCGGCGGGGCCGTTTCCCGTCCCCGGTGATCAACTGGTCGAGCTTGGTGGGCTCGACCGTTCCCATCAGGCGGACCGCGAACTTGGCCAGCCCCTTCGGCTCGGCCGGCCGGATCGCCCCCGTGACGACCGGCGCGTCACCGTCACTCCGCCCGGCCCGGGCCGCCCGGAGGTGATAGATCACCCGCGCCCACGCCCCTACCAGCCGTTCCGGTGGAAGATACAGCCGGAGCGTAGGCGTGAAGCAACCCCGGGTGCGGTACTGTCCGTGCCCGGCGTACGCTCTGATCTCCTGTCGCGCACGTCACTCACGTCAGATCCACACTGGACGCTGGGGTCCATCGAGGTGAGGATGATCGCGTGATCGAAGACCTGTCCAGGCTGGACCCGAACGTTCCGGAGACCGCCCGGATCGGGAACCTCTCGGCCAATCCGAAATATCATCGGCGCAGCCCGGCACGCATCGCGGCGCTCTTCGAGGGGCTGGAACTCGTCGAGCCCGGGGTCATGCCGGTGACCCGCTGGCGCACCGACAGGCCGGAGATCTCCCAGTACCGCGCCGTCGGGCGAACACGTCCCTGACCGTTCCTGGCCGGAAATCCGATGTGTTGTTCCCGATGGAGTTCGCTTCCGATTTAGTTGCTTCCGACTTGATTGTTCCCGACTTGGTTGTTTCCGACTTGACTGCTTTGGACAGGAAGAGCGAGATGATAGGGCGAGGCGACAGCGGAGGGTCGACGGTGCGTCGGCTCCAGCTCGGCGCGCGCCTGCGCGAGTTACGCCTGGCCGCGGGCGTGAGCCGGGAGGCCGCCGGCTACCGCATCCGCGCGTCCGAATCCAAGATCAGCCGGATGGAGCTGGGCCGCGTCGGGTTCAAGCCCCGCGACATCAGCGACCTGCTGACCCTCTACGACATCGACGACCCCGAGGAGCACGAACGCCTCCTCGATCTCACCAAGGAGGCCAACTCCCCGAGTTGGTGGCACACCTACGTCGACGTACTGGAGAGCTGGTTCCACAGCTATCTCGACCTGGAACAAGCGGCCGAGCTGATCCGGACGTACGAGATCCAGTTCGTTCCGGGCCTGCTGCAGACCGAGGCGTACGCGAGCGCGGTGATCCGCCTCGCGCACACCGACCCCGGCCGGCCGGAGGTGGAGCGGCGCGCGAAACTGCGGATGGTTCGCAAGGAGACGCTGACCCGGACGGACGGGCCCATCTTCTGGGCGGTGCTCGACGAGGCCGTGCTACGGCGGTTGATCGGCGGCCCCGACGTGATGCGCGCACAGATCGTCGCGCTCCTGGAGGCGTGCGAGAACCCGAACGTACGCCTCCAGGTGGTTCCGTTCGACTCGGGCGGCCACGCGGCGACCGGCGGCGCGTTCAGCATCCTGCGTTTCCCGCATGAGGAACTCGACGACGTGGTCTACATCGAACACCTCACCAGTGCCCTCTACCTGGACAAACGCGAGGACGTGGACGACTACGCGGCGGCGTTCGGCCGACTGATCATCGAGGCCGCTCCCCCGGCGCAGACCCCCGACATATTGCGGGGTGTGCTCGCCGATCTGGACCGCCGCTAGATATTTGTTCGCGCGCAGCTGCCCGGACCTGGCGAAACGTCCCCATGACGGACCAAGGGGCCCCGCCGAGCTGTAGCCGGACGGTGCCGCCCGGGGCCCGCACGTGGATTCGGCCGGCACCATGATCGGCGTCCCTCCCCTGCCGTTCGGAACTTGCGGTACAGTCCGGAAGTTACGGGATCCGATCGCCAGGGGGCAACGATGACGCGCGCCGAGGCCACCACCACGCTCAGCACCGCCACCACCGAGCAGCGGGACATCCGCAATCCGGTGCTGCCCGGCTTCCACCCCGACCCGTCGATCCTGCGAGTGGGCAGCGATTACTACATCGCCACCTCGACCTTCGAGTGGTATCCGGGGGTGCGCGTCCACCACTCGACCAACCTCGTCGACTGGACGCCGCTGGGCGGCGCACTCACCGAGAGGCGCCTGCTCGACCTCACCGGCACCGGCGACTCCAACGGCGTCTGGGCGCCCAATCTCACGTACGCGCACGGCGAGTTCCACCTGCTCTTCACCGACGTCGCCACGTTCACCGCCGGTTATTGGGATCCGCGGAACTTCCTGGTCACCGGCCCCACCCCGACCGGCCCGTGGTCCGATCCGGTGGAGCTGCACGGCCGCGGCTTCGACGCCTCGCTGTTCCACGACGACGACGGCACCACCTGGATGCTGTCGATGGTCGCCGACTGGCGTCCCGGCCGGAACCGCTTCGGCGGCATCTCGATCCAGCAGTACGACCGCCGCGCGCGCCGCCTCGTCGGCCCCGAGCATCTGATCTTCACCGGTACGCCGGCCGCCGTCACCGAGGCACCGAACCTCTACCGCAAGGACGGCTGGTACTACCTGGTCACGGCCGAGGGTGGCACGAGCTGGGCCCACCAGGTGACGGTCGCCCGCTCCAGCCACCTGCTCGGCCCGTACCTCGCCGACCCGTCCGGCCCGCTGCTCACCTCGTCCGGCCGCCCCGGGCTGACCCTGCAGAAAGCCGGCCACGGCAGCCTGGTCGAGACCCCCGGCGGCCAGTGGTATCTGGCCCACCTGGTCGCCCGCCCCTACTCACCGCTGGGCCGTTGTGTGCTCGGCCGCGAGTCCGCGATCCAGGAGGTGACCTGGACCGACCAGGGCTGGCCCCGGATCGCCGACGGCCTCCCCGCCGACACCGTGCCCGCCCCGTCGGGTGTCACCGTCCCCGCCACCGCACCCGTCTCGTCGGAGCAGTCCGAGGACGACGATTTCACCACTCAGGAGCTGGGCGTCAACTGGTCGACCCTGCGCCGCCCCGCCACCGCCGACTGGCTCTCCCTGACCGAGCGCCCGTCCCACCTGCGCGTCTACGGCGGCCTGTCCCCGATGGGCCGCCACCGGCCGAGCCTGGTGGCCCGCCGCGTCGTCGCCACCGACTCCGAGTTCGAAGCGGTGATGGACTTCCATCCCCGCAACTATCGGCAGCTGGCCGGAGTAACCGCCTACTACAACACCCGCAACTGGTACTTCCTCCACATCACCGCCGACGACGACGGCATCCCGGTCCTCGACCTGCTGACCTGCGACAACGGCCAGGTCGCCAACGCCCCCGGTGTCCGCGTCCCCGTCCCCGCCCCGGGCCCGGTCCGGCTCCGCCTGCGCTTCGCGGGCCCGTCGCTCTCTTTCGCCTACGCCTTCCCGGGCGCGACCTGGAGAGAAGCCGGCTCACCTGTGGACGCGACCACCCTCTCCGACGAGTACGCCGCCCACGAAGTCAACGGCGAGCCCGCGGCCTGGGGCTTCACCGGCGCCTTCGTCGGCCTGTGGGTCCAGGACCTGGGCCGCGAGAACGCCTACGCCGACTTCGACCGAGCCACCTACCGAACGAGCTAGCGGGGCCTGTCTGGTGGATCGATCAGGGCTGCGGCGTGGCCCCGGCGGTAACTGGCCCACGTGGCCCACCGGACAGGCCCTCGGGGCACCGGGTGGACACCTTCGGGCGTACGGGTGACTCAGACTGTGGAGGTCGACTCCCCCTGGTGGGGGTCGGGCTCGGCTGCCGGTGGCAGGTCCGGCTCCGGCTCCGGATCACTGAGCTGCTCGCGTATATACACGTAGACGACCGAGACCAGAGCCGCGACCGGTACGGCAAGCAGGCTGCCCACGATCCCGGCCAGGCTACCGCCCAGGGTCACCGCGAGCAGCACCACGGCGGCGTGCAGACCAAGCCCGCGGCTCTGCAGCATCGGCTGGAAGACGTTCCCTTCGAGCTGCTGCACCAGGATGATGATGCCGAGCACGATCAGCGCGTCGACCCAACCCTCGGTGACCAGCGCGATCAGCACGGCCACGAAGCCGGCGAAGAGCGCGCCCACGATCGGCACGAACGCCGTGATGAAGGTCAGCACCGCCAGCGGCAGCACCAGCGGCACCCCGACGATCCACAGACCGAGACCGATGAAGACCGCGTCGAGCAGGCCGACGAACGCCTGCGACCGCACGAACGAGCCGAGCGTGTTCCAGCTGCGGGCGGCGACCTCGGGAACGTCGACCGCCAGCCGGCCCGGGAGCTGACGCGAGAGCCACGGCAGGAAGCGCGGGCCGTCCTTGAGGAAGAAGAACATCAGGAACAACGCCAGTACGGTCGTCACCAGGCCGTTGACCAACGTGTTGAGACCGCTGAGGGTGACCGTGACGATGCTGCCGGCACTGCTCTGCAGGCGCCCCACCGCGGCGTCGAGTGCGGACGTGATGTCGTCGTCCGA
>Ga0247781_1000423_pt1 | contig 12972 bp, 13 predicted proteins | sample UWRJL184509B5_FD_179922 | JGI IMG/M metagenome (GOLD analysis project Ga0247781, IMG submission 179922) | Plant litter microbial communities from Arlington Agricultural Research Station in Wisconsin, United States - UWRJ-L184-509B-5 | ecosystem: Environmental > Terrestrial > Plant litter >...
GGAAAACGGCCCTAGAGCTAGAGCTGGAGTGCGACGAGGACGACGGAGATGACATTCCCGACGGTCTTGTTTTAGACAATGTTCCGATTTCACCAAGGCCTCCCCAAGAACGAGCCAAGAGCCAACCTTCCTCCAAGGCGCCTTCCCCCGAGCGTGGCCCAAAGGATAGGATTCGAAGCGTTGGAAATGGGACGCCGCCTGTGGCCGCGGCACATGGATCGCTCAAATCACCATCGTGGAAATCGGATGCAACTTTCCTACCTCCGATTAGATCGGCTAGCTCGAGCAGTCTCAACACGAGTCCGATTGAATCAAGAGTGAAGAGTTGGAATATTGCTCTCTCGGACCTGAGCGCAGAGGCGAAAGCGTTGACGGAAAAGCTTGAGGAACATGCAGATCAGGTCGAGCACAAGGCTCAACGCTCGAGCACTGGATCGATGCCAACGAGGCGCTCATCCGATCCCTGGGATTCAAAACCCCGAGTCAAGTCGGCCCTCGCCGAGCTTCCCCCTTTGCGCCGGATAAACATCATGATCGACCCACTGCCCATCTCCAAGGAAAAGGAAGCCGTTCTGTCGCGCACCCGTCCCTCCTGGCTTCCACCAAAGGACCCCGCCGAAGAGCGCCGCCATTTGAAGGAATATCAGAAAATGATGGTTCAGAGCGTGGAAGCAGAACGCCGTCGCGAGGCCACGAAACGGGTGCGATCTGAGTGCAAAGACACGGCAGCCTCTGGTCTGATGCACATCTGGGAGCAAGACATTCTGCCCAGATGGAACGATGCGATCCGGGAGCGCCGGACTCGTGACCTCTGGTGGCGAGGGATCGCGCCTCGTAGCAGGGGAGCGGTCTGGAGAAAGGCCATCGGGAATGAACTCAGCCTCACCGAGACATCATTCAAGGCCGCATTGGGTCGAGCCCGTGAGGCCGAGGCCAAGGGCGAAGACGCTCATCCGGAATGGTCGCGGGCCATCAAGAAGGACGTCGAAGAGAATACTTGGCCCGAGCTTCGTATTTTCCAGTCGGGTGGTCCGCTGCACGAGGGGTTGGTGGACGTTTTGAGCGCATATGCCATGTACCGAAGCGACATTGGATATGTTCCAGGCTGCAATGTGAGTTTATCTTCTTCTTCCTGTCAACTAATGCAAGCCAAACTGACAGCCGCTTTAGTCCATTGCCGCGCTGTTGCTCCTTAACCTCCCGACTCCCGCCGACGCCTTCATCGCACTAGCAAATGTCTTGAATCGCTCCCTGCCGTTAAGCTTTTATGCCTGTGACGCCGGCGCCAAATCCTCTGCATACAATCTGTTGCTGCAAACACTTTCCCACAAGTCTTCCAATCTCTACCAACATCTTGTCGGGCTTCCCGACCACGACCCCGAACAATATCTCGGCGACATCTTTACCGGGCTCTTTACCAGTCATCTTGCGCTAGACGAAGCTGCTCGCCTCTGGGATGTCTACGTCTTCGAAGGCGATGCTGTCCTCATCCGCGCTGGTGTTGCGCTGCTCACGCAAAACGAGATGGCGCTGTTAGGCACCAAGAGCGTGGACGAGATCCCCGGAGTCCTTGTTCCTACCGTGGATGGCGTCAAGAAGCCCCGCGTGCTTGGTGTCCACGGCGAAGAGGACCGCTGGATGCGCGCCGTCAGAGAGGCCGGCAAGGCGTAAAGTCTTTTGCGCCTTGTCCTCAGACTGCATGTTCGAGATTGGCTCGAATCAAGCCCATATATGCCTGTATACATACCAGGAGGGTACATACAAACGAAACGTATACATAACTCCCACGTCGTCATGAACATACCCATCAGCCATTTTACATACAGCGGGCTACCAACATCATAATTTGGCGTTTCTTTTTATCGTTGGTCTTTTCTTTTTGAGCTTCTTCTTTCCACCTTTTATTTCATCATCAAATCGGGAACGAGTTGATGACATTCTAGGTGGCCTTTTTTATTATTTATTTATTATTCGTCAGCGAAACAACAAAAGTTTTGCAACTCTCATGGTTCTGGGAGTGCATTATAACTGCATTGTTTATTGTTTATTACCTTAATTCTTGGATTTTCTTTTCTCCTTCCGCCAGGTGTGGTTGGGATAATTAAATACCTGTTGTTGGGGGAGGCAGTAATGTATGTATATGCATGTATATTTATGTGCGTGTACATACGTATGCCTATTGGGGTTGGATACATTATTATTTATTTTTGCCACAGGGGAGAGGGAGGTTGAGATTGTCTACGGCAATTCTTGACTTTGCTCTCTTACTTTTGGAGGTCTTTTTGGTTATTTCGTTTTGCCAACGTATATATAGACGGGTGGATGGATGGAGTGTGGAGTATCCGGTGTTTGTTTAAGGGGAGATATTGTTGTTGACTTGACCTGGCCATATATTATGTGTGTGCCGGGAGGGAAGGAGGGAGGAAAAGTTCAGCAGGGTTTGATTGCTGTATATATGGTTTATTTTGTATATGGGGGATTTCAGGATTTTCCCTTTTGTGTGAAGGGAACAATGAATACGGAAAATCTGAGCTGAGGTGTTTCTTGCTGTCTGCCTAACTACCTACCGTGTGTTTATGGTGCTCGCTTTGAGGATATCGGGTTATGTGTGAATTGCGTGTTTCATGGTGTGCTGTATCTTTTGGCTTTCTGTTCCAATTTTGATGATGTGTGAGGCTTGTTTGTGGTTCTCATGGACCTTGTTCACCTCGCTTGACAGCGGGTACCTGACGCGGATACGTCGTCGACGGGTAACAAAGAAGGTTACCTCCTTGACTATTTACAAACTGAATAAAGCCAGTGGGACCTCTCAGACCTTTCTTTCTTTCTGTCGTAGTAGTTTTTCGTTTCCGATTCAATTGGGTTGGAGTGGGCTGGACTCGATGTCAACGGGCAATGAATGGATACATGGGGAGTATCAACGGAAACAACCGTGAGAACCAGCACCATGCTACTTGTATTCTTATTACGCACACAATCACGTACTCGTTTACGCATTTGCACAAAAACAGTGTAAGATGCTTATAATGAACTGGGTGTTACTGAAGAATGTAATTACCCACTTTGGCGTTGAACTGGTCAAACACTCGACAACACTGATGATATGGCTTCATCTCAGGGGTCCCGGATGGGGTAAGTACATCATCGAGCATAACTACATACAAATTCCTCTTGGGAAAGGGCGAACTGGTCGAGGGCCAGGCTAATTACCTACCGAATGAGGCAGATACAAGATATGAACCTAACTTTCTCCCTCCCTCTTCAAGCTGATGGGGAGGTGGAGGTAGGCAGGGGCGGGCAGAAAAGCATCAAATTATCAAACTCAAACTCGAAATTCTCGTAACTAAATAAAAGGAAATATCCCAATCTGGTAACAGACAAATAATACAGATAAAACAAATCACCCCCTTGATAAATCTCATAAGAAACTCCACCGCTTTCATTAATTAAACCTAACCAACAGACTAAGGGAAAGTGTAGTCGACACTGTTGACTCGGCACGGACAGCTCCTACATCCGTCCTTTCAACACCAACCAGGACAGATGAAACGACGACATAATTGGAACTCATCCATCCGCCCAATAAACAACGCTGACTACTCTCCCATCGCTACTCCCCTCCCCATATCCAACTCCCCATCATCCCCATAGACCAAAGATCAAATCAACTCCGGTCGAGCAGGCAAATAATAATCCCTAAACCTCGAAGTCTCCTCCAACCTCAAATCATAGACCACATTCCAACACTCAACCAACAAATTCGGAAACCTCCTACTCCAAAATCCCAAATACCCATCCGGCAAAGGCCCAACAGTCTTCTGCAAACTCTCACTCATATCCTCATAATGATTCCTCTTGTTCCTCAACGCCCTCAACAAATCCAACATCCTCCCCCCCGTGTACTTCCTCTGCTTACCCAACGAATCCACAAAATCCCTAGGCAGGACCTTCATGAAGTCCCCGCCCCGAATCACCTTGGACGCGGAGCTCTCAAGCCTCTGCAACGGTCCCGAAGGCGGGTCGCGGACCTCCTTCTCGAAGTGGTCCGACACGTCACACAGGAAGGTCAATCTCTTCTTGGCGTCCCAGAAGAAAGGGTGGGACATGACTTCCCGGACCGGAGGACGATCTTTGGGGTTGGCATTGAGCATGGATCCAATCAGGTCACGCGCTTCAAAGGCAAAGTCGCCTAGGGCCTCAAGCAAATCGAGGTTGTATGCGCCCTTGCGGATGTTGACTTCGCGCATGTACCGGTCGCCGCAGTCGAAGGGGTGGTTTCCCTTTGTCAGGACATAGAAGAAAACCAGACCGAGCGAAAAGATGTCGATGGCGCGCGTGACGCGGCGGCTGTTGGGACCAGTCAGACCCATGCCGGATCCGCTGGGAAGACTTGATCCCGGATCGGTGAGGGTCATGGATGAAGGGGCACCAGGGGCGTCGTCATCGAGAAGGAGCTCTGGTGCACGCCACCCGGAGGTGCCGGCGGCGTGGGCAGTAGTCGCGCCGAAGGACGACTGGCCGCCATCAAGCTTTTTGCACAGGCCAAAGTCGGAAACCAAAAGGCGTGGGTATCCATTTTTGCTCATATTGACGAGAATGTTCTGAGGCTTCAAGTCGCGGTGGACGATGCGTAGATCGTGTAAATGGCAGAGCCCTGAGGTAATTTGGTAGAGCACATCTGGCAAATTTCGCTCGCCTGCTTGCGCAAGCTCGCGGAATTGGTTGGGCTTGGAAATGACGTCCGCGAGGGACGCCTGACACAGTTCAAGTGCAATATAAAGGAATCCAGCACGTTGTTGTTGGGCGTAGTAGCGAATGACTAGAGTCGTGTCAGCGGTTTGTGATGTGATTTGATGCGTGCAGAAATAAGACACGGGGTAAATAAAGTAATGGGGAGACTCACCATTGGCATGATCATCACTCTCTCGCAGCAATTTTGTTTCACGGCTCGCAATATCATTGAACTGGATCAGCATCCGCTTCACAGCCACATCACGACCATCCCACTTGCCAGCAAAGACAATAGTGCCATTGCTTCCAATGCCAAGCTGCTGCTCCTCATTGACCTCAAGACTACCCATCTTCAGGATGGGGCCAGAGACTTCTTCAACGCCGTTGGGGACGGTGATGATGTCGGGCTCGAGCTCGGGTCGTGCACCCAGCTGCTTCGCCTTGTTGACGGCTTCTTCAACCGTGATTTCGGGATCATCATCAAGAGACTGGGATGGTTCGCGCTTGATGCCGTTGGCACCCTTCTTGTGCTTGACCCCGCCACGGCGTCCCCTATGAGCCTTCTTTTTCGCTTTTGGCGTATCAGGGGCATCGATCTCGCCACCGGGGCCCTCTTCCGGTGGCGGCTCGGCAAAGGTTACAGTGGGCGAGCCTGCTTTGTTGGCCGACTCTGCGCCTTGCTGGGGGTCCGGTTGGCCGGCAGTTGGGGTAGTAACTTCCACCTTGTCTGAGGGCTCTGGAGTTGGAACTGGGCTTGGTTCGGTCGGCGTCAATTCAGCTTGTGTGATGCCCTTGTTTCCTTTCAACCCGCCCTTGGACCAGTGCTTGACCCGACGAATAATATCTCTACTGTATATGAGCATGGTGATGGCAATGATCACCCTGGCCATCGGATTGTAGAGCAAGTCAAACAGGCCCAGTTGCTTAGCGGCATAGACCACAGTGATTGGCTCCTTGGGTGCCGGCAACAGGGGCGTGTCGTTGCCACCTGAATAAAGCTCGTCTGGGTTCTCCTCAGGCGGATCCAGCGTCCGCAAGGGGCCTTTCTTGTAATTCCGAGGAGTACCTCGACCATCAGGCAACTTATGCGTTCCAACCAACACCTCGGACAAGTGTGGGCCGTTCAACGACCCTTCAAACGAGTCCCACCAATCTGCACTGTAAATCTTGGCCGCGTCGGCCTCAACAATGAGGGGGTATCGGGCTCCAGAAAGGGCATACCAACTGCCCTCCTCGGTCTGGTTGAGGAAAACCTTCTCATTGCGCAGACGCAAGTTGTCCTCGTTGCTAGGAGGAATTGGGGGTTGTGGAAGGACAATAAGATCCGAATCACCAGAGTCCCACCGATGAAGGACGTCAAAAACGCGAGCAACAGGTGAGCTCAGCTTCTTCTTGAAGATGGGATGCTTCTCACTGAAGCGTTCGTAGTCGAAACCATACACCAGGCCATCATGTTGGCCTGAGACATAGCAGCTGTCTTTGGTGAGAATGTTCTGCCTGATGAGATCGTTGTCGAGCGTGTTGGGGCCCCACTCCGAGTACTTGAGTGAGGCGATGGGGCTGCCATCTTCAATTCGATGGATGCCTACATTATATTCGGTGCGTCCGATGGTGATGGTGCCGCTGTTTCTGCACTCCTCGCTGTCTCCGTCGGCAAGGGCGTTGGGCCTGTAACAGCGATCAGACTCCACCTTGTTGACATAGCTGCCCGAAGAACTGAATTCCTTGATGACAGCTCCGGTATCAGCATTCAACGTGACCATGGTGGTCTCCTTTTTGCCAGTGTAGACGATACCGTTCTCTCTGTCGAAATGGGGAGACAGTCCCCCCATCAGGTCCTTCATGTTCCAAGTCAATTTGGCCAGGCCGACGCCATCGTCGGTCGGCCGCCACATGTATAGCTCGCCATCTCGGGCGGGTTCGATGACCCAGAGATAATGGTCGATTGGGTCGTAATCTTCTTCGACAACGGAGCGGTTGGCTCGGAAATGTCGCGTCTCGACCATGGGATGATCGGCTTTGAAGTGCCAACGCTCTTGGCCAGTCTTTCTGTCGCTGGCATAGAGGTCTCCATCGACGGTCGCCAGAAGAACAAAGTCTTTTACTTCCCAATCCTCCAGACTCCGCGCAATCTGCTGCGAGAGTCCGCCAACTCCGTTGTAGTCGGCTTTGTATAGTGAAGGAGGTGGTGCTCGTACGGATAGGTCCAGAGCATGTGCGGCGCTCGCGTCGTCAGGATTGATGATGGCATCGTAGGGTCGGTGTTGTGCGTTGTCGACATCCCTGGAAACCGTCGTCTTTCGGCGATCGTGTATTCGGGGGGTCTCGACGATTTTCTGGCCCGTCAAGGGCGTTGCAGCTATGTTGGAAGACGCTGCATGGTCAGCCTCGGGCGGAGACCTTAGTTGGTTTTCGCGCGTATGCTGCTGCTGAGCATCGGCGAGTGGAAGCCATGGCAGGATGAACAAGGCAAATGCCAGGAGGAATCTGCGGCTGCGCTGCGGGGCGACGTGGCCAGGAGGCCGTCGCAACATCTTGGGGACAACAACGTGGATAGATATCGGGAAGTCGAGTCAGGGGTCGATCACATCCACGCCTAGCAATCGGTTGTTGACGTTTGGAAAAGGCGTTGCTCAACGGCTGGGAAGGCTGGCCGTCAAGAGTGGAACGACCGTAATCAGCTGCAGTGTATTCCGTATATTTGTGTCGGGTATAAAGAGGCAAAAAGTAAAACGATTGATGGATCCTTGGATCTAGATGTAATGGGTTTTAGTGGTGATGGATAGCCGGCTCTCTTGACAAGACAGAAAAGGCCATGTGTCGGGGTTTTGGGACGTGGAGGGTGCTGTAAGAAGAAGCCGTGGGGTTTTGGAGGGAGAAGAATGGAAGCAATTGGATGTGTTCCGTGTGGTTTCTGGTGCTGTGCTGTGGTCGGCCGGTCGGTGGTTGGCGCCTGCCAAGGGGGCGGGCTGACAGTGAGTGATCAGTGCAGGAACGGTGGTGTCAAGTTACGGCACCTCGCGAAGTGGGGTATGACTAGCACGCAAGGGGGTGGGCTGATGCCGTCCGAAGTCGATCCAATTTTAGCGAGGTACCTTTGGCGGAAGCTCTGGCCCTGAAACCCACCGAAATGCGGACGAATTCTTCAGCAAGGTGAATATCTCTGGGTTATTCCTTGTACGTTATCACCAGGGAAAAGAAAACAAAGCACTTGTACGTAAATTACTTTATTGTCATCTTGTATTTGCAAGCAATGTCCAATTTGCTTGTTGTGTTGTTGTAGATTAACTTTGAAGTAGTGGCAAAAATTCTCGCTCGGTTGCTGTGCCGTGCTTTATCCAAATGATACCTCAACCACGGGGACCGGGGGTACCTTCTTAACAATCTTGGATCAACCCCCTGGATGTGCAGTGCCTCAAGACGCCCTCGATTGGATCGGCCGTTTCGACCTCGATAGACGCACGCCCAGCGCAAGCCCTTGCACAATCCTCGATGGCACACAACCATGGATTCTTATCGAAAGACTGGAAAAAATATTTAGCACTGCACGGCCAGACGGCTAAAACGTATCGAAAGCAACACAACACCATCTCAATCCGGCATTCTTGCTGCAATTCAAACTGGGAGGCGAGGCGAGCTGATGAAATGACAGAAATGCTCCGATCAGACCCGCAAAGTGGATTGTCTTCTGTCATTGCTTAAACAGAGCCTGCTTGCATGAAATCCAGGCTCCATTCTGAGGGCTGTTGCTCACATGCGGATGCGGGGAATACGGGGAACGAGAAGGTGAAATGGAAAGGCCAAAAGAAAGGAACCTGCTCAGCAGTGGGTTAATGGCCTGGACGGCTGACCAAGCGAAGGTTGTGACTGAAGCAAGGGAAAGAAGGAAAGAAAAGAACCAAGCGCCGAATGAGCCGATGACATTCATTGGAGATTTTCCTTCTCTTTTTCGTTTCAGGCATTTGTTTGGCCGCCAACCCACAGTCATCAACTCACAGTCTGTCGTCGTTTCATTCTCGTGGTGCAAAGGCATATCATATGTGCCTCTTTTTCGCATTTGTTCCACGACCAACTCCCCGGCCTGCTGGAATACTTTTCCCACCTTGATTCATCATGCCCAATCCTCTCTGAGCCGCACAATCGGATCGGTTTTCCTCTTTCGCGCGTATCCCCTACGTCGGTCGTCCCACTCGCTCGGCGTGTCTCAGACGGGCTGTTTCAGTTCACGACTCCAGTGCAGCTCCACAGGGAGAGCTACTCTGCCTTGTAGCGCCGTTTGAACGGCTTCGCTACCTGGCTACAGTATGGATCCTGCGCCGCTTTTCTCACCTGATATCAACTCGTCTCCCTCAACTCGCGACGACAAAACACACGGCGACGTTGATAAGTTGATATCAGGTTACACACTTGCAACGGCCGATTGCTGCCAGCTCCCGCTGTCTATCTCTTGTCGTTCCAGTCCCTGCATCTGCCGCCTCACCATGTTGCAACCAATGCACAGTACCTGCGGATGTGTCAAAGTTGCTATCCACTGAGAACCCGCTGGAAACGTCACACGTTCAACGGGCTCGGCCGGCCTTCCGCCCGCTGTAGTAGAACTCGTCATGCCGGAACCCGAATGGCCTGAGATAGATTGCCAAGCTACCTACGACCCCCGTCGTTTGACTTTGGACTTCAAGCCGTAAACTTGTGCCATCTCAGTTTTGTTTCTCCTTCCAGTGCTCGCTCACAATTATATGACCCCTATTAGCGCAACCCGAGAAACATTTCGTCACCAACGGGATTAGAAGGCTTATTGCGGAATCTGGCATTGACATTATGCAGACACCAAACCAGCCTGCCTCTTCTCCAACTTCAACGGCCTCCCCAAGAACTATTCCCAGTACCGTTTCCATCCCTCTGCCGTAGCAATCTGCGACTCTACTTGGGCAGCTTGCACTTTCAACATGGCTGCCTGGTTGTTAGTTGCGTGGTCTGGCTGAAGTCGGGCTGGGTGAAGGATGCCTTTGTCAACACACAAGTTCAAGACATGATATGGCATATAGTACATAGCCATCCATCAGACGTACCACACCGTTAGGAACACTGTGATACAAGGGATCCGATCCTTACACCGACACCAGCAAGCATGATATTATTACTTGCTGCGTTAGCACTAGCCCTCACTGCATTCATTCACAGCCAAGTGCTCCTGCACCTCGGTTTGCTGCCGGAGTTGGGCAGCCTGTTGCTGCAGCTGTGAGATAGATCCGTTGCTCTCGCTCTCTTCTCCAGCGCTCGGAAACCCATCAACACGGCCGTCAGCTTACACCCCACAAATTCTCCCAGAGGTTCCTTCTCCAAAGGATTTGAGATTCCCAACGTGGTTCCAGTCCGCTGCTGCTAATTATCCCTTTGCTGCAAGTACCGCATATCATCCATCCCCTCTGCTTGGCTCCAAACCCGGCGCATCCACTCCGAGTGCAGCTGAATGTAAACTCCGAACTCATCGGCATCGGGCTATTATCAAACCCCCGGGTCATGTTCACCCCCCGGCTTGATCACATCGGCGTAGCACTGCTCACGCACTGTAGATTCCACCAACCCCTGCATCGTATAACATCTTGATCTCGTCAAATGTAGATTCCTCGGACATAACTCTATTCCCCTGCCCTCCTCTGTCGAGACAGATCCCCCTTTAGGAAGCTAACAAACTGTGACATACCCATCCGTCTCGACATGGCCGAGATAAGTGCAGAAGACCCAATGAACCTTGACATCCCCCCGTTCTGATTCGTGGGCAAACAATGAGTCTCTGATGGGAGGAGGTACGCCGGCTATTGAGACAGCTCACCGTCGAGGGAGGTTCCGCGTGGTAAAACAGTGATGAAGGAGTTTGTGTGGGGGGGTGTTGTCTAACTGATAATGTGAATCATATGGTCATCATATATTCTTCCTTTACTGGTTAGTAGTTTTCTGCCAATGAAAGTTGACGTTCCGTGATCTCGGAAGTCCATCCCTCTTCACTGTGACAAGCCAGGGCTGCTCGGGTTTGTTGCCAAGAAGGGGGGGAGTTCTGTGACAACTACACTAGTATGCTTCTTATCCTTGTATGCCTGTTTATGAGGCCTTCAAGATCATGGAAAAGCAGAAGTGGGCCAATCATGCATGTATGGTAGCCGAATATCAACTCTCGAGTTTCAAAATGGAACAACCCCCAACAATATTCCTCACGCCGTCGGATAACGACCCATGGAGTTAGAGGAGCTTCAACTTGCCTTGTAGAAATGTGTGTTTCCGTTTACAGTGAACTAGTTGTCAGAGATGCGATTCAACGAACTTCATATCATAGCTCTTATAAATCAATCACCAGCACTCCATGCCAACGCTTTTGATGTCCAGTCAACAGTGGAATTCAAGAACTGTAATAACAATTGATGATACAGACTCTCAGGTACTTCAATTACATGCTTTGAAGCCAAGAAGGTTGAGAAGGAACCCGAAAGATTGATACCCATAAATGACCAACTTCCGAACCCCGTGTCCCAAACATAAATCAAAGCTTCCCACCCGCCGATTTCTCCAACTTCTTGGTTTTGGTTTGATACAGCTTGAGCAGCTGTCTAATAGCAAGGTCGAGCATGACGTCCTCCGAGCCTCCAGGAATCCGGATACCCGGAACCTCCCGCCAAAGCACTGTGGAAATCAGAAGAGTCAGCTATACCATCTCGACAAAGACCAATAACAGGGGGAAAAAGAAAAAAGACTCACTCTCAGCAAGCTGCCCCTGCCCACTCCGCGTATACCCATTCCCCCCAAACAGCAAAACCGCCGTATCGGCACACTCCTTCAACACAATCCCCGCCTGCGCCTTCATCAAGGCCGTCATACCCCCGAGCTCCCTCTCGGCCACATCCCGCTTCATCTGCGTCAGCTGATACGCAAACTGCTCAATCCAAGCCCACTGGCTCTCGAGCAGCGCGCCAGCCTTGGCCAGCCTATGCCGCACAACAGGCTGCTGCACAAGCGGCTTGCCAAAGGCCTCCCGCTTCATGACATATTCAAATGCAGCCGACAAGGCCACTCTCGCGGCCCGCGTGGCGCCCACGGTGATGGTCAACCGCTCGTGGTTGAAGTTGGTCATGATGTGCAGCATCCCGTGGCCTTCCTCTCCAAGAAGATTCCCCACCGGCACCTTGACATCATCAAGCTCAATGTACGTCGTGCCGGCCGAGATCTGCCCGCCAACCTTGAGCCGGCGCATCGTCACGCCCGGGTGGCCCTTGAGGGGAACCACCATAAGCGAGAGTCCCGCAGCACCACTACCAGGCTCGCCAGTCCTCACAGCCATGGTAGCATAATCGCTCCAAATACCATTCGTAATCCTATCACCATCAAGTCAGCATATCATCAACCCCCCATAACCACCCTTCCTCATTCACTCACCACTTCTTAGTCCCATTAACAACCCAAAACCCGCCACAGTCACTCCTCCTCGCAACAGTCGTAATATTCGCCACATCGCTCCCCGCATCCGGCTCCGTAATAGCAATACAGCACCTCTTCCGCCCCGTCAACAAATCCGGCAAATACCTCTCCTGTGTCTCCCGACTCCCAAACTTGACAATAGGCGGCACCCCAAACGCAATCCCCGTGGTAATACTGCCCCCCGGCCCCGCCAATCCATTCCTCGTCATCTCATCACAGAAAATCACCCCATGGAGGACGTCGAATTCCTCGACAGGAATGTCACCGGGGAGCGTGTGGATTCCGAGTTTCTTGAGCCACTCTACCGGAAGGGGGGCAGGCATGGCACAGGGGAGGAGGTTGGCGGCTGCAAAGTCGGAGAAGACGTGGGGGGGTAGGGTCTCGGCGACTTCCCATTCTATGGCGTGGTCGTGGAGGATCTTTTGGATCAGGGGGCGGATGGCGGATTGGAATTTGCGGTGGGTTTCTTTGAAGATTGGGCTGGGGAGGCCCATTAGCCAGGGGGGGTCGGAGAAGGGGACTTGGGCCATTTTGGTTTTGGTTAGGTTAGTGTGTGGAAGATGGGTAGGTTGGAAGGAAGGAAGAAGAAAGAAGCCGAGAGTCAGGATAACCAAGGTCGTTCGTTGGCTGTTGATATAAGGTGAGATTGGGGTTGGTGGTTGGTGGTTGGACAAGCATCTCCGACACGACCCCAATTTGATCCAAACCTCGGCTTTGCTGCGCTTCTCCGCACGACACTTGCACCACCGAGATCACCAACAGGGAAAAAGGTCG
>Ga0247781_1000424_pt1 | contig 12969 bp, 6 predicted proteins | sample UWRJL184509B5_FD_179922 | JGI IMG/M metagenome (GOLD analysis project Ga0247781, IMG submission 179922) | Plant litter microbial communities from Arlington Agricultural Research Station in Wisconsin, United States - UWRJ-L184-509B-5 | ecosystem: Environmental > Terrestrial > Plant litter >...
TGGATTTGTGAAGGTTGCGAGTTTAACTTGCGTGTAAGTCAGGTTCTCCTGATTTTGTGTAAATAATTATACACTGTAATACACAGGTATAAGTTGTGTTAACAATTGTGAATAACAACCTACACAGCTATATAAAACACCTGCGTGTTCGGCTTAGTAGTATAATCTTCTACACTCCACATCTGGATTTGTGAAAGCTGCAAGTTTAACTTACACGTAAGTAAGGTTTTTTCTACTTTATAAAATTAACTGATGTTACACTGTAATTACTTCGATTAAACTGTGTTTGGAAAATTCAGCTTACTAGGCAGTTTCTTCTAAGCAGTCTGGACTTTTAGTATTGCAAAACCACTGTATTCTACAGAGGTATAAAGCCTACTATGGCTGGAAAACTAGGCTAAATAACTAAGCTGAAAGGCTTTGAGAATTATCAGGGCTGGGCTATAATGGCAAAGGCATATCTCTTGCGAGAAGGCCTCTCTGAAGCTATTACCAGTGCTAAGAATATACACGATCGGATGCAGGAAAAATCACTAGCTGATATAATCCTGATGTGTGAATATGATACAGCTAATCATATCCAGGCTTATAAGACTGGTTTTAAGGCTTAGAAGACTCTGAAAGATCTTTATAATTCAGATGGATTTACAAGCAAATACCTTTTATTACAGAAGTTCTATCAGACCTTACAGGCTGATTTTAAGACTGTTAAAGCTTACGTAAGTAAGCTGAAGTCTATACTTGATAACCTGGCTGCTTAAGACTTGAAAATGCTAGAAATGGCTAATATAGCTTGGCTATTGCAAAATCTTAAGCCTGAATTTGGACCATTTATGGCCTAAGTAACCCAGAGCTTACAGGTTAACCCCCAAGCTTATAACTAGGAGAGCCTGATAGCTAATTTGCTTAATAAAGTAAAGCGGCTTGAAGTCTCTAATAAACCTTCTATTTAGTATGTGAAAAACTGGAAGAAGAATAAGCCTACTGCTATATTCTGTAAGTACTGTAAATTGCGTAGCTATACGGATAATAACTGTGCTTTTCTCCACCTTGAAAAGGCTCTGAAAGGTTAGAAAACTTCTAATTTAAAGGCTGCTTTTAAGGTGTAAAAGACTAGCTAGAAACACTGTCAGAGATAACAGAAACTCCCTCGTGAAAAGAGAGAGGAAAAAATAGCGGCTATTATAACTGTATCTACCCCTGAATCTTCCTTTATATTAGAGACAGCCTTATAAACTGAATCTGAAGTTGAAGATATTGTGTTTGAAGACGTTCCACTTGGAAACTCTCTCGACGTAGCACTTGAGGTAAATAATAATAATTATACCCTTTTAAATACTATAACTAATAACCCTTTAGTTTTAAAGCATGGCTTAAAGGATTTATTAGATTGGGTAAAAGAATCATATTTAGAAAGAGATATAAATCTTGTATATAAATTTATATTTGATACTGGCGTATTAGTTTATGTAATATGTAATAAATCATGGTTCACTTCTTATAAAGAAATAAATACTACTGTAAAGTGGGGTGAAGTAAAAACCCTATTAGTATGTGGAGAAGGAACATGTAAAATAACCTTTACTGATGCTGGTAAAGAAGCCACTCTAAGGAAGTGTTTTTATATACTAGAATTAAGTATAAATATAATAGGTGCTACTACACTGCCTCCAGATATCCTTTAGATTGGTGGAAATAATACCCTCGTTATAACAAAAAATAACCAAGTAATAACAAAAGGGCAAGTGAAAGAAGGCTTATACTTTCTGCTTGTATAACCTTCTATATACTCTATAAACATAATAATGGATTTACTCTATTAAAGATTCGCTTATATAAATAAACAGAATCTACAGAATTTAGTGAAAAATATTATAATAAATCACTAATATAAACAAAATAATAATAATAATAATAATAATAACTGCTTAGAATGCGAAGTGTGTGCGTAAGCAGAACTTCCAAATAAACGAAATAAAGAAAGCAATAATAAAATACAGTATAACTATATGGAAAAAATATCTAGTGACCTTTGTGGGCCGTTTAGAATAAAAATATATAATAAAAAATCATACTTTATAACATTTCTTAATAAAAAATCTAGATATCTAAAGATACAGCTCCTAGCTAATAAAACAGAAGTACTTTCAGTATTTCTAAAATATAAAGCAAAGGCTGAGAATAATATAAAAGGATATAAAATACGCGTTTTTCAATGCGATAATGGGACCGAATATAAACACCTTCTGAAGTACTTAACTAAAGAAGGTATAATAATATAATTAAGTCCTCCATACACGTATGAATGTAATGGCTTATTAGAAAGAATAAACAGAATAATAATGGTTAAAGTACGTGCAGTATTGATACAATTAAACGTACCGAAATACCTATAGGGTGAAGCACTTTAAGTTATAATATATATATATAACAGAACACCTCACAGTGCCCTTAGATTTAAAACTCTATACGAAGTAGCTAATAATAAAATTGCTAGCGTCGCTTCGTTCGTCATTACGCGACGGCCCTTCACTACACTACAGGGCGCTCCATTCCTCACTTTCGCTCCTGGCAATTTTAACATAGGGTATTAAGCTTATTTTATTACGTATTATTACAATTAATATAAGAAAGGAAGCGAACAAAGCGACAGAAACCTGTCTAGAGGACAATCAGATCTCTGGCTGCAGGGTACATAGCTATAACTATAAGGTACATAGCTATAACTACAGGGTATACTGTTATAAGGTATACAGCTATAAGGTATATAGCTATAAGGTATATTCTTATATAATATATATTATATATATAAAACTATAAAATATAATTACAGGGTATATTACTACTTTACAGGCTTAAACTACAGGGGATATAATTATATTATAAGGTCTTATCCTCCTCATTATCACTATAATCTTCCACCTCTTTTAATACCTCCCCGCTCCGCCTTTTAAGGTCTTCTACCCGTAACCTTATACCAGTTACTAAATTCTCCTTAAACACCCTAGCCCTGTTAAATAAAGCGTTAAACATTATCCCCTCTAACGACTTAACTTAAGATACTGTAATGTAACTTAAGCTTAAGGTAAAATCGGGTATTAAAAGATTGTAAATAACCCTTACCAGGGTAATACCTTCTAATTTATACACTGTAATAACGTAAGAGACCACTAATGGAAACTGCTCCTTAAAGTAATTACTACTTTATACTTAAAAGTTATACTTAATAGGTAAGATTAGTATTATTAACTTCCCTCCTTTTTATAATACGCTACCATTAGGCATTATAAATAGCGGGCTAGTATAATGGTTAAAAACCACTATAATAACCTTAGGTAAAGTAATATAAGGATTAGTAACTCCATTTACCCACAATATATTAAACACTATACCCTAAGTGCTATTTATAACCCCCTTCTCTAACTATAAGTTCCTTATAAGTATTACTTTATAACTAACATACAGTTTTAAAACTAATATAAGGTTATTAATAATAATATCCTTAACATCTTTTACCCTAATACCCTTATAAACAGCCTTTAAGATAATTACAGCCTTTTTAATCTGTAAAAGATACTTATTATTATAACTAGACACTTACTTATTTTAAAAATAAAGGTAAACTGTGTTTATAAAGCTTTAAACCTCTTATAAGTTCAGGTTTACAGTACACCTTAACGTAAGGACCTCCTAGGAATGTATTAAAATGTTTATAAACCATAATTCTAATAAAACAGTTTAAAACTCAGCTTAGCCCTCTCCTTACTACTATTAAATAATAATAAGTAAGATCAATTTACTTAAAATATAATAAGTATTATACCTAAGATATTTATCAGGCTTAAAATTCTAAAAGTCTTATAAGATTAACAACTTCACTCCTATAAATGGAAGTTAAAAGAAATCCCCTATTAGTATAACACTAATATTACCCTAATATTAGTTAGACTTAAAAGGAAATATCTCCTTTAAATGCTAGTTAATCCAGTTAAGGTGATAAAGCCTAAACATACTCTTCTTATCTAATACTAAGTAATAAATACCTTAAAACGTGTTTTATAATGTTTATAAGTTTCTTAAGTTATCTGTTAAAGGCCTAAACTTACCCTAGTTAATAAGGAGCCGAAACAGTAAATATATCATTTAACTTTAAATTTAATTACTTATAACACCTATAGGTACGGCCCTAATAATAAGGGAAGGTTTACTACTTTTAGTTAAAAGTATCTGGAGTTTAAAGGAGATAACCTTTAATATATAAAACTTACTAGTACCACTATTACCATTAACTTAAATTTATAATGGTTAAGGGTTACCCCCTTAATATAACTTAGAGTAATACTGTAAAACTATATCGTATAATAGTTATTACTGTTAATTTAATATGTTTCAGGTATTATAAGGTAGGATATCCACACTGTAATCTGCTAAAGTTTCACTTTAGAGCTGTTTTTAATAATCCTTAATACTAAATAATAGGTATATATACTTAGAAATATAATTAAACCAGTTATACTACAGGTCTACAGTTTACACCTTAAATAAATCTTTTAACTCTATCTTAAACTTAAGCTTTAGATATTAACAAGCTATCTCTTACCAGTCCTTTAAATTATAAGCTTCTTTTTAAATCACTTATTAAAACTTATCTTTATTTAGTACTAACTTACCGTCCTTTTTATTATAAAAGTCTAGCTCCTTATAATTATAATATATTATATAATATTTATAAGCCTTAACATACCCTGTAAATACTTAACCTTTATACCTTAAAAAGTCGTTTAATATTAAGTGTAAGTAGTTAAAGGTAACTTTTACCTAGTAAAAGTTAGGCTATTAAATATAGCTAGGGATACCCTTATAATATAGGAAATAGTTAATTACTTAAGTCTTAACTAATAACCTCCACAGAACCTACAGTATTAGATCCTTAAACCTGAAATTCCAAATATCTAAGAACCTTATAAATATTAATTCTGTAAGGAGTGTTAGGCAATTAAGATACTTTAAATACATTAATAATCCCTCTTCCACTTCCCCTATAATGTTAATGTTTAAGAGTGCTAAATGCCTTTTATAAGGCCTATAATCCACTACTTATATAAGCTTACTATCTTTATAAAAAGGAAGACTTAATAAGATATAAAAGATCTCTTATGTGGAGTAATCCCTCTCCCCTATTAGCTTATTTATAATCTTAAAGATTAGGGACATTATAAGGTTATTAGTAGTAATATAAGGGAGCACTCCCTTAATAATGTCGGTGTAAGTATTAGTTTACATTTTAGCCTTTATATAATACTTTCTAATATAATTAATTATTACTTACTTATTTATATAAGGTAAAAGATCTGTGTTTATAAGTTAAAAGAGCGAGATTAAGAGGTTATAAGGGTTTAAATTAACGTCGTTACACTCTGCTTTAAAGGAGTAAAACTTATTTTCAGGCCGTTTTACTAGTTTTACTATTTCCCTTAAAGGCTAAGGGAACAAAAACCGGTAAAAGGGCTTTAGCTGCTAAGGTAAATCCTCCACTGGAACCACTCTACCAGCTTATTATATTACTAGCCTAGTATGCTAAACCTGCTCTACTTACTATATATCCTTCTTTAATAGGTAAAGATAGTACTACTTAGAGTACTTATACTTCTACACTTTATTAATAACCCAGTTCAGCCATTAAAAAGTGGGCTTAGTAATAAAGGGATTAACAGATAAAAGGCTTCCGTCAGCTCTACCCTTTATAAGGTTAATGTTAGCAGTTATAACATAATACCCTTATATTATAGTAAAAGCTGCTTACTTAACAGGTGTTTTAAAGTTATCGTTTAAAGCTAACTTTAATTATAATAAGCCGTAAAAGTAACTACTACCCCGGCCCTACCACTTAAACTAAACTTAATAGTTATTAAGGTTAAACTTCCTTAATAACACTATCTTTTAGAAAAGCTTAAACCTAAACCAGAAGTAATACGCTATAATGTAAGGGTTTTCCTATAGTAACCTTTTTAATAATTTATAACAGTTTTTATTATTAATATCCATTTAAGCTTAGAAATCAGGTATATACTAATAAAAACTTTACTAATAATAATTAGCTAAAATCAGTGTAATAAACGCTAAAGGAACACCTAAATAGTGTGTAAATACCTTTAACTCCACTTTACAGCAGTGTTAGAAGGGTTAAGTCCCCTTAAGTTAGCTGGTAAATTATATAATACAGCTAAGGATAAGGTGGGATTTTAAAGTATTAGTATTAGTTAGCGATTCTTAAATAACCTACCAGTTAACTGGCTGTTAATAGTTTATATTAACGTAATACCTGTTTTACGTATGGGCTTATTAGCGTATTAGGGTATTTAAAGTAATATAGTGAAAGGTATAATACCTGGTAAAACAGCTATTATACTACCGTATTACGTGCTTTAGGTACTTATAATACTTAATTTTAATCAGACAGGTAGCTAAATAGTCTACCTCTCCCCTTAAAAATAGAGAAGGGTATATAAGAGATAAGAGCGGGAATTATTAATTAAATTTATTTAGTAAAGTGGGTTAGATTACTGGGAGCTTAAGGTGGTTTATAAAAAGTAAGCTAACTTTAATACCTGCTTTTAGTAACGGACTTACTTCCCGTATAAGGACCTAATAGCTGTTATTAATAACATTAGGGTTCTCTAAGTAGTTTTAAAGCTAATTAAGCTCTGTTTAGCTAACCTGGAAATTAAGTATTACTACTTTATTAATAATACTACTATTTACTTTAAGGGTATTATTATTATCCACTATCAGCTTATTATTAGGAATAACACCAGTATTATTATTAACTTTATAAATAATCAGTTAATTTAAAACGCTACTATTAACTAGGAGCTGTATTAAATTACTATAATTCCAGATAAAGTCCTTATAATAGGGGTAATTAGCTTTTAAAAACGTTAACTAAAACTCCACTATACGTCTCTGTACTTAAAATTGTGTATAAAATTACTAATTAGTCTAATAGGCGTTAATATTATTCTAAGGGTGAAGAATCACCACTTTTAAATCCCTGGGGATTAGTGGAAGGTAGCTGTAAATCTTTCTAACGTTACGTAAGAAGTGTATAACGTAGCTTTAGTATTTCAGCTAGTATTTCTTTTAATTAGTAACTTAAATCTTTAATTAATAAACTGTTTTTAAATCTTAACTTATAATTTACTTACAGAGAAGATATTTATATTAACGTAAACCTTTATAATAACTATCTTTTCCAGCTGGGTAAACTCTTCTAACTTAGCAGGAACCTCTTTAAAATCCAGCTTATTCTCTTTAAAGAAATAATATAGTATATTAAGACCCCTTTTTATATCTTTAATATAATATTACCTGTAAATATTCCCTAACCTTAAGACTACATTAAACCACTTCTTTTTACAGCGTTTATAATAATATATCTCTTCGTTAGTAAGCGTTATATTAAAGTTACACTTAATAGCGATATCCTTTAGGGAAAGGGTTAGCTTATTTAAGTTACTTATAAATTAAGGCTAAGGCTAATTAAATAGGTAAAGGGGGTGTGCCTTAGGTGTTAACTGGTGTGGCTGGTGTGGCTGGTGTGGCTGGTGTGGCTGGTGTAGCTGGCGTAGCTGGCCTTACTAACCTGCCGGACGGCTAACAGGGTTCTAAAGACCAGGGGGGTGGCCTTAATAAGGAGCCTCTTTTAGTGATAAGGAATGGCAGTACTGTAGGTAACCTTTACGGTAAGGTTCTAACGCTGTTACAGGAATTAAAGTAGGTCGCTTACAGGGGCGACCTAAGCCACAGCGTATTAATCCTTCTTCTTCCTCCTTATCTACTTATTCTTATTAACTAAGGTGGTTTAATGTGGCCTGTAACGTATCTTTAAGTAACTAGATAGAAGAAAGGCTACTGTTACGCTGTTATTACTGTTATTATTAATAAATAACAGCTAACAGTATTAACGTTTAAAAAGGTTCACCTCCACCCTGCACTTCAATACAATATTACCACTAAATAGCTAAAACCTCCACCTATACTGCAGCTATATCTGTAATATCTAAAGTAACCCTACCTCCCACATTATACATCTCGGTTATAAAGTTATAAGTTATATTCTAATAGGGGGTAAAAGGTATAACGTTAAGTTTACTAGCAATTAATTATATAACAGTAATATTAGCTTTAAATATAACATCTTAAAAATAGTTAACTAATCACTTAAAGAAGAAAGAGTGTAGTAATTAACCAGCTCCTTTTATTATTTTTAGCAGTTTAAACATATTATAATTAACTTTCTTAAGCCTTATAAAGCCTAAAACTAATCCTATCCCTTCTTCTCTTTACAGTTCCAGCACTTAATAAGCTCTCCTCCCTCCCCTCCCTCTTAAGGGGCTTCTATTATGGCAAGAAGCGCCTAGGATACAGACTTGCTAATTTTAAGTAAATTTACTACTTAAAGACTTAAGAAATAAACTGATTAGCATACATTTTACACTAATCTAATTATATAATATAGTATATATAATATGTAAGTGTAATATTAGTAGCCCAGCTCCTTTCCTATTAATATAAATTAATATATTTTATCCCTTAAAATCCTATAAACAGAGTATAAGATATCACCTTTATAACTTATAACTATTAATAAAGAGAGCCTTTATTATAATCGTACTTTAATATTAAGTTAAAGGTAATTCTCTGTAAATTTATCTGTAAGTCCCTTAAATTAATTTTTAAAAAACATATACCTTATTTTAAACTTTTAAATAAGTAAGTTTCTCCACATTCCTATTAAATTTTTTTAACAAAAAGTCCCCCTTAAATACATTAGAGAATTTTAATAAAGAATCCCCTCTTTTATTAATAAAATTAATTTAGTAAAAGATACTTTATTATGTAATTTAAAAGATTTAGTTAAAATATAATCTCCTACTTAGAAAAATAAATTATAATCTTTTCTTTAAAAGTTATAATCTTAGTTTTAATTATATAACTAAGGACATGATTTATCATTATATAATTACAACTCCTTCCCCCAACTTTAGCCTTTTCTTTATAAACTTTATATAACTTAGTTAACTAAATAACTTAACACCCTAAATAGTATCTAGACTTAAAAGAAGATATTAGTTTTCACTTTCACTTTTACTTTCTTACAAACCTACTACCTGCTAAATTAAACATATATATATATGTATATAATACTTATTTTACCAATACCCTTAATGTACTTAAAAATATTAAAAAGATTAAGTTAACTTACTTTTAATAACACCTTTTTAAAGACTAAGCTTTAAAACAGTCTGTTACTAAAGTAAGTAAACAGGTCCGCCGTTATAATGCATATATACCCTGCTAAAGCAGGTTTTACACTACTACAGGTATACTATTAAAGCAACTGTAAGGTTTATTTATAATAAAATACTTTAAGTAAAGGCAGTTAGGTAACTGCAAGCACTATTAACGCCTGTAATTAAAGACCTGCAAGCACCATTAATAAAGGTTATTAAATGACTACCAGCACTAATACTCCCTTAAGTGAAGGCAGTTAAGTAACTATAAGCACTATAAGCGCTTATAGTTAAAAACCTGTAAGCATTATTAGTAAAGGCTGTTAAATAACCACTAATACTAATACTCCTTTAAATAAAGGCAGTTAAGTAACTGTAAGCATTACTAACACCTACAGTTAAAGACCTATAAGCACTATTAGTATAGGCTGTTAAATAACTTCTAGTATTAATATTTCCTTAAATGAAGGTAGTTAAGTAACTGTAAGTATTATTAACGCCTGTAATTAAGGACTTACAAGCACTATTAATAAAGGTTATTATATAACTACTAGTATTAATACTCTCTTAAATGAAGGCAGTTATGTAACTATAAGCACTATAAGTACTTACAGTTAAGGAACTGCAAACACTAACAAGGTTAATAAGGAGAACCCCTGTTTCTAAGCACCATAAGTAATATAAATAGCGTTTTCCTAAGGTGGAAATCCCTTCCTTAATTACTAATTTAAACTATACACACACTACTTAATTTAAACTTAGGTTTAAAGGTACTAACACCTCTAGCTTACACTATCCTGCTGGCTTAAACAGTAAGCACTACATTAATAACACTGCTAGGCTAATAACACCTGTAGTATTATAGATAGTTATAAGATCTAGAAACCTTACATTACCTATTTAATACAGGCACCCAAGCCTTATTACCACCTCTACAGGTAAAGGGAATTATATCTACTAAAAGCTTTAATTAGGATATCACTCCTATCTAAAGCTTTAAAAAGATAGTTACTTTAATCGTTTAATTTAAAAGTTATTATTTAGGCACTTAAGATCCCATTCCACTAGTTTCACACCTAGGTACTACTTTTTAATAACTTACAGATACTAATATACCACCGTTTTCACTAGCGTTTAAGTTAGTAATAAAAATAAACCTTATATTATATAATAATAAGTAATATTAAGGTGTATTATTCCCATTAGAGCTCCCACAGCCTATTAACTTTCTAAGAAGCTTAAGGTCTAATAAATATATTAGTTTTAACCTAAGCTGTAAACAGTTAACACTGTTTTTATATTACTGTAAGGAGATGATATTAATACACAAACCTTACACCCCTGGAAAAAGATAAAGAAAAACGAATAACAGTGCTTAACTTTTAAGTTATAAGGTCTGGTCTTACGACGTGTAATATAAGAGTATAAGTGGTCTTAAAAGTTACTATATTACCATTATAGGGTTTTTTAGGTATTAGGTACTTATAAACACCTAAAACTTAAACCTTAATAGTTTCATTCTCCTAACAGTCTATATTTTTAACTTAAGATGGTTATACTAACCTTACTTATTATAAGGATTACATTATGGATTTCAGTTACCCTCTAACTCTCTGTATTTAATTAGGCATTTAATAATTAATTCTAAACCCCTTTAAAGTACAGCGTAACACCTTCTTAACCTTACCCTCTTTAAAAAACCATTTAAAGGGACGTAATCCAGCTTAAAGGTACGTAATATACCACCTTATAAATTAACTTGTAATTATAAAAGTCGCTTAGCTTATTACATAAGGCTTATATAGATATAGGGTACGTAACCTGGGTTTAAGGTACGTATATATTAATTATAATACTAATAACTTTAAGTTTTTAATTAGTCCTGCCCTTTTAACACATCTATTAATTTAAGCATTAATAATGTTAAATTAAGTTTCTACGCTGTGGGGGAAGAAGAATAAAGGGCGTTAACCTTATATCCTTTAACAGGGTTATAGGTTGTAAGAAGAATAAACTCACCTACTAACTACCTTCTTTAAATATTATAACTACTTTTAAAGCTCCTTCTTTAAGGTTAAACACTAACCCTTTATTACCCGTTATTATTATAACTAGCTAAAACCCAGCTATTAAGAGTTAATAAGGTAGAAATTTAAATAAACCATTATTAACATAAAGCTATACAATTTAATAATTTATTCTAAATCACCTTAAAGCCTTAAAGGGCACTGGTGTTTAATTTAATACATGTAACCTTTTTAAAGTCAGGCTTTTCAGTATATATTAACTTTAAAATTACCACAGTTATCTATATAATAAGGTATTATTAAATAAATAATAACTAATTTAATAAGTGATTTACAGTTCTACTATATTAATAAGGTATAAGGCTTTATAAAATAGCACCACTTACCTAACTCACACCAGACTTATAACATATCCTACCTACTTTTTCCCTTTAAATTCCCTAAAGCTTTATTAATAAGATTAATAAGGTTACTAAAACGCTTTACTATACCGTTTAAAAGCCTTAAAAGGAGGCCCTACCAGAAGGTTCTGCATAAACGCTTCCCTAACTAGTCAGTACCCTTATTATAACCTTTAACACTACAGTAAACCACAGCACTATTTATAACCCCCCAGGCGCCTACTACCCCTTCTAAGGGCAATGCTCCTAAGCTAAGCAGCCCTTTATAAGGGCGTTACTCCTAACTAAGCTAATGTTATAACGTCTTTAAAGGGAGGGCTCCACCTCCTATCTAACCAGTCTAAGGCTTTACAGTTGGAATTAATACTTTAATAAAAGGCTTATAAGCCTAATAAGGTACCTAGTTAAAGCCAGATATCCCTATTAAACACTAAGTCCTTAAACCTTAACCTTTACTTACCTTTATCTATATACCCTCTAAGCTGTAATTAAAGGCGCGCACGCTAGTTAAAGCTTATTTAGTAAGTTATAAATTCTATAAAATTATTTTATATAGTAAATTTTAAAAATCGACTCGCAGTTATATAAACCACCACCCTTTTCACATATAATTTAAATTTAAACCCCCTTTATAAAAAATCGCTTAAGGGTACGCTAAACCGCTTAAGGGTACACTAAACCGCTTAAAGGTACACTAAACCACTTAAGGGTACATTAAACCACTTAAGGGTATACAATAGCATAATTACTAACGTAAATAAGGTGGACCTGCTTTACCCTATCTATATACCCTCCAGGCTATAATTAAAAGCACACACGCTAACTAGAGCTCATTTAATAAGTGGCAAATTCCGCAAAACTATTTAATATAAGAAATTTTAAAAATCAACTCACACTTATATAAACCAACACCCTTATCACACATAGCCTAAATTTAAACCCCCTTTATAATAAATCGCTTAAGGGTACGCTAAACCACTTAAAGGTACGCTAAACCACTTAAGGGTACGCTAAACTACTTAAGGGTACGCTAAACCACTTAAGGGTACGCTAAACCACTTAAGGGTACGTTAAACCGCTTAAGGGTATGCTGAACCGCTTAAGGGTACGCTAAACCGCTTAAAAGTATATTAAACCGCTTAAGGGTATACGATAGCATAATTGTTGGGTTTTTACAACCCTAACCCAGCCAGTGTGGTTAGAACAGTGTGGCTGGATCCACGCAGCCGCTCCGCGGCTGCATCCGTG
>Ga0247781_1000425_pt1 | contig 12954 bp, 10 predicted proteins | sample UWRJL184509B5_FD_179922 | JGI IMG/M metagenome (GOLD analysis project Ga0247781, IMG submission 179922) | Plant litter microbial communities from Arlington Agricultural Research Station in Wisconsin, United States - UWRJ-L184-509B-5 | ecosystem: Environmental > Terrestrial > Plant litter >...
CAGTACGGTCGTCACCAGGCCGTTGACCAACGTGTTGAGACCGCTGAGGGTGACCGTGACGATGCTGCCGGCACTGCTCTGCAGGCGCCCCACCGCGGCGTCGAGTGCGGACGTGATGTCGTCGTCGCCGAAGTTGAGCGGCGGCCCGGCCGCCCACTCGCGCACGCTCTGGATGCCGTCGGCCACCTTGTCGGCCAGCTCGCCGGACTGCGAGGCGACCGGCACCGCGATCACCACGATGATGCCGGCCATCACGATCAGGAACAGGATCATGACGACGGCGGCGGCCACGGCGGGCGGCCAGCGCAGCCGGTTGCGCAGCAAGCGGGTCACCGGCCAGGTCAGCGTGGTCAGCAGCAGCGCCACCACCAGCGGCCAGACCACCGACCACGCCTTGCCCATGAGCCAGAGCACCACGTAGGCCATCGCCAGCACGATCAGGGTCTGCGCCGAGAGGACGGCTGTCGCGCGTAACGCGGACCGAGATTTATCGGCGTTCAGTCTGGCAGGCATGCCGATCACCTTAGAGACGGCGCCCGCGCCCCGCCGTGCTCCCGGCTCACTCATTTGCCGTGTCGGCAAGAATGGACCCCAGCCGCACGGGGTTCTGGGTCCGACGCTGGGTGGCCGATCCTCGGCGACCGGCGACGCGCGGCGGCCCCGGCCCGGCGCGGATGCGGGTCTGTCGAGAGTGGGGGATTACGTAGGGGCTTGGGTGCGCATGCGCCAAGCGTCGGTTATCAGTTCTTCGAGACGGGCGACTGTCACCTCGGGTAGGCGAACCATTACCAAGGGCAGGCCGTCGTAGGACGAGATGGTGAAGAACAGAGCCGGCTCGCCGAGGACCAGGGCCTGTTTCTCTGCCTCGTCGCCCACATAGAGGACTGCTATGTCGGTGCGGATCAGCCGGGGCTTACCGGGCTCACGCTGGGGATACGACCAGATGAAGCCGCTGTTGTACACGCGGAAGTCGAAACCGTCGCTGTCGATTTCGATTACTTCGGGCATGGTCAGGGCCAGGCGGCGTACATCGTCGGCGGTGGCCACGGGGGCGCCTTTCGCGTGTGTTGAGTAAAGGACTGATGGTATGACACCCGGAGCACGTCGCACGGGTTGTGCGTAGGATGCGTCGGCACGGTCGTAACAGGAGGGGAACCGAGGAGCACGATGCCGCTAACTCCAGCCGACGTTCACAACGTGGCGTTCAAGAAACCGGCGATCGGCAAGCGCGGGTACGACGAGGAAGACGTCGATGCCTTCCTCGACGAGGTCGAGCAGGAACTCACCCGCCTTCTCGAGGAGAACCGCGCCCTGCACGACCAGATGCAGCGGCCGGGGCCCGCGGGACCTGCCGCGGGCGGGCCGAACAATCGTGCGCTCGAGGCCGAGCTCTCCGATCTGGCCGGTCAGCTCGGCCGGCTGCAGGAGGCCCGCGCCCGCGCCGAGCAGAACGCGCGCAGCATGCAGAGCCAGCTCGAACGGGCACGGCGTGAGGCGCCCGCCGGTCCGCCCCCGTCCGCCGGGGACGGGCAGGACTCACCGGTGCTGATGATGGCTCGGCGCACCGCCGACGACCACATGCGCGACGCGCGGTCCGAGGCCGAGGCCGTGATCAGCGGGGCGCAGTCCGAGTCGGACAAGGTCACCAACGATGCGCAGTTGTCGGCCAGCACGATCGAGAGTGACGCGCGCCGCAAGCACACCGAGGCGATGAACACGCTGGGTGACAAGCGGGCCGCGCTGCTCGATGAGATCGACAAGCTGGGCCGGCTCGCGCAGACGTACCAACAGGCGCTCGGCGACCACGTCACCCGCCAGCTCCAGGAGCTCGACAGCGCCTCCGGCCGCGACCTGGACTGATCCCCCCGGAACGGAACGATCCCCGGCCGGTCGCGTCAGCTCGACGACGCGTCCGGCCGTGGTTGTCCGCGCGTGGCCGGGCGCCCCCCGCGGGCGGAACCGACGGGTATCTTCGGCGCATGAAGACGGTGAGCCGCCGGCTGGCGCTGTGGCGGGCGGACCTCGAGGCCGGCGTGTGCGCGATCCCCGACGAGAGCGTCGAGGGACGCGAGCAGGTGCGGGTCGTCCTCGAGGGTGTGACGTCCGTGGCCACCGTGCAGCAGGACGTGGAGTGGCAGCTCGCCGGCCTGGTCTGGCCCGACGACCTGCGGCCGGGCGTGCTCGTCACCGTCGTGTGGCACCCGGCCAAGGACGAGATGGTCCTGCGTACCGTGCCGCTCGACGAGCCGATGCGCGTCGACGGGGTCGACTACTTCTACGAGTACGACCCGAAGGTCGTCACCCGCGACTACCGCCCCGATCAGTCGAACCGCGCCAAGGTGCTGCACACCGTCCGCAAGCTGGGCCGGGTGTTCGACGACGGCAGTGCCGTGCTCAGCGAGGAGCTGCTGACCAAGCGTTCCGGGCTCGGCCGCGGCGCGAAAGGCGCGTTCCTGCTGCGCAACGCCGTCGACCAGCTCATCCGCGAAGGTTTCCTCACCCGCGTGACCGGCAGCGTCGACGGTTCGGGCCACCCGTCCTACCCGGCGGTTGACGGTGCGGCGCCGACCGACATGGTGTTCTATGCCCCGATGGTCGAGCCCGTCCCGACCGATTCCGATCGCCGCGATCACTGGGTGACCGGCTTCGTCCGCAAACTCCCCCGCGGCGCCCAGCCGTCGGAGAAGCAGCGCGACCTCTACCAGCGAGCGAGCGAGAACAACGAGGTCGCGCCGCTGGCCCCCGGCTACACATTCGTCAAGAAACACCATCGAAACGGCTGAATCAACACCCGCTGACGTACGCCTCCTCGGCCCCACAAAAGCAGCGTCCCGGGAGGCGGGTCGAGCGATGCCACCAGTTCCTCGACGGTCACAGAGCGCAGGTGACCCCGCGGTCAACCGAGAATCACCGTCTGGAGCTCGGTGAACGCCTCCATCGGGTAGGCCCCGCCGACCCGCCCGAGCCCGCTGTCGGACCCCGACCGGCCGCCGAACGGCAGATGGCTCTCCCAGTAGTTCGACGACTCGTTGATGTTCACCCAGCCGGCCCGCACCGCGTCGGCGAACGCCAGCCCCTTGGCCAAGTCGGCCGTGTAGACGGCCGCCAGCAGTCCGTAACGCGACGCGTTGGTCAGCGCGATCGCCTCGTCCAGCGAGCCGATCCCGACGATCGGCGCGACCGGCCCGAACGTCTCCTCGGTCGCCACCAGCGCGTCCCGCGGAACCTCGTCGAGCACCGTGGCCGGCCAGTAAAGATCCGTCTTCTGCCCCGTCAGCCGGGCCCCGCCGGTCAGCACCGAGGCCCCGCGCGCCACCGCGTCGGCCACATGCTGATCCATCTTCGCGGCGACCGCCTCGTTGTTGAGCGGCCCCATCGTGGTCGCCTTCTCGAACGGATCCCCGAGCCGCACGGAAGCTTGGACCGCCTTCGTGAGCCGGGCCGCGAACTCCTCCCGCACGTCGTGGTGGACCAGCAACCGCTCCCCCGCCGTGCAGCTCTGTCCCGCGCACAGGAAGCACGCCACCAGCGCCCCGGCGACCGCCCGGTCGAGATCGGCGTCGTCGAGCACGACCACCGGCCCGTTCCCGCCCATCTCCAGCAGCGTCGCCTTGCCCGCCGCCGCCTTCGCGACGCGCTTGCCGGTGGCGGTGGAGCCGATGAACGCGACCGCGTCGGTGCCCGGGTTGCGGGCGATCTCGTCGCCGACGACCGGGCCGGGCCCGGTGACCAGGTTGAGCACGCCCGGCGGCAGGTCGGCCTCGGCGACGCAGTCGGCCAGCGCGATCGCGCAGACCGAGGTCGACGGCGCGGGTGTCCACACCACCGTGTTGCCCGAGGCGAGCGCGGGGGCGATCAGCTCGGCAGGCATCGTGTAGGGCCAGTTCCACGGGGTGATCACGCCGACCACACCGCGCGGGCGGCGGATCAGCAGGGCCCGCTTGCCCGGCGACGACGAGTTGGGCAGCTGGCCGCCGAGCCGTTTGCCGTCCTCGGCTGCCATCCGCCAGTAGGTGCCGAGCTCGTCGACCTCGTCGTAGGCCTCGGTGAGCAGTGGCTTGCCCTGGTCGAGGGTGAGCCTGCGGGCCAATTCGTCGCGGCGTGACTCGATCACGTCGGCCACCCGGTGCAGCAGCGCGGCCCGTTCGAAGGCGGTCAGGCGGGCCCAGCCCGGGGCGGCCGCCCGCGCGGCCGCGATGGCGGCCTGGGCGTCGTCGCGGTCCCCCTGCGGTATGCCGCCGAGGGTGTCGCCGGTGGCGGGGCTGGTCGCCACGGTGACGGCACGGGACTGCGCGGGCACCCAGGCACCGCCGACGAACATCCGGAATTCCACGGACCCCAGGCTATCGGCCGGTCCTCACCCGGTGATAGGCGTGAAACGGCAGCGTCGCCTACAACCGGGCCTGGATCACCTCGGTCGCCGGCGTCTGATCGACAGGCGGGGCCGGAGCGGCGACCGCTCCGGCCCGCTCCGTCAGTTGCGCCGGGCGACCAGGTAGCCCCCCGGGACCAGTTCGCCCTCCTCGGGCGGCCGCCGGCCCAGGAACACCGTCGTGAACCCGGCCGACCCGAGACGCTCCTCCATCTCCTGGGCCGACAACCAGTACGTGTCGAACTCGACGCCCAGCCCGACCGCGCCCCGGCCGCCCCGCCGATGCGTACCGTCGCCGTCCTTGAAGGCCGCGGCGAAGTAGCCCCCGGGCTTGACCACCCGGCCGAGTTCCGCGAACGCGGCCGGCCGCGACTCGGGCGCCAGGAAGATCAGCGAGTACCAGCACACCACCCCGGCCAGCGACGCGTCCGCGAAGGGCAGCGCGCGCAGATCCGCCTCCTCGAAGGTGAACTCCGGGTGGTCCCGGGTCGCCACCCGGACCATTCCCGGCGACAGGTCGACCCCACGCGGCGACACCCCGCGCCCGGCCAGATAGGGCAGCAGCCGGCCGGTCCCGCAGCCGACGTCGGCCACGGCACCACCGAGCTCGGCGGCCAAGGTCAGCTCGCAGAACAGGTCGAGCATCGCCCGCTCGCTCGGCATGCTCTCCAGCAGGCCCCCCAGGCGCTCGACGTACCAGTCGGCCAGCTTGTCGTGCGCATCACGTAATTCGTTCGTTGCGGCATCCACGGTCAGCGACCCTAGTGGACGTGGCCTCCCCGGCACTTTTCCGGCACGCCACCCGGTAAGCCCGCGAAAGGGACGTCAATCGTTCAGTCATTTCTCAGGAAACTGTTCCGGGAATGGACCGCACGCTTAGCTGAGTATCAGAAACCACCGAAATCGGGCACCGGAGTGGGCAGTTCACGGCGTTCGCCGAATACTGGAGAAGTCCGCACTCTGCGCGCACCTTGCTACGCAGTGTGCCGACATTCGGTGCTCCGATTCCGTTCCGTCGTCGCCTCGCCCCGCGGGGTTGACGAGTGGGCCTATATCTATTCTCGCGGCGTCGAGCCCGACGCGGGCGCCCCTTCCCGGGAGTCGTCCTTCGCCCGTGTCATCCGAGGGAGTTCACACCTATGCCGGCACAGACCGCCACGCTGGGCGATCGTGACGTCCCGGGTCAGCGCGGCCCGCGCGACGGCGGCGGGAAGGAGCCCACGCGCCGCAAAGCGCCACTCTGGACGAAGCTGCTGACCGCTTTCGGGGTGATTCTCGCCCTGGTCGGCGTCGGTGGCCTGGTCTCGGTGAAGTACTTCCTCGGCAAGCTCACCTCCAACATCCAGACCACCTCGAGCGTGCTCGACAGCGCCGGCGGACTGGGCAACAAGACCGTCGAGTCGGGCAAGCTGCCCGAGGGCGCGATGAACCTGCTGATGCTGGGCCTGGACACCCGCACGGGCTGGGCCGAGGGCGAGTCCCGCTCCGACACGATCCTCATCCTGCACATCACCGCCGCGCACGACCAGGCGTACATGCTCTCGATCCCCCGCGACACCGTGGCCAGGATCCCGGCGGACGAGGCGATGGGCTTCCGGGGTGCGACCGACCGGATCAACGCGGCGTACTTCTTCGGGTCGGGCAAGGGCCGCGGCTGGCAGGGCGGCGCAAAACTCGCCACCAAGGCCGTGCACGAGCTGACCGGCATCGACTTCGACGGCGTCATGGTGATCGACTTCAACGGCTTCAAGGGCATCCTCGAGGCGATGGGCGGCGTCCACCTCTGCGTCGACAAGGAGATGTGGTCCAGCCACTACGTCGTCAAGGACGGCAAGGTCGAGTACGCCGAGGGCGCCGACCCGAAGAGGAAGCCCCGCAACGCCCTCGTCTTCAAGAAGGGCTGCCGCAACATGGCCCCGTGGGAGGCGCTCGAGTTCTCCCGGCTACGCCACTCGGACAACGGCGACTACGACCGTCAGCGCCACCAGCAACAGCTGCTGCGCGCGATGGCCAAGAAGGCCAGCAGCTCCGGCGTCCTGGGCAACCCGGCCAAGGCGTCGAGGATCCTCGCCGCGGCCGGCAAGTCGCTCCGGATGGACACGCACGGCGTGCCGGTGGAGAACTTCATCTTCGGGCTCAAGGGTCTGGCCGCCGGCGACCTCATCCCGATCAAGACGAACGGCGGCACCTACGCCACGGCCGAGGACGGCGGCGAGCTGATCAGCCCCGACACCCGGAAACTGTTCGAGGCGACCGCGCAGGACAAGCTCCCGGCGTACCTGATCCGTCACCCCGAGAATCTGATCAGCGACGGCGGCGGCTCTTAATCACGTTAATCACGCGAAATGGACATCGAACGCACAGCGATTCGGATGGCTACACAGAGTGCCGAAAATAGGCCATTCGATTCCTGACCGTCGCTGCGCGGTTACCGCTCGTTCAGCGGGGTTGACTAATAGATCTAGACCATATATCTGTTCTGACGGCATTGAGCCCGGCGCGGCGGCTCTCCGTATCTCCAGGAGGGGCCGGACACGCCCCCGTGTCACGAGAGGGAGCAAACACATATGCCGGTACAGAGCGCCACGATGGGCGATCGTGACGCCCGCCAAGGTCAGCGGCAGACGCGGAACGGCGGGGCCGGCAAGAGGAAGTCGAAGCGCCACAAAGCGCCACTCTGGGCGAAGCTGCTGACGACCTTCGGCGTCGTCCTGGCCATCATCGCGGTCAGCGGACTGGTCGGGGTGAAGTACTTCCTCGGCAAACTCACCTCCAACATCCAGACCACCTCGAGCGTGCTCGACAGCGGCAGCAACTCGGGCAACAAGTCGGTCAAGGCGGGCAAGCTGCCCGAGGGCGCGATGAACCTGCTGATGCTGGGTCTGGACACCCGTACCGGATGGGGCGAGGGCGAGTCCCGCTCCGACACGATCCTGATGCTGCACATCAACGCCAAGCACGATCAGGCGTACATGATCTCGATCCCCCGCGACACGGTCGCCCGCATCCCCGGCGACGCCTCGATGGGCCTCAACCCGCAGACCAACAAGATCAACTCGGCGTACTTCTTCGGGTCGCAGAACGGCCGCGGCTGGCAGGGCGGCGCCAAGCTCGCCACCAAGGCCGTCAACGAGCTGACCGGCGTCAAGTTCGACGGCGTGGTCATCATCGACTTCAACGGCTTCAAGGGCATCCTCGAGGCGATGGGCGGCGTGCGCCTCTGCGTCGACAAACGCATGTGGTCCAGCCACTACATCGTCAAGAACGGCAAGGTCGAGTACGCGGAGGGCGCCGACCCGAAGTCGCCGCCGCGCAACGCGTTCTGGTACGAGAAGGGCTGTCGCAACATGGCCCCGTGGGAGGCGCTCGAGTTCTCCCGGATCCGGCACTCGTCGAACGGCGACTACGACCGTCAGCGCCACCAGCAGCAACTGCTGCGCGCGATGGCCAAGAAGGCCAGCAGCTCCGGCGTCATGGGCAACCCGGCCAGGGTGTCCCGGATCCTCGACGCCGCCGGCAAGTCACTGAAGATGGACACCCACCAGGTGCCGGTCGAGAACTTCATCTTCGGGCTCAAGGGCCTGGCCGCCGGCGACCTCATCCCGATCAAGACCAACGGCGGCACGTTCGCCGCGGGCGACGGCGGCGAGGGAATCACGGACGAGACCCGGAAGCTGTTCGAGGCGACCACGGCCGACAAACTCCCCGAGTTCCTCAGCCGCCACCCCGAGATGCTGATCAACGACGGACCGGCCGCCGCGTCCTGACCACGTCCTACGAACGCGAGGGTTCCACCGGGTCGCTCCCGGGGGAGCCCTCGCGTCGTCTCAGCTCCAGCAGGATCGGGTCGCCGGCGCCGGTCGGGTAGACGTTGCCGGGTGCCACGCTCGCATCACCCATCGAGATCGTTACGTAACAAACGGCCGGTACGGTTCCCGATCATGATTCAGCGCAGTGGCCTAGCCACGCTCAGTGTTGTCTTGGCGGTCTCGGTCACGGGCTGCGGTTCGGACGACAGCAAAGAGTTGGTATTCGGCGGCGACCCGGTGACTCGGTGTGTGCGCGTGCCGGACGGAGCGGAGATGCTCCTCGGCGAGGTTTTGCGGGCACCCGCCGAAAGCGACCTGGTCGTTCAGAAGATCGGTCTTGCGGGGGCGCAGGGCGTCAAGGCCGGCAAGGCCTTCATCGTTCCCCTGAGCAGCGGGCGCAAGCCGATCGGCAACGCCAATTACCCGCCGGCGGCCAACATGACCTGGGAGTCGCGGGTCCCGGCGGAGAACGCGACCGTCCGGGCCGGCGAGGAGGCGAATTTGCTCCTCGCGGTCAGTCGCAGTGGGGCGTTGGACGGGTCCGCCGCGGGGATGCGGGTCGACTACGCCGGGGGGTTCAAGATCAATACGACTACCTATCAGTTTCGGGCCTCCTGTGGGGGTGCCTGAGGTGAACGAAGCGTCTAGCGGAGGGCGGGGAGGACCTTGGCGCCGAAGGTGTCGATGAACGGGGTCAGGTCTTGGCCTACGTGGTGCAAGTAGATGCGGTCGAAGCCTAGAGCCGCGTAACCGCGCAGCTTTTCGATGTGCTCGTCCAGGTCGGCGGAGATGTTTACCACCTCGGCGATCTGGTCGACGGTCACGTTCTGGCTGATCACGTCGAAGTGCTCGACGGTTTCCAGGTCCCAGCAGACCGGTGGGGGGAAGATGTTGCTGCGCCACTGGTCGTGGGCGATGGCCTCGGCCGCACGCTGCGTGGGGGCCCAGCTCAGGTGCACCTGGAGGCAGAGGGGGCCGCGGCCGCCCGCGCCGCGATACGCCGAGATCATCGAGCGCAGGTGGGCCTCGGGGGCGTTCACCGTGACCAGGCCGTCGGCCCAGCGGGCGCACCAGGCGGCGGTGGTCGTGCTGACCGCGGCTCCGATCAGCGCGGGTGCGGTGGTGGGCCGGGTCCACAGGCGGGCGCGGTCGACCTTGACCAAGCCGTCCCGGGTGACCTCCTTGCCGTCCATCAGGTCCCGGATCACGTCGACGCACTCCAGCAGGCGGGCCTCGCGGACCTCCTTGCGCGGCCACGGTTCACCGGTGATGTGCTCGTTGCTGTATTCGCCACTGCCCAGGGCGGCCCAGAACCGGCCCGGATACATCGAGGCGAGCGTGCCGATGGCCTGGGCGATGATCGCGGGGTGATACCGCTGGCCGGGCGCGTTCACCACGCCGAACGACAGGTTCGTGGCCTGCAGGGCGGCACCCAGCCACGACCAGGCGAAGGCCGACTCCCCCTGGCGGCTGCTCCAGGGGGAGAAGTGGTCGGAGCACATCGCCGCCTCGAAGCCGGCGCGTTCCGCGGCCACCACGGCGGCGAGCAACTCGGCGGGCGGGATCTGCTCGTGCGAGGCATGGATTCCGTACTCCGTCATGAGTGGCCCTTACCCACGTGGCCGGGATTAGGAACCCGGACAAGAATCGGCTGCCGGTCGGCCCCGGCAAGCGGATCGCGGTGAACACGCTGAAGAACCTCGGCGACACCACCGTGCGTCAGTCGGTGCGCCGGGCCGGCGGTCGGGCCGACGATCTGCGCTTCCAGGCGATGCCGTTCCCCGAGATGCCCGGTGCGTTGCAGGCGGGCAAGGTGGACGCGGCCTGGGTGGTCGAGCCGGCGCTGAGTGCGGTGCTGACCCAGGGTGGGCAGATCCTCGCGTCGAACTTCGTGGACACCGCCCCCGACCTGACGGTGGCGCTCTATTTCACCAGCCGGGGTACGCAGACCGCGAAGCCACAGCTCGTCACGGACTTCACCGAGGCGATCAAGGAGTCGCTGCGCTACGCCGCGAGCCACCCTGAGGAGGTGCGTGACGTGGTCGGCACCTACACCAAGATCAATGACACCGTACGCATCGCGATGATCCTGCCGAGCTGGCCCGAGGAGATCAACCGGTCGTCGTTGGAGCGGGTCGCGTCGCTCGGTCAGCACGACGGCATCTTCGCCAAACCCCCGACTCTCGACCAGCTCCTGCCCTGACGGGTCGTCGGGCCGATCTGGCCCGACTTGCTCGGAGATACTTTCGGCTCCGGAGAAAAAAGTAGGGATTGATATATCGAAAGATATGGACGCTACACCAAAAGCAGATCAAGCTGTTCACACTTCTGCACCGGTTCGGTAACCGAGGAGCGTGGATGAAACGTCTGCTAGTGGCCGTTTTCCTGGTCGCGACGTTCGCTTCAGCACCGGCGGCGGCGCACGCCGCCGCCGAACTGACACCCCAGGAACCGGGCGTCACCCTTCGCACCTACGACATCGGACTGCCGCTGAACCGGGTCTGTGATCTCAAGCCCGGCCAGACGCCCAACGTCGACAAGCTGATGCCCACCGTCGACTGGTCGACCGCCGAGCAGTTCGGCCTCGAGAACGACTTCATCACGCACGCCCTGGCCAACCTCACCGTGCCGGCCGGCGGCTCGTACACGTTCCGGCTGATGAGCGACGACGGCTCGAAGCTCTACATCGGAGACAACCTCGTCGTCGACCACGACGGGTTGCACGGCGACGTGCCCAAGGACGGCGCCGTCGACCTGACCGCCGGCGTGCACGCCCTGCGCGTCGAGTATTTCGAGCGCGACGGCGGCCAGCGCCTCACGCTCGCGTGGAAGCCGCCGGGCGCCGCCGACTTCGCGGTCGTGCCGGCCAGTGCGCTGAGCACCGACGCGGGCGTGGTACGGGTGACCGCGCCAGGCCGCAAGGAGTGCACCGCCGGCACCGACTCGCCCGGCGACGGCCTGCCGCTGACCGCCGTGAACCCCGGTTACGACCTCACCGACCTGCGCCCCGAGGGCTTCCAGCCGCAGGTCACCGGCATCGCCTGGCGGCCGGACGGCAAGATGGTGCTGAGCACGTGGGGCGGCACGGACGCCGTCAGCGGCGAGGTCTATCTGGTCGAGAACGTCACCGGCGGGACCGGCCCCGACAGCGTGAAGTACAAGAAGATCGCCGACAAGCTCAAGGAGCCGATGGGCGTCGCGGTCGTCGACGGCCTGGTCTACGTGACGCAGAAGCACGAACTGACCGAGCTGCGTGACACGAACGGCGACCAGGTGCTCGACACCCGCCGTACGGTCGCGGTCTGGCCTTTCGGCGGCAACTTCCACGAGTTCGCGTTCGGTCTGCTCTACCGCGACGGCAACTTCTACGCGAACCTGTCCGTCTCGATCAACCTGGGCGGCGCGACCACCGATCCGCAGCCGGTCGGCGGCCGCGGCACGAGCATCGTGGTCAACCGCAAGTCCGGCCAGGTCACCACGGTCGCGGGCGGCCTGCGCACCCCCAACGGCCTCGGCTGGGGCAACGGCGACGACCTCTACGTCACCGACAACCAGGGTGGCTGGCTCCCCTCCTCCAAGCTGGTCAAGATCGAGAAGGGCGCGTTCTTCAACCACTACACCAACCCCGACGGCGCGTACGACGCCGAGAAGCCCACCCGGCCGGTGCTGTGGCTGCCGCAGAACGAGATCGCCAACTCGCCCAGCACGCCGGTGCTGCTCAAGTCCGGCCCCTACCGGGGTCAGATCCTGTTCGGCGACGTCACCTACGGCGGCTTGCAGCGGGCCGCGCTGGAGACGGTGAACGGCCAGGAGCAGGGCGCGGTGTTCCGGCACACGCAAGGCCTCGAGGCCGGCGTCAACCGGGTGTCGATCGGCCCGGACGGCGCGATCTACGTCGGCGGGCTCGGCGCGGACGGCAACTGGGGCCAGGAAGGCAAGCTCCGGTACGGCTTGCAGAAGCTCACGCCGAACGGCAGGAGCGTCTTCGACATGAAGCGCGTGAAGGCCACGTCGACCGGCTTCACGATCGAGTACACCGAGCCGGTCTCGGACGCGACGGTCGCGAAGCTGGCGACGGCGTACCAGGTCGAGCAGTGGCGTTACGTGCCGACCGCGCAGTACGGCGGGCCGAAGGTCGACCAGGAGACCCTGGCGGTGACCGCCGCGAAGGTTTCCGGCGACCGCAGGACGGTGACGCTGACGGTGGCGGGGCTGCGCCGGGATCGGGTGGTGCACCTGCGCTCGCCGCGGCCGTTCAGCGCCAAGGACGGCGAGACGCTGTGGAGCACCGAGGCCTGGTACACGTTGAACGAGATCCCGGGCGACCACGAGCAGCAGGTCTTCTACGAGGCCGAGGAGGGAAACCGCGAGGGCGGCGCGAGTCTGGCGACCGATCACCGCGGCTTCTCCGGCATCGGCTTCGTGGCCGGCCTGGGCAACCTGAACGCGGCGACGACGACGCACGTCGAGGTCGACAAGTCCGGTGACTACGCGGTGGGGCTGCGCTACTCCAACGGCCCGAACCCGTTCAGCGGCCCGAAGACGGTCAGCGTGCACGTCAACGGCAAGAAGATCCGCCAGGTCAACCTGCCGACGACGGTGACGTGGGACGACTGGGCGACGGCCACCGAGACACTGCCGTTGGAGCGGGGCGTGAACACGATCCAGTACCGGGTCGACGCCCTGGACACCGGCCACGTGAACGTCGACCTGATCAGCGTCCGCAAGCCCGGCGCGAGGATCACCCTCTTCGACGGTCACGGCCTCGACGTG
>Ga0247781_1000426_pt1 | contig 12950 bp, 10 predicted proteins | sample UWRJL184509B5_FD_179922 | JGI IMG/M metagenome (GOLD analysis project Ga0247781, IMG submission 179922) | Plant litter microbial communities from Arlington Agricultural Research Station in Wisconsin, United States - UWRJ-L184-509B-5 | ecosystem: Environmental > Terrestrial > Plant litter >...
GAGGTTGAAGAGGAAGGGGAGGGATATTGCTGAGGTTGTTATGGGGAGGAGGTGGGTTGATTTGGCGAGTTATTGATGATGGTGGGTGTTTACTTTCTTGTTTTTGTGTTTACGAGGGGAGACGTGTCTACGGATCTTGGGCATACGGCTGGAGGACTAGGAGCTTGTCTTGGTTTCACGTTATGGTCTTTTCGTGTTTTCCTCGGGTAACTCCAAAGGAAGGAGGGGATTTTTGGTTGTTAATCTCACCCAAGATCTGGATTTATTCGTTACGATGTATGGCATATAGATGGGGATGTCTCGTTTGTTTCAGCAGGCTCTGACGTTGGAGATTTTTCCTCATGTTTACTTTTGGCCTATAATGTTAGCGAGTTTGTTGTTTACTTGGTATTCATCATGGGGTTTGGTTATGATTGCGAAAACTGTCTTTTGCGGAATGTGTCAGGGTCGATTAGTCACAAGCATAATGCATTTGCTATCTGGTAGATTTGGTGTTATTGCTTTCGCTTCCAGGTACTACATCCGTACGTCACACAAATTAGGGGGTATTGTTTTGTTCGTTACCTAAGGTGCCTTGCATTAATTGCGTGGGCACGTTCCTGCCAAGGTACTAGTTCTAGAGACGGGTGAAGAAGAATACTGCCAAGGGAGTGCTGTTCCCTTGGATCTCTTGGAATATGCTGTCATCTACTCCATGTACTCCTCCCTGACTGGCACTAAGCTTTGTTTCGATATACCTGCCTGCCAGCATACTGGAATGGAGCCCAATACAGGTCAGCCATGTTCCCAGAAAGACAAATGCTTGGCATCCATGTATGAACCGTGCAGCTCCGTCACTACACTAGACTAGTGTATCGGTAGGGATATCGATATCCCGTTGCCTGGGGCTGTTCAGTTTATTCCCCCCTTTTTTCCTCTCCCCATCTGTTGATTTACGAGAAAAGGCTGCACAGAAGGCTTGGAAACGTCCATGGGTACACAATTTTGGTGCCTGATGGAACGACCTAATCGTGGCCGTATTAGATCTACTAAGATCCATGCATTGGACTTATTTGATGCCCCGTTGAAGATTCGCGTTTTCGATGGTCCTAGGTAGACTCCTGTTTCCGGGAGACCAATCACCTCAGGTGCCATATCATGGCGTGGTTACCACCTCGCCGCATATCACCACCGCCACCACCACACTTCCCTAAGCCTTCTCGCCCTATGCCGTCTTTTCAAGGTTCTTATTATGATCAAATATTCACTTTTCTTAATCCCGACCCCTGTCTTTGGGTCCCAATGTCAGCAGCCGTGGCTCCTGCCGTGAGACGAAGGAATGCATGGCGTCTGCGCTGGCGGGGGGGTGGGGAGGGGCCTAGGCTTTTGTGGTTGTTGATGTCGACTTCTTATATCCCAAGTCGGTAAACTGATCCGACATTCTGGGGGGGCATCACTCTATTTGAGAAGTTGGATGTCACCGACGGTGGTAGTTGCCGTAGCTTCGCCAGGCTATTCCTTCCCGTAAATCTTGAAATAACAAGTTCCACACGTCTTCGGCACGGTCACGGGGTGGGTGCCATCCCGCAGTCTGCAGATACCTACAGATACAGCGGTGAGGATATCGTGCCTTCCTTGACAAGCAAGCTTTTGGGATTCCCCATCAGTCACGCGTGGCAAAGCTTTGGTAGGGTTATGACCGTGTGTGGGCAAGTGTTCCAGATAGGACTCTGTGCTTGCGTGGGTCCAGGTCGAGTCGAGGCAGGCGTCTTTCCTCATGTAGACATGTCTTGTCCTTCCCACTGCGGAACTTTGGTTCCCGTAGACAGGGTGATCAATCATCGAGCACCCTGTGTCCTACCGAATACTGTACATCCCCACCTCTTCACGAACAAGCTTCTTCCTGCGCAGCTCCGCCTCCCCGGTACTGGATACGTTACATGGTTCTCTCGGCCTAAGATTGTTTGCCAACGACATTCATCTGCGAAAAAGCCCGAGAGCAAGCATACCTGGCAAGCTCGCGTCCGGTACTATCTCCGGCAGCAGCCATGGCGCCCCCCAGTGAGGAATCGTCCGGGTCCTCGACGCCTGACAGCGATCCCAAACCACTGACGCAAATAATCCGGAAAATCCATACCAATATCCGGCAGGTATTTGCTTTCCGTAGATTTGCGTCCTCAGCGTCTCCGGCAATCCCAGACGAGGACGAGCAGGAATCGAGAGAGCTGAGGAAGCTGAGACGGCTCAGCGTTACCAGTATCAGTGAGGACCAGGTAAGTCCCGTCTCGAGAAGCTCTGATAGGCTAAACAGACATTTTCGGTAACAATTTGATCCCTGCTGCCAGTTTCCCATGCCCTTAACCCCTGGGGCACACGATGGCAACACGTCCATTAGCAACTCGCGGAAGGGGTCCAAATCAATAGTCCACGGACGCCATCATTCCCCCATCAGTAAGCATCCCTGTTGGAAACAAAGGCCCAAAGCTTGTGATGCCAACGTGTCGTGCTCACACAGGAATCCTACCCACGTCTACCTCTGATACCGCGTTTCCGTACCGAAGAACCTCGACCGATATCGTCTTTGATGTCAAGACGCTCCTCTGGCTGTCTGACACGGTCCGGACGGCCATGAGTGACAAGGACTCGAACCGCTCCTTTGGCCAGGCCTCGGACAGTCTTTTGCGGTTCCTCGAGAGAGCGATGCTCGAAGAGTCGATTGGCCCTGCTGTGCTCGACTTTGCCACCATCAAGCAAGCCCATCTGGACAAACTGGTTGCTGAAATGATTGAATTCGGTAAACATGAGACGGCTAGTTCGGCAAGGGCCCTTCGATATGCTACCCACGCCGCACAACTCCAGCGACTTTGGAGGACCCGATACAAAGCGCAGTACTTTACCATCGACGAGATCCGGACCCACGATCTTGTTGCTACCGGACGGCTCAAGGGTGTTCGGTTCGTCGAGACCAAGAAACACGGGAATGCCTCTATTGCCTAGAAGGCGGTTGAGCTCCATCCTTTTACCCACAGCCCTGGCAATCTGGAATTTGCAGCTGGGCAGTATGTTTACTCACCGCACTTGGAACCCCGTGTGTAATGCTAACAGATACACAGTTGGTGGTTGAACATTGCCTGTGCCCATCGCGACGGGTTTGTCACCACGGAACTCGAGAAGCCCACGATCCGCGAGCACAATGAAAGCTCGGTTCTGCCTCTTCTCACCGGGAGAGAGGAGTCCACACGCGACGGAAAGGTGAAATACATTCGTATTGGGAAGCTGGGGGATGTTCATGTTTCCCTTTTGTCCCAAACGGGCAAGAAGATACACGTCATCAGGGGATACCAGCTCAAGAGCAACTTGGCACCGACGCAAGGAATCAGATATGACGGCCTGTGAGTATACCTTTGCCTGTGCCTCCCATCCTGACGAGCCATTGAGCTAACAATAGTTTGCCACCTTAGATGGAAGATCAAAAGCCACAGCCACAAACTCGACGTCAACACCGAGCTGTACAGGCTGGAGCTGATCCTCGAACCACAGGCAGACTTGGGATCGGCGGCCTGGGCGGCAATCAAGGCAGTCCCGTTGCCCTCTCAGCGTGACGACTGGCATATATATATCAGACTGGAGACAGAGAAGATCCGGCATTCGAAAGGCGAAGTGAAGGCATTCGACTGGAGGGTGAGAGAGGAAGTGGATAGAGCAGATAGAGAGGACGCTCAACGGGTTCGCAACTTTAGGTCGAGCGTTGGGTCAACCGATACAGTGATCTCGCCCACCTCAAGGTTGAAATTCGCTCTGAATATTGGGCCGGACAAGAGGCATTCTACTTCGGCGGCAGCGTGGAGTGCCTTGGCTCGAACGCCGTGATTGGGGCAGGGTGAGGGATTGTTTTGGTGTGGTGAGGTTCGACCTTGTGTATTGTCAATTCTCTGGGCTTGTACTTTGTTGTTCCCTTGCTTTCCCTACCTAGTTTAATTAGCGACTATCCGGAGTAGATTTCATAATATCCCGCTGTCCATGTCTTGATCAAGAGTTGGAGTTGGTGAGCATTGGTGATCAATGTTGGTTGGTATGCGTGTTTCCGTCGTTACACATGAGCAGATCCTTCGATACACGGTGGTTTCGTTATGCATATGCTGTTTTCCACTCAGACAGGTAGGATGCAGTCTGGACCCAGAGATCGAGTATTCTTTCTTTACGCTGTGTCCTGAGTAAGTGGCTTTGTGTTCCGCGAATTATCCTATAGTATCTCCTTACCTATGTTGATTCGATGGGCTCGAGCATTCGTAATGTTTATGCTCAGATAGGGGGAAAATCCTTTGGTCCGTTCCTTCCGTTTCCCCTTTTGAATATACGTGTAAGTACATAAATGAGCTATTCATCAATACAGAAATTCACCTACAGCAAAATAAACTCAGCCCCACATTTTCAAACCTGTGAGATCGGATCGGATCTGATCTGTGATGCAATAAAGCAACCCACCCCTCTTCGACATCGTCACCCTCTCAGAGTACACGGAAACAATACACAGATTTCTCAACCTCAAGCCAGGAATCTACCTACCACCTACTCAACAGAACAGTTGAAAAGAGGCCAACTCAAAAGCAGACCCAAAAAAATGGCAAAGAAAAAGGAAGACACCAAAAAGGCCAGCAAGGACACGGGCAAAGGCAAAGACGACAACACAAAGGGGGGCAAAGGCGGCGGAAAGAGCGAAGCCAAGGGCGCCCAGTCCCTCAACGTGCGCCATATCCTCTGCGAGAAGCACGGCAAGAAGGAGGAGGCGCTGGCCAAGTTGCGGGAGGGGGTCAAGTTTGATGAGGTTGCGAGGGAGTTTTCGGAGGATAAAGCTAGGCAGGGTATGTTCTTTTTTCTCTTCTTCTCATTTTTTGGGGGGGCGGTTGATATTTGGGTTTGTTGGGAGGGGAGAGGGTGTTACTCAGTTTCTGGGGGGTTATCTGTGTCGAGCACAGGACATGAGCTGGCTGGCCAAAGCGACAGCAGTAGAAATGGTCGAATTCACACCTTGAGAGATACCTTGAGAAGTCTCGAGGTTCATCATCACTCACTTCCCCAATGTCACTCCTCTTCTGTTTACAACGAACACGGTTGAATCATATCCTTCTAACGGGAAAACCACTATAGGCGGAGCTTTAGGCTGGAAGACAAAAGGGAGCTTGGCTCCCGAGTTTGAAGCCGTGGCGTACGGCCTCGAGAACAGCACAACGGCGAGTCCCAAGTTTGGCGAGGCCAAGACGGAATTTGGCTATCACATCATCATGGTGGAGGGGCGGAAATGAGTACCTGGGTCAAGACCTGGGTTGCTGAGGAGTTTGACAACGACACACAATCACATCATGCACGATTCTTTGCACTCTTTTTTGGTCCATAAAATTCGTCCAATTCGTTCCCAATTATGCAAGTATTTACGCCAGCCATGTAGTATCTCGAGGTAGTTTGTGCTCCCGAGTGCCCGGTATTGGTGGTGTTTTTGGTGTTCCATCCCATTGCCTTCAAAATGCTAAGCTGGTGTGAAGCTAGAGTACATCTTGGAGAAAGTTGAACTGAGAATATCAATGAAAAGATTCCCAACACAACCTCTCTAATATCCCACCCATTGCCGCTTCACGATAAACGCCGCAATAATCCAGTTGACCAAATCAGATGCCGAATGTTATGTCGCAATCTACTGCTCGGTCTGGAAGTAGTTGAGGAGGATGGTGCGCTCCTGCGACTCCTCACCCCAGTCCTTGACGACGACGCAAGAGCAGTTGACGACCTTGCGGGCGTTGCCCTCGCGATCGAGAACGCCTAAATGGGAAAGATGTGTGAGTAAACCATGTTCCAATTTGACTCCTTGTGCCTGGGTATCTACTCACAGAGACCGGCCCACTCGCCGAGCTGCTTGCCATCGGGAACCTTGATGAGGGGGATCTTGTGCTCGGAGCAGAGGGCGATGACGAGCTTCTTGTAAGCCTCCTCCTCGCAGGACTCGTTCAGGACGCACATGTGCGCCTGTCTCCGGTCGAGGGCCTTGGAAGCCTCACGGAGACCGCGGGCAAGACCGTCGTGCATGAGAGAGAGCTTGAGAACTCCCTTCAGGGCGTCCAGGACGGACATCTGACCCTTGGAGGCGGCATCGGCGGAAACCTCGACCTCCTCGGAGATCTCAATGGTGGCGTTCTCTTCTACGTCCGACTATTTGTGGTTAAGTTGTTAGTACATCGTCTTCATCAATCGAAACTGGGCGGCGGCGGTGAGGTCTCCATCGTGGGAGCAGTCGTCATCGCCAGGCAGCACGGTGCTGGATGGTTATGATCGTGTCGGATGGAGGGGCAGGTGATAGGTGCGGGGAAGCGGAATTGGAAAAAATCTCACCATCTTGATGTTTTGATTTTCAAGTAAGTTGTCGGTGCGATCCTCGAAGAGTTGTTGGTGAATTTTTCCTTTTCAATGTGTAGGACGGACGGGCTGGAGAAGTTCCAAGGGTCGATCGAAAGTCGACAATATGTGCGCGTGGTGGGGCCCACTCAATTAGCGTTTCAATTGGCTGTTGGAAAATCGGATTTTTGTGTGGCAGCTTCGGGTGGGCTGCTAGCTGGGGCGGGGAGCTGGAAAGCTTGACGTTAGGGCTCCCGAAATTTCGTGGTGGCACGGACCACCCACCAGAAAATTTCCCATAAGACCTGCCGGCCAATTTTGGGTTCGTCTCCAAACCCGGAACTTTTTCTCGATTCTGATCTCCAACCCCAACGCATCACGCAACTTCACCGAGGTATGTATTGCTACACCCAGGGAGAAATGACCTGAGCGAAACACAGGATCATGTCTTTTTCGAAGGCCGGGGAGAGCAATCAAAGATGGCGCGCTTGTCGATGATACGCTTCTCCCCTCCGGCAATCGAGCAGGCAGAACCTTCGTTATAGAGGGCACTCTCCACGCTCATCGAGCCTCGAAAAGGCTAACGATTTCTATCTTTATGGCAGATACCTCATAATCCATCCCTGATTTGAGAATCTCCTCAACACAACCGCCAACATGGTCCGCACTTCCGTCCTCCACGATGCTCTCAACAGCTTGAACAATGCCGAGAAGCAGGGCAAGCGTCAGGTCTTGATCCGCCCCAGCTCCAAGGTCATTGTCAAGTTCCTCCACGTCATGCAGCGCCACGGATAGTATGTCTCCCCCCACTTCAATATCAATCTCCCCTCCCTCCCCATGCCAATTCGGCATGATAACTACACGACGGTCTCAACATATCCTACGACTCCAGTGTTTTAAGTTGCCGATAGATAAAACCCTGCGAGGATCTTACACGTTCTCGGAGTTATACCAATGAAGTACAATGTTTAATTCCTCGCAACATCATGCTGACCTAGAATCTTTTTAGCATTGGCGAGTTCGAGGAGGTCGATGACCACCGCTCCGGCAAGATCGTTGTCCAGCTCAACGGCCGCCTCAACAAGTGCGGTGTCATCTCCCCCCGCTACAACGTCCGTCTCAACGAGCTTGAGAAGTGGGTTGTCAAGCTTCTGCCTGCCCGTCAGTTCGGTTATATCATTCTGACCACATCGGCGGGCATCATGGATCAAGAAGAGGCCCGTCGCAAGCACGTCTCCGGCAAGATTATCGGTTTCTTCTACTAGATTATCTCTGTCAGGATTGGAGGGGTTTTCGGGTTAAAATACGACACAAAAAGACGGTCATGATTATGGGGCGTTTGGGAATTTCACGATTGATACCAGTTCATCTATATATGGACAACAACGAGCATGCATTTTCATCATAGAAACCTGCTGCTGCAGATATCACCCCGAAAGTGACCACTTTTTACCTCCATTGCGAGTCTTCTATTGCTATCATGTGACCCATGCAAGTGACGAAGTTTCTTTCCACACGCGCATTTTGAAGGGATATTCTTCTGTGATGTGAAACAGTGGTGCAGTCTGGATGTGGGAAGGAAGCATATGGCGTAGAGTTTTTTCACGTTCAAAGTTTCGAGATGGGACCTGATCTTGGATTGACGATGCCGCCACTAGGTCCAGCCCCCATGATCCTTGAACCTTATGCACCAGACCAGCACGCCAACTGAGTTAGCCGTTTGAAGACGCGGGTGGTTTAAACCCCTGTCCAATCGCGGATCGCTTCCACAATCTTATCAGAGATCCTTCCAATCCAACACTTGGTTGCGTGCTTGTATTTTGCTAAGTTTTGGCTTATTGCCCCTATTCCCATCAATTGGGATGTTGGAGATCAGGACGACATCTCTGCGATGATAATATGATAAACCCTTGACATTTATCATTCATGATACGCCATTTATCACTTTGGAACAACGCTCGTTAGCACTTTCAGCTCTAATCTTTTTTGGAACCAGGGGTACGTACGCCGCGCGTAGGCGCAAGCTCAGCGCGGGAGTCCGAAGGGGCTTGACAGCTCGACGAAGACAGAATATATATAAAATCCACCAAATCCACCGCGAGGATGCGGAGAACGCGGTTAGTCCTCCTCGGGCTTTTGCTCTTTGTGGGCATAATCATCTACTCGGCTTCGAGGTCATCTTCCTCTGGGACATCGGTTCAGCAACCAACAGCCAAGAAGACCAGCACCAGACCCATACCGCCCAAACCCAAACCCGGCAAAGGCGGATCGCACCCCTTATGGCATCTTGTCGGTCAAGCTGAACGAGACCTCCAAAAGCTACTTGCGCGCCAGTCACGAACACTCGACGAGGCCGTGGCCGAATACCGACGACGATATGGCATCCACCCACCCCCGGGCTTCGACAAGTGGTGGGCGTTCGCGACGAAGAGAAAGGTCCAACTGATAGACGAGTTCGACATCATCCACGAGCTGATGACGCCGTTCTGGGGGCTCAAGCCCAAGACGACGCGAGACAGGGCGAAGGAGGCACTGGGCTTCAACAATGACCTCATGGGAATCTCCATACGCGGGGGCAACATCACCCACACCCAGGGCCGTGGTGACTGGCAGCTGGATGCCACACGGGGGATGCTCGAGCCCTTCATCCGCGATCTCCCCGATATGGACCTCGCCTTCAACATCCACGACGAGCCCCGTGTGATTGTCCCCTACGACGACATGGTCCGGCTGATCGACCGCGCCAAGAACATCAACATGCCCGCCGCCAACGCCGTCGCCTCCCCCAAGAACGAATTCACCAAGCAAGCCAAGGGCCTCAACGACGGCACCAAATTCGACAGCACCCCGCTTACCCGCTTCAACGTCTTCGCCCATCAACCAACATGGATCAACTCCCGCATGTCCTGCTCCCCGGACAGCCCCGCCCGCGCAATCGAAGACGACGAGCGCCTCGACGACGTCAGCAAATACGCCATCGGCGACCTCGGCTTCGTCTACAACTCCACCGCCATGTCCGACATCTGCCTCTCCCCCTCCCTCGGCGAGACCTTTGGCTTCTTCGACCGCCCCAACGCCTTCAACATCGTCCACGACCTCTTCCCCATCTTCTCCCAGAGCAAGATCTCCTCCTACGCCGACATCATCTACCCCTCTCCCTGGTACTGGGCCGACAAGGTCCCCTACGACGAGACCAAAGACTCCCCCTGGTCCTCCAAGTCCAACCAGCTCTACTGGCGCGGCTCCACAACCGGCGGCTTCAGTCGCAACGGCGGCTGGCGCCGCCAACACCGCCAGCGCTTCGTCACCAAAGTCAACGCCCCCGACACCGCCCAGGTCCTCGTCAACGCCGGCACCGACGAGAAGCCCAAATGGACGCCCCAGGAAGTCAACCGCGGCGAATACAAACATCTCATGGACGTCTACTTCTCCCACGTAGGCCAATGCGACCCGGGCGACTGCAGCGCGCAGAAGGAGTTCTTTGAGATTAAGAAATACGCTGAACAGACCGACGCCTTCGGCTATAAATACGTCCTCGACATCGACGGCAACGCTTTCTCGGGCCGGTTCTACTCGTTTCTCAAGAGTAACAGTCTCGTCTATAAGTGGGCCATCTTCCGCGAGTGGCATTACGAGTGGCTCAAGCCCTGGGCGCATTACATACCGCTTAGTCTGAAGGGGGACGAGTGGCTCGAGGCCGTGCGATGGTTCGATGAGGACGAGCTGGGCAAGAAGGAGGCGGAACGGGTGGCGGTCATGTCGCAGGATTGGGCGAACAAGGTGGTTCGACATGAGGATATGGAGGTTTGGTTTTATCGGCTGTTGTTGGAGTATGTTGCCTCTTTTTTTTCTTTTCTGGTTTCTCGTCTTTCATCTGAAGTCTCTTCATCCGAAATATCGAACATACACTGACCACTCGACAAAAAAAACAGATACGGCCGAGTAATCGACGACGACAGGGAAAATATCGGATTTTCTGGATAAAATCTTCCTGTATAACTAACTCACCCACTCATAGCTATATTATCTCACCCATTTCGGACTGGATTTACGGGAGGAATTTTGGCTTACTTTTCTTCGAGTTTCCAGGATATGTATAGATGGATTATGGCAGGATAGCGATGGCGATGGCGATGGGAGGGATAGACTGTTTTTTATTTTTCTTCGTGTCTTTTCATATTTTTTGTATGTATATTTGTGAAAACTACCAGGTAATCATGTATGATAAATACACACCTAGCAAGGTGGCAAGATGGCGAACGTGGTCTCAGCAAGTTGGATTAAAGTTTACTTGTCCCTTTCGCTCAGGTTTAGGTCACTGAAGAGAGGAAGGTAGTATCTCACGGAGCACGAACAATGCCTGGTACTTTGGATTTCATCTGCCTCCGTCGAGGCACCTATCAATGACTACCAATTTTATCGCAGTAATCACTATCTGCCCCATCCATCCAGGTAACGTAACCCGGGTGCCATCATTCTTGAGCAACGACTAGTGCATTCTTGGTATTGATAAAAGCCAGAGGAAGCAAGCTGAATGCTAATAACAAAAAAAGAAAACAAATCAAAACTCCGGACACGCCTTCCCATGAATCAGCCCGCCCATCCAAGTCCATAACCCGGTTTATCCATTCACTGCTTCGTTTTAGGGAATCTTAATGTCAATGAGACAGCGAGCTGCCGTCGCCTGTCTTTCGGATCCTCCTGGGTGGAGGGGCTGCGCCTGTCCGTCAATTCCTCTTGAGTAGGAAAAGGGAGAGGTGTAACGAATAGCTGCTGAGAACTGCAAGACTCATAATCCTCGCCACCATGTGCGACCTGGTCGTGGTCGCTGCCGCCCCGTTCTTCAAATAGCTCCTAAGCAGAAGAATGAGGACCGGGAGACTTCTAATCCTCTTCACCATCTGCGTCCTGATCGTGTACTTCACTCCCCGCCTCTTCCTCCAAGAACCCCCTTGGCTTGTTCTTGAACCTGTCCAGTTCCGCCTTGAGCTCTGCATCGGGATCCTTGATTGTCACCTCGAGTTCGTCCACGTGCTGCTCGTCCTCGTCGACAATGCCGTGAGTACGAGCAATGTTCTTGTTGCGCTGGACCGCGATCGTGCTCTTCTGCATGACTGGGTAGTAGTAAACAGCCTTCTGGGCGCTGTCATCATCCTTGCCGCGCTCTGCAGTCTCATCGCCGCGGTATGCCAGAATAACCTCGTCGTCGTACTTGGTGTCGTGATCCATTTCCGTCTCTTGAACCGTCTCGTAAGCCCGGAGGCGCGAGAACTTGAAGCAGGGGACACGTTCCTTGTCGTGGACGTAGAAGCTATTGTACAGCTCGGGGATGTCGCGGTTGGCGTTGTCGATGTCGAACTTGGCCCGGAACCTGTTGCCTGTCTCGAGGTCGGGGGGCAGGTAGTAGTCGTAGTTCATCATATTCGACGGTCTTGGGTTATTCTTCGGGTCGCTTTCGTACGCCGCGAACGCCGCGTCCCATTTGTCCTGTTCCACACGGCTTCGCTCTATGGGCTTCAAGACGCCAGAGAGAAGACGGGTATCGTAGACGTTACTAGAGTCCACGGGGTTGTTGGCGAACTTGATGGTGACATAGGCGCCCGAGTCGGGGAAGGATTCGATGTCGGGGAGGAGAGGAAATGCGTCGACGACCTTGATGTTACGTTTCGAATTCGTAGGATACTTGACGCGGGTTCGGTCGGCCAGGTTCGCCGCCGCGACATCGAAGCTCTTCTCGATCCTCCGCTTGATCCAGGTGGGCGTTCCCCTGTCTGGTTCTGGAGACGCCTTGCGCTTCTCGGGCCGGTTGCGGGCGGCATTCGAAGACTTGAGAAAGATGTCGGTTTTCGGCTTGCTCACCGTGGCCGAGATATACTCCGTCCGCCGGAGGAAAGAGACCGAGGTGTCGTCTATCTTGGACTTCCCGAGGGTAGACAAGGGTCTGAGGAGGAATCGATCTTTGGGGTGGACGGTTTGCGGCTGCGATGCAGCTTGGTTTGCTACTTGAATGTCAGCTTACGAACAGGCACCGACTTCACTGAGTAGAAGTTGCAATCGTAGCAAGATAAGTGTGGGAATGGATTTACATTTCTCCTCTTTCTTTTTGTCATCGAAGACGCCAGGCATTCCCACCAAGTCCAGAGGCATCCCTAGCTCGGCATCGACTTCGATGTTCAATGGTAGCGCGCGCGCGAGGCGAGCCCCAAATTTAGAGCTTGTGTATGATTCGAGACCTCCATTTGGGATATTGAGGAGCTTTGGCGGGTTCGGGGGAGGAGGCAGCGCATTGGAATAGCGTATTCTGGCGATGTAGTCCTGGTGGATCATGCGCTCTCCGCCGCCGCCGCTTCTGGATTGCGACGAGGACATTTTGGGCCGTGAGCTATCGTATCCAGTAGTTAAGTATGGCGAATGGAGTTTGAGACGGATAATGTTGGTGAAGAGGTTGCGAATGATAAATTAGCAACTGAATTTGAAAGGTCGAGAAATGTCGAGGCGCGGGTTTGGGTCACGGTTCCAATGCGCGAACGCAAGCTAGCGAGAGTTCAATGTGAACCGCAGTCAAAGTGGAAATATAAGTGGGTCTA
>Ga0247781_1000427_pt1 | contig 12946 bp, 1 predicted proteins | sample UWRJL184509B5_FD_179922 | JGI IMG/M metagenome (GOLD analysis project Ga0247781, IMG submission 179922) | Plant litter microbial communities from Arlington Agricultural Research Station in Wisconsin, United States - UWRJ-L184-509B-5 | ecosystem: Environmental > Terrestrial > Plant litter >...
GGTTCTACTTTTAGTAATAAATGTTACAGTTATTAACCACTTCCTTAATTAGCTTCTTTATTCTTAAGAAGGTATACACTTATTAAGCTTATGTAAGAGTTTTAACTCAGCTTATATATCTTTTAAGTTAAGACTTATAGACTTACTAGACGTATTTCTTTTATTTATTTAAATTATAGATATACGGTTTCTCTTAATACTAAAGCTTTACTCCTAATTTAAACGCGCTATCTACACTTTCTAATAGCTATTTTAGTTAATAATCAGTTTCGTCGTAATTTAGATATTTCAGGCACTCTTTACTACAGTTTTACATATACCTTAAGAAGTCTTCTAAAAGACACTTATACTTACAGGTTCCTTCTATTAACCTTCTTACTTAAAAGTTCTGTTATTACTAATAGATATTATACTTTATCTATAAGTTTATACAGACGTTAATAGTTTATTTTAGCGTTTAATTATCTAATACTTACAGTATATGCTCTAATATACTGTTCTTAGCTTCATTAAATATAATAATAAGGATTAAGATTAGATTAACATCTTTATAGTCTTATTTCCAACTAAGAGTATTAGCTTACTTATTATCTTTTCCTTTAATATAATGGATCTAAAAGTAGAATAGGGTTATTAATTCTACCTACTGTGCTTATTGTAAGCTAAGTTCTTTAATTAAGAAGTACTAAAGGTTATTATAATCTGAAAAGACTTAAACTGGTTCTTCTATACTACTTAAATAAAGTACTTACTTAATAAAGTATTAAATAATCGCTATTAGTTCCTTATTGTAGATTAAATATTATAAAGCTAGATTATAGATTCCTTTTAATAAGAAGGTAACTAAGTAACGTTTCCCATTATCTTAAACTTAGCTAAGTTCTTTATTAATTACGAATTCTAAGGAGTCTGTTTTAACTCGAAAAGGCTTTAAGAAATCAGGAAAGGCTAAGACTAGCGCTATAATAAAAGCGTATTTAAGGTCTTTAAACGCCTTCTGCTATCTATTAGTCTACTTAAACAGCTTTCCCTTACCTATAAGTTTGTAAAGTAATCTTACGATTTTTATAAAGTATCTGATAAAATAACGATAGAAGTTTGTAAAGCCGATAAAGGCTTATAATTCTTTTTAGTTCTTTAAAGTAAGCTAATCCTTAATTACTTTTATCTTCTCTAATTACATTTTAAACTTTTTAAAGGTTACTTTAAACCTTAAATAGTTTAGCTTTTAAATGTAAAAGTAGCTCTTCTCTAAGTTTACTGTCAGCTTCGCTTTTTTAAAAGCTGTTAAAACCTATTATATATACTTTCAGTATTCTTCTAAAGTTTCAGAGTAAACCAGAACGTTATTTAAATATATAAAGATAAACTTATTAAGGAAGGGGCAGAGAACACTGTTAATAAGGCCTTAGAAGGTCGTAAGGGCGTTTATTAATTCTATCGGCATAATACAGTACTAATAATACTTATCTTCTTCCTTTACTCTAATATAGTTAAATCCTATAGGGAAATCGAGGTTAGAGAACCAGTTTACTTTAATAATCTATTCTTACATTTCTACAATAAGTAACAGTAAGTAACAATTCTTAATTATATCCTTATTTAACGTTCGGTAATTAATAACTATATATAACTTACTGTCTCCCTTTCTTAAGATAAACAGCATTAGGTACCCTACTGGAGACTAGAACTCTATAATAAACCCGTCCTTCAGGTTCTTACTAACGTACTCCCTTAAAGCCTTAACTTATTAAGGGTTTAAGTAATAAGGTTAGAAGCTGCAAAGCTTTACTTCTAGCTTTAGCTTAATTTCATAATCTTATAATCTGTAGTTTAGTAATTATAGTATCTTTTTTCAAAATAGGGTAAATTTCTTATACTCTGTTAGTACCTTAGATAAATCGACTTCTTTACTTATCTGTAAATTAACTTCTAACTTCTTTCTACCTTCTAAATTGTTATTTAAGCAATACAGTAGACTTTCTAGTCCTTTAACTATCTTAGTAAACTTAACTTAAACTGTACTTAGTTCTAAAAGTTTAATGTACTTTTAAGTGCTTCGTATAACTTTAAAACAGTTTAGTACTTTCTTAGCTTTCTTCAAACGGTAATTATAACTAAGGGACTTGCCGAAAGTGAGGTAGCTACTCTTCTAATTAATTACAAAATTGTACTTTTCTAATTAGGGTAGACTTAAGATTATATTATATCTTACAACTAATGTAACGTTAAAGTCTACTTATTATTCGTCTTTATCTACTTTAATTAAGAGTAGTAAATAGTAAGTAACTTTACTGTTATTATACTAGTACAGGCTACCTTCTTTATTCTAAATAGGAATAGCTTTTTTATACTCTTTGTTAAGGAGTTTCCTTTAATTAACTAACAATAGGTATATTAAGTTAAAAGCACTTCTACTATTAATTACTGCTTTTACCTTAAATAACCTCCCTTTTCTATCTATTATATCGATATTAATAGAATAATACTTATACTCCTTTAATATCTAAGTTATAGCAATTATTAATCCTTAAAGTCTTATTTAGCTTAATCTTTAAATACTTTTTCTTCTTCTTAGGGTTTTTACTAACTAACGAACTATTAGTTTCCAGCTCTTTTAAAGGGCCTATAACCTTTTCCTAATTCCTTTTAGAAAAATAAGTAACTTTAGTAAACTTAATAATTAACTTTTCTTAAATTTTCACGCCTTAACGTCCAGTCGACTTTAAACAGTACAATATTCTTAAAGTCTTTAATAAGTCGATAATACGCTCTATAGGCTTAGATTACAGTAATGTCTTTTTACTCTTAAATCCGTTAGTAGTCCTTCCACTTCTACCACTCTCTAACTTTTCTGTTAAAGTGTAATAAGCACGTAATAACTAAGCAGTTATTAAGTACTCCTCTTTACTAGCATATAATAAAGGCTTAGTTAATTACGGTAACTTTCCACTTACTGCTAGATTCTCTTATCAGGAAGTAGAAGACTTAGTAATAAATTAGTTCTAACTCTACCCTTACGATAGCATAATCTTGTCTTTATGTGTTAGGGAAGTGGTTATAAAAAGCCTTAAGTCCACTATATCAGTTAAAAGTGTAGTTATTATATATACAGTTAATCCACAGTATATCCTTATAATTAAGATAATCGATATTAACTGTAAGAGTAGTAATTTTAAAGTATAGGATAAGGGAAGTAGCGCTTTATTTCTTTTCTTCTTCCACTTACTTTTATATACGTTATTTTTCCTAAACTTCCTCTTAAAACTTAAGTAACAGTAACTTAACTTATTCTTCCACAAAGTAATCTTCCTTAACAAGTCAATATTTAAGCTAATTAGTAAAGCAAACTCTATTACAGAGTTATAACTTAATTTCCACTGCTTTATCTTCAGACGTTACAGTAAGACCTTCAACTTATAAGTCCTCTACTTCGTCCACTAACTCTTAATATTTTTCCTTTAATTCTTAAACTCTTCGCTAATATACTTACTTTACACCTTCTTAAGGGACCTTTAAGGTACTAATCTAAGGTACACTAGCTTTAATACAAGGTAACTATCTAAACTATCCTTCTTTTAAGGAGGTAAGGGTGCTAATCCACTTAACGTACTTAAAGTGTTTAAAAGTTTTAAAAGGTATTATTAAGAAAAACTTCTGTTTCTCCAGTTCGATTCTCTTAACTTACTTTTTTTTACTTTCTAAGGCTTATTTTACCGTTTAGGTAGCCTAGAGAGCTAGTTCTTCAACTCTTTTTACTATTTTAATAATTTCTAAATTAAGGTCCTTTTTAGACTTCTTTAGTTCTTAGGCTTATAAGGTAAGGTTTTTAAAACCTGTAACTACTATCCGGAACATTTCTTCCTAAAGTCAGTCTTCTACAACCTACACTTCCAGTAGTTCTAAGTTTCCACTTTAGAGTTAGTCTTTTACAACTTACACCTCCGTAGCTGACTTTTCTAAGATACCTTTAAGGACTAGGTACATTACGTCTTAAAGTTCTTCCTTTTCTTCCTTATCTCTTAAGTTACACTTACTTATTTAGCTATAATCTTCTTCGTTACTTACTATCTTAACGTAAATATCTCTTAAGTTAAACCTAACGTGTTTCCCTTCTTTTAAAACAGGTTTCTAACTAACTTACTTTAATAATAAGCATTATTACGTTATATAGCTTTTCTTTTCGCAGTTAAAGTACTGGACTTAAGATAAGTCCTTAGACTGCTTCTGCTACTATTATTAAAGTTTATCGCAGTTAAGTCGGTTTTAACAGTTTATTATACTAATATCTATTAGCTTAAAGTAATAACTTATTATAGTTAACTAATTCCCCTTCTTTAATTTACTTAGCTAGTAAGGGGTTTGTTCCTTCTAGTAGTTCTTCCGATAATGGTAATTATAATACTAATTATTAACTTTAATAGCTATCTTAATTAACTCTTAAAGGCGATCTAAGTGATCTTCCTAATAGAGGTCTTTAGTAACGTGTTCCTTTAAGCCGCTCCAGAACAGCATTACTAAAGCCTCTTAGCTAAGCTTAATCTTTACTACTTCTAATTTAAAACGTATAGAGAACTTAAGGACTGAAGACGTCTGCCTTAAAGCTATAAAGCACTGTTCGGCTTACCTAAAGGCGTCCAGTTCTTTAAACTCAGTCCAGAGTTAATCGATAAAAACGTTAAAGTTATTAAAAAAGGCATAAGTCTCAAAAGCCTCTTTACATACTTTATTTATAAAAAGGTTATTAATTATCTTTACGTAAGGTTTATACTAATAAGTAATTACTCTATCTAATAAGGCTCTAGCGAACTTAACTTTTCCTTTTTCCTTAAAGAACTGCTTATCGTAGTAGGTAATATAGCTTTAGAGCTAAGCTATCTACAACTCCAACTGCGCAGAGTCTCCCTTAAAGCGCAAAGGTAAAGAGAGTTTTACTTATTTCTTCTGTAAGCCTTTAAGGTTATTATTCTCCAGCTTAACAGCGTTAAGTCAGGCTTAAAGTTTCTTAATAAGACTAATACAGCTTTTAATATCTTTAAGGAAGGCTTTATTAAGTTTTTTAACTAATCCTTACTAATTAAGGTTTAAGTCTTTAAAGCGTGTAGCTAACTTATCGATAATAAAGAGCTAAAGCTAAACTTACACCTCCTTAATCTCCTTACCTTTTCCAAAAGTTAATATATTAATAGGAGAGAGGTAATATTTAGGAATTCAATAAACAGCGTTCAGAACTAAACATTAGTATCGTATTATAACCTATACTTAATACAAGCCTTAAGAGAATTAATGCAAGTTAAGACAGAACGTATAACAAGATATTAATAAGTAAAGGGTGTTCTGAAGATAGCTTATTAAGCTAACACTTTTAAATAGGGGTTTAATGTCACTGTAGGTTACTATTACTATAATATATAGAAGTAAGTCTAAACAGTAAGATATAAATAAATAATTAAATACTAATGTAAAGAACCAAAGTCTCTTACAGTAGTTATAAGTATAATTATAGCTATTTATACTAACTAACCGGAAGGTACTTTATACCTTGCTCGTAATGTCGTAAGTGCTTATTATGTAAGCACTTTACACCGTGCGAGCGTTTTACTCATAAGGTTTCTCCTGCTCGCAACGCAAGCACTCGGTATGCTACAAGCAGCACCTTATTAGTTATAGGGGCTTCGGGTCTTTGCACCCCTGGCTCAGTGCACTTAGACGGCATGCACCGTCTTTCCACACTGTTCCTTACGCGGGGGATTCGTCGGGCCACCCCAGCCTAAGTGACGGCCTGCAGGGTCGTCACACATAAGTGCTTAAATGTTATCTCTTTTAGCGTTTTATCGGCGATTTAGCACTTAATGTCGAAAATGTCAGCTATATCGCGATTTATAAACTCTAACAAGCAGTAGAACTTATCTCTCTCTTATTTAATACGTTCTGCTATGCACTTTACGGTCTCCTGTCTATTTACTATGTCATCTGATCTAAGTCCCTGGCTTACATTATCGCCCCACTCAGCCGCAGCCACTGCCTCGGAATAAGCGTCTACCTGCTGTTCAAGATCGTAACAGAATTGCCGAATCTCTTATTCGTAAAAAATAAGATATTTAAAGGGGCGGACCAGTACATTATTCGACTCAGAAAGTTCAGGCCCTACCCACTGTCCCAAGACGCTTAAGAGGTATCGAGAATTGATCGCAAGGCGATAGGGTACATTAAGCCTAAGTCGTTTCACTGCGTCGATGGCTGCGTTGACGGCGGCAGTTGCGTCGGTCTTAGGAGTCTTGGCAGGAGTATTTGGATCTGGTGCCGTTTTGCTCCGCTTGCGCAGGTTCGTCCTGAAGTTCGCCTTCGAGGAGACGAGGAGAACGCTTCGCGTAGGGTCGATCTTACGCTCTCTCTTAACCCTTCGCCACTCCTCTGGTGGAATCCTCGTAATTTTCGCTTCTTGAATCGGAACTGCAGCGATTTCATCCGGAGTTGTGTTAGCAACCACCACATCACTCTTGCTCGCGGAGGTTCTGGACGAGACTGTCAGCTATGGTTCCATCCCGGCCTCAAATAAGCACGCACCCTGGAGGAGAGGGAGACAGCTGCGTGGTTCTGTCAACGGCCGTAGCACTCTGAGGAAAAACTTCGGGTGGGGCCATCTTGCTACTGCCCTCACGCAGGAGGAAAGCTGGGTTCACACCGTAATTCTCGAGCGCGGCGTGTCCCCGACTCAAAAGGACCAACAATATATATAAATGGTGGCTGCGTCTCGGTTTGTGACATTCGATGATGCCCACAGCTGCTGAAAATCCAAAAGTGAAGCCCTGAGAAGCGCGGGGATAGAATTGTTTCGCCCGGTTTAAGCTGTAGGCAAGTACGGAGTACTAAGATACCTCCCTAAGTTTAGTGGACGGAAAGAGAGCAGATTTTTACCACCGCCAAACCACCTGGAAAGGCTAGGGCTGCCCTTCTCATAAGTATTTCCAACCAGGCAGTCATGTCAAACACCGAAAATCGAGTAGGATGGAAGTAAAAGCCTTGCGGTGGGGTGGGTGGCAGGTCGCCCCGTTTCGCTGGTAGTTGCCTCTTGGGGTGGTTCCACAGCATATGCCACTTCCCACAAGCATTCCGTGAGAAGCGCGATTTCCAGGCTCGAGTCGGAGACGGAAACATACAGGGTAAAAATGCTCGGGCCAAATGAAGAAGGATCAGCTCCGTGCGAAAAGCGTCTGCAGAATCCTCCAGAGCCTCTTTAACATTAAGTAATGAAACTCATGGTCAGACACACTCTAGGCATTATAAAATGCAAGGCAGGCTCTGAAAATGAAGTGTCAGAGAGTGTGATGGATGCCTCTTAGGAAGTTACATAGGGTTAATGCCCCGCCCTTTTTAGCCCAAGCCCTCGTGCCCGACCGTAAGGCACCTTCCTTTAAATGTTGTACCACACAAACTATTTAATCTAATAACCGTACGCTTTCTTTAACAGCTTAAAACAACTAACATCTAAAGGCTAAAGTATATGTAAAGCGTTTACAGGTATATAAAACGTAGTGATATTATTATTACGACCTGCACCCGACACAGGCCTTAAAAGGACTAACGCGGGTTAAGATAGAACGTATAGCAGGACACCAACAGGTAAAGGGCGTTCTAAAGACAGCTTATTAAACTAGCACTCCTAGACGGGGGTTTAATGTCACTGTAAGTCGTTGTCACTATAATGCACAGAGGTGAATCTAAACAGTAAGACATAAATAAACAATTAAATACTAACGTGAGGAACTAAAGTCCCTTACAGTAATTATAAGCATAACCATAATTATCTATATTAACTAGCTAAAGGTACCTTATACCTTACTTAATAGCCTATTACTCAGTAAAGAGCTAAGTATTCTGTTACTAAGCACCTCCTGCTTAAAGGTCTTACAGATATTTAGTAAGTAAGCACTCCTGCTAAAACTAGGCAGACACTAGTTAATTATAAGGGCTTTAAGTCTTTACACCCCTAACCCAGTACACAGTACTATACGTACTATCTTTCTACACTGTTCCTTCTACAGGAGATCTGTTAGGCCGCTCCAGCTTAAGTAACAGCCTACAGAGTCGTCACACAATTCTCCCTCTTTAACATTCTTTTCCTATAAAGAATCCTGGTAAAAGCGTTCTTTCTTTCTTAACATAACTATACCTGCTAACCGTATATAAAAGCACACTTTAAAAAACAGTACCTCTCGTTACCGTAACCTTACAGACTTCATTTCAACTTTTAAATCACAAATGTCACCTTATAGTCGTTATTCTTCAAAATCGCTTTCCTATCTCGTTACCGCACAATCAGACAGTTACTTTAAATACTTACTAATAGGGGTTTCGTCCTTATATAACACGTTTAATTACAGTAACGCTTTCCTTTAACAGCTCCTTTCTGAGAAACGCTACCTTAACACTAAGTATAACGCTACTACGTAGAACTTAAAACTAAAAACTTAAAAGCTCCGTAAAGTCGCTACTTACCTTAACCAGATCGAAATCCAGCACTATAGGACAGAAAAGCAAGCTTTCTCTACGTTTAGCCAGGAGGTAAAGGTCTTCCATTTCTAAAAGCAGGAGGAGACTTATTTAGCTACTCCTCCTAAGGCTAACGAGTCCTTCAACCGGGGAGGCTTTTTAACAGGAATACCTGCCAGTTCTTTCTCCAAGGGGTTACCCTAGCTAACAACCTCTTCTTAACTTAGTTTATAGTTCCTTTCGCAAAAGTCCGTAAGTTCTAGTTCTTCAGGGGTCTTTTTATCACCTTAAATCCTCACTCCTTAAGGTTAGAAGGTCTAAACTGACAACTTTTACTAACTTCTTTTCTCTTAACAGTACTTATTCTTATATAAAGCTTACCAGGAGTTCTAAAAGCCCAGCCCCTTTATTAAGTCTAAAGTCCTTTTAACCCTTAGCCAGGGTCCTGACGAATATCCTTCCACACTTATTAAGGAGTTTCCTACCACTTCCTAAGTAGTTTTAGTCAGTCTGGATTTTTCCAGTAAAACTCCGCAACCAGGCTTAGGCACTTGAGATTTTTAACAGGCTCTTATAAGTTACTTCTAAGGCCGTAATTTAGCCACTTAACGAGATATTTAAATATATTCTTTCCCTTTCGTAAATTTATAACTTCTTCAACGTTATACTTATCTTCGTCAGCGTCAATTTCAACCTTCTTTTCCAGAGGAACTCCCTTTAAAGCAGGTTCCAGAAATAAAATGTGAAAAACTTTAATTTATACCCTTACACTAACAGGTAAGTCTAATTTGTAATTAAAGGTAGTAACCTTTTTCTTAATTTAAAACAGTCTGTACCTTTTAAAGTTAAACTTCTTACTAAATCGTTTTAAATGCAAGTTTCGTGAAAAAAGATAGACATAATCCCCCTCTTAAAAAGTCAGTCCCTTAACTTACTTACTATTATAATAAAGTCCTTTTTTAAATACTAGTTACTTAATTTAGTGTTTATTAGTAAACTTCTTCATTTATTCGTATATAAACTTAAGTTTAACTTATAAATAGTTATACAGTTCTTATATCCAGTCTACGTAAACTGTAACTTAAGGGGCACCAGTAAGCAGGCCTTAACAGAGCTTAGGCTCCTTACTGTAATTAGTGAAGAACAGTAATACACCTATTAACTTAACTAACGTTATATTATAAGCTATCTACGCTGTTAATAATAACTTAAGCTAATTATCTTATTTAAAGTTAATATAAGCTTAAAGATATATTATAATTATCTAGTTAACTTATTCCGTTTAGCTATCTATCTATAGGTAAAAGGCTGTTAAAAGCTTACTTTTCACACCTATTCTCTATATTAGCCTTTATTAGAACTTTAATATAATCAGCTTATCTTAATCTGTAACGATATTATCTAGCCAGAGGTATTATAAAACTACCTCTTTCTTAAAGACATAAGTAAGTTACTTTATTATTATATCCTTTAATATTAGCAGGAAGTAGGTCCACTTTATTAATCTATTAATTACTATAAGGATTTAATTATAAGTAACTCCTGTAATAAGGTCCTTAAACTTTAAGATCCTGGCAACGAAGTTAAGTAAGATTGAACTTTACAGCGTCTATAGTATAGGGAGTGGTTTAAAAAGCTTATAAGGCTTATAATGTCAGTTCTGTTTTTAATAACAGATATTATAATTATTAACTACTTCCTTAACCAGCTTTTTTATTCCCAGGAAAGTATACGCTTACTAAGCCTATATAAGGGTCTTAGCCTAGTTTATATATCCTTTAAGTTAAGACTTATAAACCTATTAGATGTACTTCTTCTATTTATTTAAGTTATAAATATACAGTTTCTCTTAATATTAAAGTTTTACTCCTAGTTTAAGTATACTGTTTACACCTTTTAATAGCTATTTTAGTTAATAACCAGTTTTATTATAGTTTAAATACTTTAAGCACTTTTTATTATAATCTTACACATACCTTAAGAAGTCTCTTAAAGGGTATTTATACTTATAAGTTCCTTCTATTAGCCTTTTTACTTAAAAGTCTTATTATTACTAATAGATATTATACTTTATTTATAAGTTTATACAGACGTTAATAGTTTATTCCAGTATTTAATTATCTAACACTTATAACGTATACTTTAATATGCTATTCCTAATTTTATTAAATATAGTAATAAGGATTAAAACCGGATTAATATCTTTATAGTCCTGTCTCCAGTTAAGAGTATCAGCTTACTTATTATCTATTCCTTTAACGTAGTAAATCTGGAAATGGAGTAGGGTTATTAACTCTATTTATTATATTTACTGTAAGTTAAGTTCCTTTATTAAGAAGTATTAAAGGTTATTATAATCTGAAAAGACCTAAACTGGTTCTTCTATACCATTTAGATACAGTACTCACTTAGTAAAGTATTAAATAATTACTATTAACTCCTTATTATAAATTAAGTATCGTAAGGCTAGGTTATAAATCCCTTTCAATAAAAAGGTAACTAGGTAGTGTTTTCCATTATCCTGGACTTAGCTAAGTTCTTTACTAATTACAAATTCTAAGAAGTCTGTCTTAACTTAGAAAGGTTTTAAGAAATTAAGGAGGGTTAAGACTAATACTGTAATAAAGGTATACTTAAGGTCTTTAAACGCTTTTTACTGTTTATTAGTTTACTTAAACGGTTTACCCTCTCTTATAAGCTTATATAGTAGTTTTATAATCTTTATAAAGTATTTAATAAAGTACTAATAAAAGTTTATAAAGCTGATAAAGGTTTATAACTCTTTTTAATTCTTTAAAGTAAGCTAGTCCCTAACTGCCTTTATCTTCTCCACTTATATTTTAAGCTTTCCAGGAGTTACTTTAAACCTTAAATAGTTTAGATCTTAAACGTGGAAATAGCTCTTTTTTAGGTTTACTATTAGCTTTACTTTCTTAAGAGCTGTTAAAACCTGTTACATATGCTTTTAATATTCTGTTAAAGTTTTAAAATAGATTAAAACGTCGTTTAAATACATAAAGATAAACTTATTAAGGAAGGGGTGGAGAACACTGTTAATAAGGCCTTAGAAAGTCGTAAGGGCGTTTATTAATCCTATTGGCATAATATGGTATTAGTAATACCCGTTATAAGTCTGAAAAGCCGTTTTATATTCGTCCTCTTCCTTTATTCTAATATAGTTAAATCTTATAAGGAAATTAAGGCTAAAGAACCAGTTTACCTTAATAATCTATTCTTACATTTCTATAATAAATAGTAATAAGTAGTGATTCTTAATTATATCCTTATTTAATGTTTAGTAATTAATAACTATACGTAATTTACTATCTCCCTTCTTTAAGATAAACAATATTAAGTACCTTATTAGGGATTAGGACTTTATAATAAACTTATTCTTTAAGTTTTCATTAACGTACTTTTATAAAACTTTAGCCTGTTAGGGGTTTAAATAGTAGGGCTGGAAGTTATGGAGCTTTATCCCTAGCTTTAGCTTAATTTCGTAATCTTATAATCTATAATCTAGTAATTATAATATCTTTTTTTAAAACAGGGTAAACTTCCTATATTTAATAAGTATTTTAGATAAGTTAACTTTTTCGCTTATCTGTAAATTAGCTTCTTACTTCTTTCCACCTTTTAAATTATTATTTAGGTAATATAGTAAACTCTTTAATCCTTTAATTATCTTAATAAACCTAACCTAAACTGTGTTTAATTTTAAGGGTTTAACGTGCTTTTAAGTGCTTTATGTAACTTTAAAGCAGTTTAATACCTTTTTAACTTTCTTTAAATAGTAATTACAGCTAGGGGACTTACTAAAGGTAAGGTAGCTACTTTTTTAATTAATTACAGGATTATACTTTTCTAACTAGGGTAGACTTAAGATTATATTATACCTTATAATTAGTATAACGTTAAAGTCCACTTATTATTCATCTCTATCCACTTTAATTAGGAGTAGTAAGTAATAGGTAACTTTACTGTTATTATATTAATATAAGCCTCTTTCTCCATTTTAAATAGGAATAACCTTTTTATACTTTTAATTAAGGAGTTTCCTTTAATTAATTAGTAAAAGGTGTATTAAGTTAGAAGCACTTCTATTATTAATTACTGCTTTTACCCTAAACAGCCTCCCCCTTCCGTTTATTATATTAATATTAACGGAATAATATTTATACTCCTTTAACATCTAAATTATAGTAATTATCTGTCCTTAAAATCTTATCTAACCTAACCTTTAAATACCTCTCCTTCTTCTTAAGGTTTTTACTAACTAGTAAACTACTAGTTTCTAGCTCTTTTAAAGGGCCTGTAACCTTTTCCTAACTCCTTTTAGAAAAACAAGTAGCTTTAGTATACCTAGCAGTTAACCCTTTTTAAGTTTTTACACTTTAACGTCTAGTTAACTTTAAACAGTTTAATATTTTTAAAGTCCTTAATAAGTTAATAA
>Ga0247781_1000428_pt1 | contig 12928 bp, 9 predicted proteins | sample UWRJL184509B5_FD_179922 | JGI IMG/M metagenome (GOLD analysis project Ga0247781, IMG submission 179922) | Plant litter microbial communities from Arlington Agricultural Research Station in Wisconsin, United States - UWRJ-L184-509B-5 | ecosystem: Environmental > Terrestrial > Plant litter >...
ATGATATACAGAAAATACACCGGGTAAAAGGCAAAATTTGCCCCAACAGTGAGGATATACCCCGCCGAGTAAAACGGCGGGGAATATTTCTGATACAGACTCTCGTCGAGCTTGTTGTTCACCACCACCTTTTGCACCACATAAGGTTTCCCGTCGTTGGCGAATGCAGAAGAGGAGTTGATGGGCAGGTAGGCGGAGTAGTTCATATTGCTGTAGTAGATGCCGAGGATGATCAGTCCGCCGAGGATCCCGCCGACGTACTGGGTGCATGTGCTGAAGAAGGGGAGAGCAAGAGCGTCGTAGGACGAGGTGGCGACGTTCCAGTCGAAGGTGGTGAGGGGGTTGAAGAGGCCCAGCCCGAGGTTGGAGCCGGTCAGGATGGCGAGGGTGATGTTCTCGGGCGCGATCCAGGTCATCCAGTTGAAGGTGGCCAGCGCGGTGAAGAGGTAGCCTGGCAGCCAGTAGTAGAAGAACATGGCGAGAGTGGAGAGGTAGAAGAACTTGTAGCGGGAGATGGTCCAGCCGTAGATGTTTTCGCGGGGCTCGGCGCGGGTCAGGGCGCGGTTCATGGCGATCTTGGGGAGGATGGTGGGCCAGAGGGCTTTTACGGGGTAGACGCTGAAGCGGCGGAGGTAGCCTGCGAAGCCCATGCCCATGAGCTGGACGAAGAGGGTGAGCATGAGCTGGTAGCCGAAGGTTACGTATTTAAGGCCGTAGTAGACGTCTAGTTTTTGGACGAGGATCTGGTTGGAGGAGGGGTTATTAGAGAATTGAATCTTATAGAGGGAAGGGTTTCTCATGGAGCGAAGGGTTTCTCACCATCCCATACGAATTAGTCGTATAAATAGCAATATTGTACGTAATCGTTGCAAACATCTGCTCCTTGAATGTCCACGGACCGGGGTTGAGCGAGTGCCGGACCCCAAAAAGTGTGATGCCCCAGTCTGGAAGAGCCCAGACCAGGAATTGGGCGCAGGGATACAGCAGGATCTGAATGACATTGCCATTCAAACTGATCGCCGGAAAGCGACTGTTGAAAAAGGTCGACATGAATGTCCCGATGATCGCCCACGCGATACCTAGAAAATATGCCCGGATGGTCTCGATCGGAACGGTGGTGTCGTCAAACGGGTCCGCCACGGCCCGGACTCCGGGATACGGAGACGAGTACCGCATCATGACGGCGTCGATTCTCAGGTCTCGGTCGTAGAACTCGCCGTAGAGCTTCGGTCCCAGTTCAAGGAGCTTCTTCATGCGCTCGCGCATCTCCGAGGGAAAGTTCCAGTCATCTGAATGGAAGCTGAGCGATTCCTGGATGATGGCGAGGGCTTCCTCCTCGGTCATGGTGTTGATTTTGTCGAGGATATAGTCGCCTTCGCCGTTGGGCGCCAGTTCTTCGAGCATCTCATGTGGGATCTGATCACCAATCCGTTCGGGGTTGGCGCCGGCCCGGGCTTGGGTCTTTTCCGGGTCGCGGTCCGAGGAGGGGGAGGCGATTTCGTCGCCGTCATCGGCGGCGGACACCTCCTCTACCTTTGCGGAAGACATTTTGGATGGGGCAGAAGAAGGTGGTTATTTCTCAGGCTCACAGTTGAATGAATCGGCTCTGGGTCTAGACTTGTTGACTTTTCACCAACAGTCAAGCACAAAACATCACCACTGTTGAAAAGGTTTGGCCCCTCCTCGTGTCAAGACAACGTTGGGATATTTACACAATGCGGGGTGAGATCAAACGGTTTATTATTAACTTTGCCATTTAATGGCCAGACAGCGTACGTCCTTATCAGGAAGGCGGGTTCATTTGGTTGGGCCGTGGTTGTGTTCTTGCTTCTCCCGGCTATGTTCAACGTTACATGCGCGTTCTACAATGTGATCTACAAAGACGCGGACATATAGCAACCATTGCAGAGGTTGTGTTATTGTATGCGTAGCAGTCATGCGAATCGGGATCAAAAGTGCGGGGATGAGATGAGATGGGATTGAATCGGAACATGGGATGGAGGACAGGCAATTAGCGGACAAATCAAGCACCTGCCCGTTGGGACTTGCTGCTGCCACCGAATTTAAAGTTTCGGGAATACGCGTAGCATTTTATGGTCGTTCCCGCGTCGCTCGTGATGTCTTGAGTCTGGCGTTTTTATTTGTTCATGTTATCCCACCCCCCTTTTCCTTTATTTACCGGCAGATGGCGCTAGGCCTAAATGGGAAGGCGGCTTGGTGATGGCCTTGATATCGTCGGCCACTATCATGACATGTACTGAAAGAACTGTGATGATAACGTCAGGTTGAATTTTGGTTTGTATTGCGAGTTGTGATTGTTCTTGTCATTAGGACATGAGACCAGTGACCATTCCACGCCAAAGGATGACAATGACTCTCCTCACGGCCCAACCAACTCCTTTGACCTTTTCTCACAGCATTCATCAAGGCCTCTCCCCCATTTGATCCCTCGCTCAAAAACAAGTGATCTCATATTGGTATAGTCCCATGATCATGCACTCAAGAAGTCGTTCCATAGTTCTTGAAGCAGTAAAGCGCCTTCTGCTCGGGATCATATTTCACTCCCTCGTCTGTTTGGATCGTGCGGCCATATCAGGTTAGCAAGTAAAAATTACTTCAACTGTGAATACAATCTTCTGTAGAGATACACTCACGCAAGTCAATAGAGTTGTCATTCCGTCCGCCTGCCTCGTTCAGACACGAACAATCCGCAATCGACGTCTGGTTCATTCTACTACCGCAGTCGCAGGAGGCCATGCCGCCACCGCTAGATGAACGCAGTTAGAACCTGTGAAACTACCAGGCCGTACCCGCGATGCTTCGTCGTAGCTTTGGTACCTAGCCAGTCAAGAGGAGGGCAACACGACTTACTTGTCCTGCCAAGCAAGCCTGCCATTCGTGTTTCCAAAACAGAAGTTAAGATCCAGAGTCGTCGGCTGGGCGTCGTATCCACAGAGCCCAAAGAGGTGGTTCTTCATCTCGCCCGAGACGTAGATCTCATAGACGAGGCAGTCGTCGATGCAATGGCAGCTCGCTTGGCGGGTCGAAGATGCCGGCATTGAGAACAAGAGGAATGAGATGAGTATCGGGAGGATGTGTTTGATGCAAGCCATTATTGCTGTGTTAGGGTGTCGAGGTTGTCCTTTTTATCGATGTTGTCAGACCGGAGATGCGAAGGTGTGTTACATAGGTATGTTGGAGTTGGGGAAGAAGTGTCCAGTATGGAGATAGGTTCCTGACGAGTTGCTGTTCAAACTGGCATGAGAATGGGCTCAGAAGGAAGTCACCCGTTCAACTGGAAGAACTAAATAGGCAGACTCCTCCAGAGTTTCGATGAAAATGAAGTCAAGACCGACCGCCTCCACTCCTGTCCGATCCCCCCCTATTCCGTACCTTCCTAGGCACGACGTGTGACAACACCACACGTGGTGAAAGTGGGAATCCAGAGCCCTCATCTCCGTTCTTGCAAGTCTGTTCTGCTTAAATTTAGGCCACGGCTTCTCGCATTGGACTTGCTCTGCAGTGCAACCACTGGCCACGCGGGAACAGGTTTGAGGTTTCGCCGGCCCGTGATGGAGTCGACTTTGGCGATCACAAGAGTAGAAAGAAATACTGACCAAACAGGCAGATATTTGCCTGGGAAACACATTAGGATGATGGCCATCTTGCCAGGCAGGTACTCGAACAACTACCACTGCTTCCGCGGCAAGACTCTAGGACTTTGGTCACACCATCGGTGCGACAGGGTCATAAGATCCCCCTTCTCCTCGTGTATCCCAAAGAAGGTACTGCATTTCTTCAAATCGTGACACAACTCATCGCACGGCATATTCGTCCCTGACCATGCATGGAAAACTGCCGAAGCCACTATGCACTTCCATGCCTTACCAGGCGACTTTCTATCTTGATCTGCCCCTAAGTAGGTATTCAGTGATCCCACAAGAAAAAAACGCGTAAGAAAGGGATGTGATTACAAAAACAAGATACATATCATACGGCTCACCTCCCATTCCCGCGTCCTTGGTAAGGTTGCTTGCTAGCTCATAACCAACGCTCCACAACTAAAATACAGGCAAGTAATAACATACCACTCAATCTATTGTCAATAATCGCCATCATGCATCACCATTATCATCATCGTCAGTCATTGTTTGTGGTCGGTCACAGAGGGTCACTCATAGCCCCGGCCCCTCCCAGGTATCCCTCCTCAACCGCCCAAACCACGCCTGTTTGTGGGGAAAGGCCACCTCCTTTTCCTTGACGAACCCGGCGTATTCTAAATGTTGGATAAATCTGTTGTGGAGCCAAATATTAGTTATTTACTCCTTTTAGTTGAGATGAAAGGATGCAAAGAGATGACGAGTAGAACGGATGGAATGCTTAACAAAAACAGTTCAACAAGAGTCCTGCGACTCTTGGGAAAGGAATGACCACATACCTAGCATTGTCAACTCTCGGCTCCATGCACATGCTCATGGTGCGATAATCCGCACAAAATGACCAGTGTACCAAACTCGTCAGCCAGCTCATGACCCGACCTCTGGCCCACTCCTCGCCAATAAGGACATGGCAACCCCTATCCCAGTCGTCCGCGTCCGCACCGCCGATGTACCGGCCTAGAATATCCTCTTTTACCCAGTAAAGCTCGAAATATCCAAACGGGACACCATCCCACAGGCCAATGACGGGGAAGCTGTGCCTGCTCTTGAGAATGTTCGCCAGAAACTGCGGTGTGTACTCGCCCCAGAATGCAGATACCCGGGGGTTCGAGTGCCATGTTTGGAGGAGCTCCGTGTCGGTCATGCTGCAGAGGTTCGACGCTCGCGGTTGACGCTGTGGGGAGGGGCCGACGGGACCCATATAAGGGACGGGTTTTGGCGAGATGGACGCAACACGGAACGACAGGTATTGCCCTACCGAGCCGATGAAGCGCGTGTAAAACACCTCGCCCATCCGTGGTGGTTTCGGTCGGAGAGGATGTCGGACGTGGTTCGTGATGGTGTATTGGAGCGGGGCGGGAGGGTAATAGGTCGGTAGGTGAGAGGCGGAGAAGAAGGGGCCGATGGGAAACGAGGGCATACTCGTCAGCGTTAAAGGAGGTGGCGCGCCCGGCAGATCGCCAGAGCTACTATCAAGCAGCTGGCCAAAGGGTGACTGGCCGGACGTAGGTTGAAGACTGCCGGTGCTGGGGGAACCGAACACGTTCGCAGCGGGCGACCCAGGTCTGCTTGAGACGGGAGATCCGGGATAGGACCGCGTCTTTTCAGTGTTGGGCTGGAGGGAGAAAAGGAAGAGACGGCCGGGTGTTTGCCAGAACATCTTGCGCGAGACAAACATGTGTGCCCATGCCTCATCCGTGTCTTCCAGGGCAGTCCCGACCGACGAGTCGAGCGAGGCAATAAGCCCCATGCGCTCGAGTTTGGGTATTAGGTTTCTTCCGCGCAAGACGCCGTCCCCCTTGATCCGGATGCGCCATTCGCCGCGCGGGCGACCTGTGACAGGTGTATGCTTGGACGATTCGGTTGTTATGGTGGTCGATGGTGCGGGTTGATGGAAGTACCAATAGAGCGTGACCCAGAGCATCATAGCTATCTGGCGGGTCGGGCTTGCCGCCGGCTTGAAGTCATTGGTAGAAGGGTTCGAGACGGACGAGATGAAGAGGCTATCGTTCTGTAGGGTCGGCTTCGTATACGAGTGGATATGGGGTTTGTTGTCGCGATCGGGGACCGAGGTAGCGCTTCCATCCTCTCCCTGTGCGATTGCCGCGCTTGGGACTTCGGGAGCTCGATCATCTTCCGTGTGTATGACGATGGTCCAGCCTATCGGGAAGGCATTCTGGTGGGTATTGAGGTCGTTGGCTTTGAAGAAGAGGCCGGCGAAGACAGGCGTCACGGTGACATTGCGCCCGTCGGGCAGATGGATTATCTGGGGCCCCATTGAGGAAGAATATGGCGTGACAATTTTAGTTTAATTTCACTCCCTAGAGGTAGAGTAGGGGTACCAGTAAGGTCGGTGGAGGGAAGCGTAATGCAAGTATTCCGTGGACGCAGGCACAAGACTGTTTGCCGCATGTGGAGGTTTCGCGGGGTAAATCCAAGCTCAAGATCGGCCCAGTGGCGTTCGTCAAGAGGCTGTCAATTGTCATTCAAGGATGTGGGGTTCAAGGGCACGTTTTAAACGGCGCAGAGTAGCAATGTTATCGTGATGGGACAAGAATCGGTAACCCCTGATATCATGAAATCACGAGCCTTCCAAAGATATTCTAGAAGATCAGCTTCAACTGTTTGGGGTGGCGAGACAATACGGTCTTGTCACATGTTCTCACCTCTCTCTTTATTCCGTACAGGGGATGGAGCTGCTGGAATGGAGGGGTATTGTCTTGGCCCGGGAGGCTCCTGGTGCCGTCATAGAGTCCAAGCTCCTGACCAGTGGATCACCCCACTGTCAACCAGTTCCCGGCCAGGACGGAATGAACCGCAATCACCACCCCACCAAAATCGGGTCGCATGATGTCGAAATAAAGCCTGGAAGGGCCTCTCGAATTTCCAATGATCCCGGTCTTTCCGATCTGTCTCCAGGATGGAAGTTGCCTAGCTAAACGAACAACGGCTATGGTACCCCCGTAAATACTTGGAAGCACACTGGTTTCTTCTATCGGATTCACTTTTCACATGATTCGGCATGATATACCGTATGTCAATACGGTACCCGCCGGTACCCGTACCGCGTGTGAGGGTATTACATGTATCCCGCCAACCCACAGGGCTTGCAAGTTCAATTGATGCAAACGAGCGCTGCGAAATAACGCTGAAAGAAAAGATGTGCAGGAAATTAGGTTGTCTAAAGTACAACTAGTCATGAACTGAGCTCAAATCCCACATTCCAGAATCGAAGCCAATGGAAAAAAAGAAAACGATAATTACTGTTGGAAGGTGGGTAAACAAAGAAAAGGGGTAGCAGTGGATCAACTGTTGAGCCTTTCCTATGTCACCATTCACACAAATAACATCCCGATCTCCATCCACAATCCAGCAATACCTTGCTATCAATGTACAACAATAAATTCTCATCGAAACCCCTCCCCCCTAGCCACTTGATCATCCGTATAGTTGTTCTGTATCTTCTGCAAATACTTGTCGAACCGGCTCGACACCTTGATGACGTGCATCAGATGCGTATGCGACATCTTTACATTCTTGAACTTGGCCAGCTGTCTCGCCGTAGTGATGGCGTTTCTGATCTGCCGGCCGTTCATTTCCTGGTCCGCCAGCTCGGCCAAATAGCAGTCGATATCGTCATAGTCGATCCCTTGGGCATTGTCCTCCTCCCGTTTTCGCTTCCTTGAGGTTTCCGGCAGGGGCTCGAGCACGGCCTTGACTTTGTTGCTCTCCTCCTCGAGCGACTTGAGTCGGTTGAGAAAGTTCTTCCAAATCTTCATGCGCTGGGATCGGTCTAGGTTCTCATAATGGAGCGACAGTTGGATGCGGGACTTGAAGGCTTCGTCAAACGTACCCACTCTATTGGAGGTCAGAATGAGGATGCCTTCATAATATTCCAGCACACGGAGGAAGACGGAAACGAGGGCGTTCCGTTCGAGATCAGTAAGTGTGCGTTGCTCGAGAAAGACGTCTGCTTCGTCGAGAAGGACGACACAGCCCCAGATCTTGCCGAGATGGAGAACCGACTCGATGTATTTCTCAACATCTTCTGGCTTGGTGCCAATGTCGCCGCATGTCACGCGAAACAAGGGCTTTCCCGCATATTCCGCCACGCTCTCCGCGGTAAAAGTCTTGCCGGTTCCCGGCCCACCATGCAGCAGCATGATGAGACCGTTTCCCTTTCCTGCAATGAGGTCTGTTCCTTGGTCGGTCTTCAGCTTGGTGGTCACGAGTGCTTGAATGAGATCCTTGGTCTCCTCGTCGATGACCAGGTGCTCAAATGCCTTTGTCTCCCACACGACCGGGTGGGCAAGGTCAACCTGGAGATCCTCTGCCAAGATCCATGGCCTGTCAGAAAACCGCTATCATAGTCCGAGAGACGTGAATGTCTGCATGTAATCTTGCACTTACCCCACTTCTTTTGTCGCAGATTGTAACCTATGAATGTGCTGGGAAAGGTGAGGGATACTGGTCCATCTGGAGGTGTATCATGCTCCATCAGCTCCGATGGCAGTTCCTTGCGGTCTGTGTTGCTGAAAGAAGGATACATATTCCTGAACTTTGGAGAGTCGGAATGCAACTGCTTATAGGTCTTGAAGTCGACCATGTACCTCTCTCCGTGCTAGACAGTGTCAACTTCGTATGTCCAACTTGAGGGACGCAAGGAAAGGTAGGTCAAACTTACTCCATCAAGGGTCTCACCGCCTTTGTCATCATAAGACACAATACTTCGGTGTCGGCATGCCCACATCATCTGCCCGCGGCGCTCCAGCTTAAGGCGGAATTCGTCACTCGCCAGTCGGAGTGGGAGAACTTCAAGATCCTTGGTGTCGACCTCCGGGTGGTCGTCGTCGAAGTCCAATTCCACTCTGAGGTTGGTGTCGTCACGGTAGAAGTGACCGTCATACCCGTAACTGTATGCCTTTATCTGCCAACATCTTTTGGGTGATCTTTCCCGCGGTCGTTCTTTGAATGATCCTTCCCGCGGTTGTTCGTCGGCCCACGAGTCTGCGATATACCCCCGTATGCCCTTGTCGGTTCTGGACACCAGTACTTCTCCAGGCCTGCAAAAGAACGGCATGCTCGTGGCCGAAACGAACCCTCTGGAAAACTGAGCCTCTGCTTCCTTATATGTCTGACTGTAGTTGTGCTCGATCCACTCGGCGAGCATCTTCATCTGAGATCGGTCGGGTTCCGGTATTTGGTCCAGACAAGCTTTGGACCGATATGCGTACCAAAAGAGAAATGGAGAGGGGATGACAGCCTTCGGAACCCATTCGGGAAACTCATCCTTAAAGGCGGGATGAGTCTCGACGAACATGTCAAATGCAGCCATCATTTTTCTCGAGTGTAGCCGGATGGCCTCTCGGTATGGACATGGTTCGGGAAGGGCCCGGCCTTCTTTCTTGGCCTTTTGCGTGGCCTTCGCCTGATGATCGGCTTTGTAGTATTTGTAGACAATAAAGGCGACGTCTGGCCGATGGCGCAGGTACTCATTCTCATCTGCCAGCGGTGAGTTTCCCTTGAGGGATTGGGTTGACATCCACGATGGTTCTACAAGACAGGTTGTCGGCTCTCCATCCACCATGTGCAGTACCAACCAGGTCGTGGAACCAAGAGCAAGCTGTTGGTCATACAGCTTTCTCATCTCATTCTCGAGCCGCATCATATGTTCGGTATTTGAACTCGCCTCTGCATAAAACCCGCCAGTTGGGTTCAAGTTTTGAGCGCGTGACCCAGCTGCAGCTGGGGGTTCCATTGTGAAATAATTCGGGACCTCTTGCTCTTGGTTCAATATTATTGGTGACATTTCGCTCCGCTGCAATAATGCAGGAGCTATACCTAGAAGAAGCTCTCGAGAATGACGTGTGGGTTTAGGGGATAAGGGTGGATTCGGGAAATAACCGGGAAGTGGCTCGAATGGATTGTAATCGTCTGGAATTCGAAATAAAGAGACCTTGCCTGGCGGTTGTTCCAATTGTGCAGCTCCCGTGTCGGACCTGAGAGCCGTCAGCAACTGGTAGTGCCAAGAGCTTGCTGCCGTGTGATCCCGAGAGATGGTCAAGTGTTTCGAGTATTTGTAGTCCCAATCGTCTGTGTGATCTGGAGGCTCGCCGGAATCCTCCTTGTACAGGGTATCGTGAGGGATGGCAAATGTACGTCCGTCGCTTGTCGACTGCCCGTCTGGCCCTTGACTTTCGCCCTCAGAACTGGAGTATATATCTCCTTGAACGCTTTCTTCTAACTCTCCCTCGCGGTCGGGGCTTTTGTCGTTGTTTTGACCTGTCGTGTGGTCGGTGCCCTCGCCACTTGAATCACTCTCGAAAGCGTCGGTTGGGTCCAAGTGTCTGAACCGCATCAGGTTAGTTTGGACCGAAGATCAATAGCCAAAAGTCAACAGATAGGTACCAGGTAGGAGTACATTTCTGAAAGTCGCGAATCGCGGGAGCTGATGAAAGCTTGGGGCCAGATTGGCGAGGTTTCCGGCGCAAGGTCCAGGCGCTTACTGGGAAGACTGGATGGGGTAGGAGCCCAGTCGCGCAGAGAGACCAGTCGCCGGGGCGATGAACCGTCCCCCCCTGAACGGGAGAGTTCGTCCGGTGTTGTCGCCAGGGTCACGATGATAGTGATTTGCAACTTGCAACACTGTCTGATGGAGTGCTGATTGAGTGTGCTACTGTGGGAAGGAATCGCGTCTCTCAGTTCTGTGAAAACTAGAGACGGTTGAAGGAAGTGAGGGGCATACATGGCGGCGTCTTTCCTGGAGCCAATGGTCTGGGTCAACGCCGTGTATGGCGGTGGCGGTGGCAGGACTGTTTACAGCCTGCTGGGCGCCAAAACTGAAAGATCCCGTTCCCCGATCGTCACTTCTTCTTTCGTGGGGTTTTCATGAGCCTTCTCGTCGAAATTGACTTCAGGAACACCTATTAATTCCTCGACAGATTCTTTTTGGAACCCAACCAGAACCAGAACATCATGGAGAAAGAAAAACAGGCATACCTATCGGCCTGGTATTCAGAGCCAAATCCAGAAACGACGTAAGCTACCAGAGCCTCGTTAGACCATCCGCCTGTTGTTCTCATAATTGACATGAAATTGGAGTAAATCCGCCAATTCCTATGCTTCTCCCGTTGCGCGATTGGCTTTCAAAGAAGCAGTGGAACGATTCGCATCCCATCTTACCCAAGATGACCGGAAAGTCGAAATTGCGAGAAGCCAAGGCAATATTCAAGATATCCAAGCACTTGTCCACGACTCTTTGACCAAGTACTCGGACGAGCGCCGGTTTCCCAGGGCGCAGAAATGGCTCCACAGAGCCTTGTCCAAGATTCACCATTACGGCAACATTGTAGACGTTTTTGTGCAACACCATCCAGAGTATGTTGCTCTGGTATGGGGAGCCATAAAGGTTCTTCTCGTGGTAGGGGGTTTAAAAGTCCATCCGCTTTATGTCCTGGAACCAATAACTAACCGATCCACTACAACAGTCGGCCCAAAACCACGAAACAACCATTTGCACCATCACCAAAGCGCTTGCACAGATGGCAGAGAAGCTGCCTCAAGTCGAGCTAGCTACCGTTCTCTGCCCAACTGACAGGATGAAGGAGGCAGTCGGCAAGCTCTACGCCAGTCTTCTGCACTTTTTCATCCGCGCCCATGAATGGTGCCGCGAGGGTCGATGGCGACACTTGATCCATAGCATCACTAGACCCGTCGAGCTCAGGTACAAAGACCTGCTCGACGACATCAGCGAGACCTCACGGCACATTTCACAGCTTGCCACTGCAGGGGCTCAAGTGAAGATTTACGAGATGGACCGGAAGCTCGACAATGTGCTCTCACACCTTACCTCACTACAAGCACTACAATCGAGTGCCCACCTCGACACCAAGCAGAGGTTGACCGACCTTCAATTCTCTCAGATCATGACCTTCATTTCCACCAGCAGACTTGGTGATCCCGCCCAAGCCTTGCAGTTCAATGAATTCCTCCGACGGCGTGCTCGCGGGAGGACCTTTGGGTCGACAAACAGATTCTGGGAATCTCCAAGTCTGGCAGACTGGTCTTCAGAAAACACATGCCAAATAGCCATATTACAAGGGAACTACCGCGCTCGCTTCGCCATGAGAGAGTTTTCCGTCGAAATCATCCGCCAATTAAAGTCCAAGAACACGCCTGTTTTGTGGGCGCTTCCAGGGGCTGACACCAAGCTCCAGAGTGCCAACGTCTCAGCCATCGACATTTTTAAACATCTCATCTTCCAGGCCTTGCAACTCGACCATAGCTACACCAACGTACAAACAGACAGTCGAATGGCTCTGCAGTGTGCTCGGTTCCAGCAGGCCAGGACTGAGAAGGAGTGGTTACAGCTCCTCGGGTCGGCGATAGAGTGGGTTCAGGCAGAAGTTTACTTGGTTGTTGATCTTTCGATACTTCCACCTGATCCTGGTGAGCATTTGGATCACTTTTCGTGGACTGGGGCCTTTCGGTCGCTATTCAGTGAGATTTCACAACGATGTCCAAACGTCATGGTCAAAGTGCTCCTTCTCGGTGATCCATTCCCTGCTGCCAGGTCGCAGGGAGTTGACCAGTGCGTGTCGGAAGTTGTTGTACCCGTCAGAGTTACCCAAGCACCCATCAGAAAGCGAAAGACGTTCGCAAGGACGGAAGGTAGTTGGGTCCCGAAAAAGCAGCGGCTGGTGTGACAAGTTATCAGGTCTGGTGGCACAGTGGCCGGGGGAATGTAGGCTAAAGAAATTGATTGAACAAATAAGGGACTGGTTAGTAGATGCTGCGTAAGCTCACCAAGAGATCGCGCATATATTGTGTTGTTCAGCGTAGAAACCTCGGATAATAAAAACGGAGGTTGTGGTCTGATCCCCCTAACAACCACCATATTATGTAATCCCCTTCGTCATCCTCACATCAACATTATGGCCATGTTCATCTACCCATCTCCCCATCTCCTTAATCCCCACCTCCCTTCTTCTCCCCCTTATCCTTACCTTCCCCATCCCTCTTCTTCCTCTCCTTGTCCATAAAATCCTCATCCATCTGCTTCTCCTCAGCCGCCGACTTCCCCCCATTCTTAGTCTTCTCCTCATCCAACACCTCCTTCACATCCTCCCCCATATCCCTCGCCTCATCCCAATCAACATCATACTCCACCGCAATAACCCTGATCTCTCTCCTCAACGCATTCGCCTCCTGCACCAACTGCTCCCACCGCCCCATATCCAACCCCCTCGCCTCGTAAAGCGCCTGCTGTC
>Ga0247781_1000429_pt1 | contig 12923 bp, 2 predicted proteins | sample UWRJL184509B5_FD_179922 | JGI IMG/M metagenome (GOLD analysis project Ga0247781, IMG submission 179922) | Plant litter microbial communities from Arlington Agricultural Research Station in Wisconsin, United States - UWRJ-L184-509B-5 | ecosystem: Environmental > Terrestrial > Plant litter >...
TTTAAGGCTTAACAGGGGCTCTGTAGGCCCTGGAGCCTTCTAGAAGGTTCGGCTCCGCAGTGCGAGCCATAGCTGTAGGGTACGCAGCAGTAGAGGGCAACTGTGTGACGACCCTGCAGGCCGTCACTTAGGCCGGGGCAGCCCGACGAATCCCCCGCAGAAGGAACAGTGCAGGAAGGCAGTACGCACGGTACTGCGCACTGGGCTAGGGGTGTAAAGACCCGAAGCCCTTACGACTAATTGTTAAGTGATTACTCTGATCTTATTAAGAGTACAGTAATTACAGTGATTAGGGGTATTCTGATTACTGTGATCACTCCTTATGTTAAGTGAGCATAGTGATTAAGGTACGAAGTACCTCTTAGCTAGTTAGTATAGATAGCTATGGTTATGCCTATAATTACTGTAAGAGACTTTAGTTCCTTACATTAGTATTTAATTGTTCATTTATGTTCTATTGTTTAAACTTACCTCTGTGTATTATAGTGATAGCGACTTACAGTGACATTAAACCCCTATCTAGGAGTGTTAGTTTAATAAGCTGTCTTTAAAACGCCCCTTACCTGTTAACGTCTTGCTATACGTTCTGTCTTAACTTATATTAGTCCTCTTAAGGCCTGTGTTAAGTGCAGGTTGTAATATAATATTAGCGTTTTAGTTCTGAACGCTATTTATTAAATTTCTAAATATTACCTCCCTCTTATTAATATATCGACTTCTGGAAAAGGTAAGGAGATTAAGGAGACGTAAACTTAAACTTGACTCCTTACTATTAATAAGTTAGCTGTACACCTTAAAGACTTAAACTTTAACTAGTAGGGACTGGTTAAGGAACTTAATAAAACCTTCTTTAAAGATATTAAAAGTTATATTAGTCTTATTAAGAAACTTTAGGCTTAATTTAACGTTATTAAGCTGGAGAATAACGACTTTAGGGGCTTATAGAAGAAACGAGTGAAGCTCTCTCTACTGTTACGTTTTAAGGGAGACTTTACGCAGTTAGAGTCCTAAATAGCCTAGCTTTAAAGTTATATCACTTATTACGATAAGCAGTTCTTTAAAGAAGAAGGAAAGGTTAGGTTCGCTAAAGCCTTACTGGATAAAGTAGCTGTTTGTTAGTATGAACCTTATGTAAAGATAATTAATAACCTCTTTATAAATAAAGCACGAAAGGAAGCCTTTAAGACTTAGGCTCTTTTTAACGATTTTAACGTTTTTATTAATTAACTCTGGACTGAGTTTAAAGAACTAGACGCCTTTAGGTAAGCTGAATAATACCTTATGGCCTTAAGATAGACGTTTTTAATCTTTAAATTCTCTATACACTTTAAACTAGAAGCAGTAAAGATTAAACTTAGTTAAGAGGTATTAGTAATGCTATTTTAAAGCGGCTTAAAGGAATACGTTACTGGAGATCTTTACTAAGAAGACTAACTGGACTGCTTATAAGAACTGGTTAAGATAATTATTAAAGTTAATAATTAGTATTATAATTATTATTATTAGAAGAACTTTTAGAAAGAACAGACCCTTTACTAATTAAGTAAACTTAAAAAGGGGAATTAGTTAACTGCGATAAGACATTACCTTAGGCTAATAGATATTAATATAGTAAACTGTTAGAATTAACTTAACTGTAATAAACCTTAACAATAATAGTAATAGAAACAGTCTAAAGACCTGTTTTAAGTTTAATGTTTTAACTGTAATAAGAAAGGATATATAGTATAGTAATATTTATCACTAAAGTAAGTTAATTAGAAACCTATTTTAAAAGGGGGAAAATACGTTAGGTTTAACTCTGGAGACGTCTATATCAGGATAGTAAGTAATAAAGAAGATTACATTTAGATAGATAAGTGTAATTTAAGAGATAAGGAAGAAGATAAAGAACTTTAAAACATAATATATTTAATCTTTAAGGGTGTTTTAGAAGAGTTAACTATAAAGGTACAGGTTATAAAAGATTAACTTTAAGGTGGAAACTTAAAATTACTAGAGGTGTAGGTTATAAAAGACTGACTTTAGGAAAAGATGTTTTAATTAGTTATTATAAGCTTTAAAAACCTTACCTTATAAGTTTAAGAATTAAGGAAGTTTAAGAAAAACCTTAACTTAGAAATTACTAAAATAGTAAAAAGGGTTAAAAAATTAGCCCTTTAGGTTACTTAAACAGTAAAGTAAGTTTTAAAAGGTGAAAGAGAGTAAGTTAAGAGAATTAAATTAAAGAGACGGAAGTTCTTTTTAACAGTACCCCTTAAGACTTTTAAACACTTTAAGTATATTAAGTAAATTAGTACCTTTACTTCCCTGGAAGAAGGACAGCTTAAGTAGTTACCTTATATTAAAGCTAGTGTGCTTTAAACTGGTATTTTAAAGGTCTTTTAAGAAGGTACGAAGTAAGCATATTAGTGGAGGATCTAGGAGCTGGAGGAGAAACATTAAGAGTTAGTAAACGAAATAAAGGACTTACGGGTCAAAGGCTTTACTGTAACGTTTAAGGATAAAGTAGTGGAAATTAGGTTAAAACTTTATAATAGAGTTCGCTTTATTAATTAACTTGAATATCGACTTATTAAGGAAGACCACTTTGTTAAAGAATAAGTTAAGTTATTACTATTTAAGTTTTAAGAAGAAGTTTAAGAGAAATAATGTATATAGAGGTAAATAGAAGAAGAGAAAGAATAAGGTGTTACTTCTCCTATTTTATACTTTATAATTATAACACCTATAATTAACATTAATTACCCTAGTTATAAAGACGTACTGTAGATTAATTATATATACAATAATTATACTCTTAACTAGTATTATGGACTTAAAGCCCTTTATAACTACTTCTTAAGTATATAGAAACGGGATTACACTATCGTTAAAGTAAAGTTAGAACTAACTTATTATTAAATCTCCTACTCCCTAATAAGAAAGTTTAATAATAAGCGGAAAGTTACTATAATTAACTAAACCCCTATTACGTATTAGTAAGAAGGGGTATTTAATAACTACTTAATTGTAATATACTTATTATATCTTAACGGAAAAGCTAAAGAGTGGTAGAAATGGGAAGATTACTAACAGATTTAAAAGTAAAGAGATATTATTGCAATCTAAGCTTATAAAGTGTATTATCGACTTATTAAGGACTTTAAGAATATCGTACCGTTTAAAATTAACTAAACACTAAAGCGTAAAAACCTAAGAAAGGTTAATTATTAGGTTTATTAAAGTTACTTATTTTTCTAAAAGGAGTTAAGAAAAGGCTGTAAGCCCTTTAAAAAGGCTAGAAACTAGTAATTTACTAGTTAACAAAAACCTTAAGAAGAAGAAAAGATATTTAGAGGTTAGGCTGGATAAGACTTTAAAGATAAGTGATTATTATAACTTAGATGTTAAAGGAGTATAAGCATTATTTTATCAGTGTTGATATAACAGATGGAAGAGGGAGGCTGTTTAAGGTAAGAGTAATAATTAATAATAAGAGTACTTTTAACTTAATATACTCTTTACTAGTTAACTAAAGGAAACTCCTTAACAAAGAGTATAAAAAGGCTATTCTTATATAAAATAAAGAAGGAGGCTTATATTAGTATAATAATAATAAGGTTACTTACTACTTACTACTCTTAATTAAAGTGGATAAGGATAAATAATAAGTAAACTTTAATGTTATATTAGTTACAGGATATAATATAATCTTAAGTCTACTTTAACTGGAAAAGTATAATCCTGTGATTAATTAAAGGAGTGGCTACCTTACCTTTAATAAGTCTCTTAACTGTGATCCCTGTTTAAAGGAAGTTAAAAAGGCACTTAATAGCTTTAAAGATATATAAAGCACTTAAAAGTATATTAAACTTTTAAAACTAAGTATAGTTTAAGTTAGGTTTATTAAAACGGTTAAAGGATTAGAAAATCTACTACATTACTTAAATAACGATTTAAAAAGTAAAAAGAAGTTAAAAGCTAATCTATAAATAAGTGAAGAAATTAACTTATTTAAAGTACTTATAGAATATAAGAAGTTTACCCTATTTTAAAAAAAGATACTGTAATTACTAGATTACAGACTGTGGGACTATAAAATTAAGCTAAAACCGGGAGCGAAGCTTTACAGCTTTTAACCTTACTATTTAAACCCTTAATAGGCCGAAGCTTTATAGGAGTATATTAATAAGAACTTAGAAAACGGGTTTATTATAAAGTCTTAGTCCCTAATAGGGTATTTAGTGCTGTTCGTCTTAAGGAAGGGAGATAGTAAGTTACGTATAGTTATTAATTACTAAATGTTAAATAAAGATATAATTAAGAACTGTTACTTATTACTATTTATTATAGAAATATAAGAATAAATTGTTAAGGTAAAGTGGTTCTTTAATCTTAACTTTCCTATAGGATTTAATTACGTTAAAGTAAAGGAGGAGGACAAATATAAGATAGCTTTTCAGACTTATAATAGGTATTACTAGTACTGTGTTATGCTGATAGGATTGATAAATGCCCTTACGACTTTCTAAAGCCTTATTAACAGTGTTCTTTACCCCTTCCTTGATAAGTTTATCTTTATGTATTTAAACGATGTTCTAATCTATTTTAAAACTTTAAAAGAATACTAAAAGTATATATAATAGGTTTTAATAGCTTTTAAAAAGGTAAAGTTAATAATAAACTTAGAGAAGAGTTACTTTTACATTTAAGAACTGAATTATTTAAGGTTTAAAGTAACCTTTAAAAAGCTTAAAATGTAATTAGAGAAAATAAAGGTAATTAGGGACTGGCTTACTTTAAAGAACTAAAAAGAGTTGTAAGCTTTTATTAGCTTTGCGAACTTTTATTACTGTTTTATTAAGTACTTTGCGAAAATTGTAAGATTATTATATAAACTTACAGGTAAAGGAAAGCTGTTTAAGTAGACTAAAAGATAGTAGAAGGCGTTTAAGGACCTTAAGCACGCCTTTATTACAGTATTAGTCCTAACCCTTCCCAATTTCTTAAAGCCTTTTTAAGTTAAGATAGACTCTTTGGAGTTTATAATTAGTGGAGAACTTAGTTAAGTTTACGACGATGGGAAACACTACTTAGTTACCTTTTTATCGAAAGGGATTTACAGCTTAGCTTTATAATATTTAATCTATAATAAGGAACTGATAGTGATTATTTAATGCTTTACTAAGTGGGTATTATACTTAAGCAGTACAGAGGAACTAGTTTAGGTTTTCTTAGATTATAATAACTTTTAATACTTTCTAACGAAGGAACTTAGCTTACAGTAGGTACGATGGGTAGAGTTGATGGCCCTGTTTTACTTCTAGATTCACTACGTTAAAGGAAAAGATAATAGGCGAGCTGATACTCTTAGTTAAAGATAAGACTATAAAGATACTAATCTAGTCTTAATTCCCGTTATTATGTTTAACGAAGTTAGGAATAGTATACTAGAGTATACATTATAAGTGTTAGATAACTGGATACTGGAATAAATTATTAACGTCTGTATAAACTTATAAACAGAGTATAATATTTATTAGTAATAATAAGACTTTTAAGTAAGAAGGTTAGTGGAAGGTATTTATAAGTATAAGTGCTCTTTAGGAGACTTTTTAAGGTATGTGTAAGACTGTGGAAAGGAGTGTTTAGAGTATTTAAACTATAACGAAATTAGTTATTAGTTAGAATAGCTGTTAAAAGGTGTAGATAGTATATCTAAACTAAGAGTAAGGCTTTAGTATTAAGAGAAACTGTACATTTATAACTTAGATAAACGGAAGGAGTACGTTTAGTAGGTTTATAAGTCTCGACTTGGAGGATATATAGGCTGAGTTAAGACTCTTGTATAAGCTTAGTAAGCGTATGTTTTCTTAAGAATAAAAAAGCTGGTTAAGGAAGTGGTTAATAACTGCGATATCTGTTACTGGAAGTAGAACTAACGTTATAAGCTGTATAGACTGTTTAAACCACTTTTTATATTATAGGTATTATAGAGCTTTATCTTATTTAACTTTATTACTGGGATCTTAGAGTTTAAAGACTCTGCTATAGGAGTTACTTATAACTAGATCCTTATAGTAGTTAACAGATTGACGAAATGGGCTTACTTTCTGCTAACTTTAAAGGATATAATAGTAGAGTAACTTGTTTATGTCTTTGAGAAAAAGGTAGTTTTATAATACCTTTAGTTAGATAATATCGTTACAGATTAAGATAAGCTGATTATGTTAAAGTTCTGGTAAGGATTAATGTAAAGAATAAGTGTGAAAAGTAAGCTTTTAATAGCTTTTTATCTACAGATAGACGGTTAAATAGAATAAGTTAACTAGATACTTACAATATATCTTTAAGCTTACGTTAACTTTAAATAAGATAATTAGCTTAAACTGTTATTAACAGTATAGATAGTTTATAATATAACGTTAGTTAAGTTAACAGGTATATTACTATTCTTCACTAATTACAGTAAAGAGCTTAAGCTCTGTTAAGGCTTACTTATAGGTGCCCCTTAAGTTACAGTTTACGTAAACTGGATATAAGAACTGTACGACTATTTATAAGCTGAACTTAAGTTTACACACGAACGAATGAAGAAGTTTACTAATAAATACCGAACTGAGTAATTAGTGTTTAAGAAAGGACTTTATTATAATAGCGAATAAGTTAAGGGACTGACTTTTTAAGAGGGGGATTATGTTTATCTTTTTTTATAAAACCTGTATTTAAAACGACTTAGTAAGAAGCTTAACTTTAAAAGGTATAGACCGTTCTGAATTAAGAAAAAAGTTATTATTTCTAATTATAAACTAGACTTACTTATTAGTATAAAGGTGTAGATTAAGGTTTTTTATATCTTACTTCTAGAACCTGCTTTAAAAGGAGTTTCTTTAGAAATGAAGATTAAGATTAACGCTAATAAGGATAAGTATAACGTTAAGGAAGTTATAAATTTACGGAAAGGAAAGAATATGTTTAAGTATCTTATTAAGTAGTTAGATTACAGCTTTAAAAGTAACTTATAGGAGTTAGTTAAAAACTTTAAATGCTTAAACTTAATTGTAGAGTTCTACTGAAAAAATCTAGACTAACTAAAACTACTTGTAAAGAATGTAAAGTGAAGGTTAAACTAGTTAGTGTAGCTTTAAAGAGGTAAATTAATTAATTTACTTTAAAAATAGAAAAATAAAATAAGATCTGATATCTAAATTGTTAAATTAAAGAGTAAGATTACTGTAAGACTTAGAGCTTAAGAAGTAGTAAGAAACTCCTTAGTAGGTATAGAAAGACATTTATTAAAAACCTTAGTTAAGGTTAAAAGGACTTTAGACTTAATAAGGAAGTTAGTCTTTCTTTAGAGTTCCCAGTATATTCTGTATGAAAAATAAACACTGTTAAGAAAGTTAGTAAAAAGAGAAATAAGTAGGTATATTACTATTATACTAGAAAAGGCCGTTTTCGTTTATTAAAAGGAAAAGTAATAGATTAAGTTAAGAAGAAGTTACTAGCTATAATAACCCCTTAGAGAAGGAACTGTATACTGGCTCTATTAGGAGGTTTCCTTAATCGAACTTAGGAATTAACATAGTCACTTCTTAGGCTTTACGTTCCTCTTTTACTATAATGTTAAACTTATAGTTAAAAAGTTTATCTACTTATTATGTTAATCCTTTTTATTAATCCTTAAGGTGCAGAAGCTTAAAAGTAATGTCGTGGAGAAGAAGAGCGGTTTTACGCTCTTTAGCGTTAAAACGTTTCTTTTCGTTTAAAACTTTACATAGGATGGACAGATCGTTTCTATAAACGTTATAAGATAAGTATACAGTCTTACTAGCCGTTATATAGTAGCTGCATAACTTACTTTTACTGGTTACTTTACAGTCTGGTAGGTTTAGGTAGTAGTAGCGATTACACTTTATAAGTATAACGATTCTGAAAGTAAGAATAAACTTAACGTTAATAATACGACGTTTAGTTAATAAAGGTATTGCGTTTCTTCTGTTCTTAGTTACCTAGTTAAATAATATAACGACTGGTAAAAGGAAGAAGGAACGTACGAGTAGTTTTTTATGGAAAAAGAACGTTAAAGAGGGGGAATTGTGTGATGACTTTGTAGGTTATCACTTAGGCTGGGGCAGCTTAATAAATCCCCTGCAGAAGGAACAGTGTAAGAAGGTAGTACGTATAGTACTGTATATTAGGCTAAAGGTATAAAGACCTGAAGCTTTTATAATTAATCGTTAAGTGATTACTTTAATCTCGTTAAGAGTATAGTAATTATAGTAATTAAGGGTATTCTAATTACTGTAATTACTCCTTATATTAAGTGAGTATAGTGATTAAGGTATAAAGTATTTCTTAGTTAATTAATATAGATAGTTATAGTTATACTTATAATTACTATAAGGGACTCTAGTTCCTTATATTAGTATTTAATTATTTATTTATATCTTACTGTTTAGACTTACCTTTACGTATTATAATAACAGTAACTTACAGTAATATTAAACCTTTATCTAGAAGTGCTAGCTTAATAAGCTATCTTTAGAACGCCCTTTACCTATTAACGTCCTGCTATATGTTCTGTCTTAACTTACACTAGTCCTCTTAAGGCTTATATTAAGTGTAGGTTATAATATAATATTAATATCCCAGTTCTGAACACTATTTATTAAACTCCTAAATACTACTTCCCTCTTATTAATATGTCGACTTTTGGAAAAAGTAAAGAGATTAAAAAGGTGTAAGTTTAAACTTAACTCTTTACTATTAATAAGTTAACTGTACGCCTTAAAGACTTAAACTTTAACTAGTAAGGACTGGTTAAAAAACTTAATAAAGCCTTCCCTGGAGACATTAAGAGTTATATTAATCTTATTAAGAAACTTTAAGCTTAACTTAACGTTGTTAAGCTGGAGAATAACGACCTTAAGGGCTTATAAAAGAAACGAGTGAAGCTCCTTTTACTATCGTGTTTTAAAGGAGACTTTACGCAGTTAGAGTCTTAGATAGCTTAACTTTAGAGTTATGTCACTTACTATAATAAGTAGTTCTTTAAAGAAGAAAGAAAGGTTAGGTTCGCTAAAGCCTTACTAGATAAAGTAGCCGCTTACTAGTACGAACTTTATGTAAAGATAATTAACAACTTCTCTATAAATAAAGTACGAAAGGAAGCCCTTAAGACTTAAGCTCTTTTTGATAACTTTAACGTTTTTATCGATTAACTTTAAATTAAGTTTAAAGAACTAGACGCCCTTAAGTAAGTTAAATAACACCTTATAGCTTTAAAACAGACGTCTTCAGTCCTTAAGTTCTCTATACGCTTTAAACTAAAAGCAGTAAAGACTAAACTTAGCTAAAAGGTATTAATAATACTATTCTAAAGCGGCTTAAAGGAATACGTTACTAGAGATCTTTACTGAGAAGACTAACTGGACCGCTTATAAGAATTGGTCGAGATAGCTATTAAAGCCGATAATTAGTACTATAATTACTATTATTAAAAGAACTTTTAAAAAGAACGGACCCTTTACTAATTAAGTAAACTTAAGAAGGGGAACTAATTAACTGTAACAGGACATTACTCTAGGCTAATAGATATTAGTATAGTAAACTGTCAAAACTAACTTAATTGTAATAAGCTTTAACAATAACAGCAGTAAAAGTAGTTTAAGGACTTATCTTAAGTTTAGTGCTTTAATTATGATAAGAAAAGATATATAATATAGTAATGCCTGTTACTAAAGTAAGTTGGTTAGAAACCTGTTCTAAAAGGGGGAAAGCACGTTAGGTTTAACTTTAAAGACGTTTATATTAAGATAGTAAGTAATAAAAAAGATTACACTTAGATAGATAAGTGTAACTTAGAAGATAAAAAAGAAGACGAAGAACCTTAAAATATAATGTATTTAGTCTTTAAGGGTGTTTTAAAAGAGTTAGTTATAAAGGTGTAGGTTATAAAAGACTGACTTTAAGGTGGAAATTTAAAATTACTAAAGGTGTAGGTTATAAAAGACTGATTTTAGGAAGAGATGTTTCGGTTAGCTATTACAGGCTTTAAAAACCTTACCTTATAAGCTTAAGAACTAAGGAAGTTTAAGAAGGACTTTAACTTAAAAATTATTAAGATAGTAAAAAAGGTTAAAGAATTAGCTTTTTAAATTACTTAAACGGTAAAGTAAGCCTTAGAAAGTAAAAGAGAGTAAATTAAAAGAATTAAACTAAAGAGACGGAAGTTCTTCTTAACAGTACCCCTTAAGACTTTTAAACACTTTAAGCACGTTAAGTAGATCAGTACCTTTACCTCCCTGGAAAAAGGACAGTTTAAGTAACTATCTTATATTAAAGCTGGTATACTTTAGACTAGTACTTTAAAGGTCCCTTAAAAAGGTACGAAGTAAGTATATTAGTAAAGGATTTAGAAGCTGGAGGAGAAATATTAAGAGTTAGTAGATAAAATAAAGGACCTGTAAGTTAAAGGCTTTACTGTGACATCTAAAGATAAAGCGGTGGAAATTAAGTTAAAACTTTATAATAGAGTTCGCTTTATTAACTAACTTAAATATTAACTTGTTAAGGAAGATTACTTTATAGAAGAATAAGTTAGGTTATTATTACCTGAGTTTTAAGAAGAAGTTTAGGAGAAATAATACATATAGAGGTAAGTAGAAGAAAAGAAAGAATAAGGTACCACTTCCCTTATTCTGTACTTTATAATTATAATACCTACAGTTAATATTAATTACCTTAATTATAAGGACGTATTATAGATTAATTATATGTATAATAACTGTGCTTTTAATTAATATTGTGGACTTAAGGCCCTTTATAACCACTTCTTAAGCATATAAAAATAGGATTACATTATTATTAAAGTAAAGTTAAAACTAGCTTATTACCAAGTCTCCTACTCCTTAATAAGAGAGTTTAGTAATAAGCGGAAAGTTACCGTAATTAATTAAACCCTTATTACATATTAGTAAAGAGGGGTACTTAATAACTGCTTAATTATAATGTGCTTATTACATCTTAATAAAAAAGCTAAAGAGTGGTAGAAGTGGGAAGATTACTAACGGATCTAAGAGTAAAAAGACATTACTATAATCTAAGCCTATAAAGCGTATTATTAACTTATTAAGGACTTTAAAAACATTATACTATTTAAAGTTAACTGGACGTTAAAGTGTAAAAACTTAAAAAAGGTTAATTACTAAGTTTATTAAAATTGCCTGTTTTTCTAAAAAAAGTTAGGAAAAGGCTACAGGCTCTTTAAAAGGGCTAGAAACTAATAATTCGCTAGTTAGCAAAAACCTTAAGAAGAAGAAGAGGCACTTAAAGGTTAGGTTAAATAAGACCTTAAAGACAGGTAATTATTATAACTTAGATGTTAAAGGAGTATAAGCATTATTCTGTCAGTATTAATATAACAGATGGAAGAGGGAGGCCGTTTAGGGTAAAAGTAGTGATTAATAATAAGAGTATTTCTAACTTAGTATACCCTTTATTAGTTAACCAAAGGAAACTCCCTAATAAAAAGTATAAAAAGGTTATTCTTATATAAAATGGAGAAGGAGGCTTATATTAATATAATAACGGTAAGGTTACCCACTACTTACTACTTCTAATTAAAGTAGATAAGGATAAATAATAAGTAAACTTTAATGTTACACTAGTTACAGGATATAATATAATCCTAAGTTTACCTTAACTGGAAAAATATAACCCTGTGATTAACTAAAGGAGTGGTTACCTTACCTTTAGTAAGTCCTTTAACTGTAATCCCTGTTTAAAGGAAGTTAAAAAGGCACTTAATAACTCTAGAGATATATAAAGCACTTAAAAGTACACTAAACCCTTAAAATTAAGCACAGTTTAAGTTAGGTTTATTAAGACGGTTAAAGGATTAAAAGGTCTACTGTATTACTTAAATGATAATTTAAAAAGTGAAAAGAAGTTAAAAGCTAATCTACAGATAAGTGAAGAAGTTAACTTATCTAAGGTACCTGCAGAATATAAGAAGTTTACCCTATTTTGAAAAAAGATACTACAATTACTAGACTATAAACTGTAAGATTACGAAATCAAGTTAAAGCTGGAAGTGAAGCTCTGTAACTTTTAGCCTTACTATTTAAACCCTTAACAGGTTAAAGCCCTACAGGAGTATATTAATAAGAACTTAGAAAACAGGTTTATCGTAAAGTCTTAATCCCCAGCAGGGTACTTAATGCTATTTATCTTAAGGAAAGGAGACAGTAAGTTACATATAGTTATTAATTACTAAACGTTAAATAAAGATACAATTAAAAACTATTACTTATTATTATTTATTACAGAAATGTAAGAACAGATTACTAAGGTAAAGTGGTTCTTTAGTCTCAACTTTCTTATGGGATTTAACTACATTAGAGTAAAGGAGGAGGATAAATATAAGATAGCTTTTCAGACTTATAATAGGTATTACTAGTACTGTATTATACTGATAGGATTAATAAACGCCTTTATAACTTTCTAAGGCCTTATTAATAGTGTTCTCTACCCCTTCCTTAATAAGTTTATCTTTATATATTTAAATAATATTCTAGTTTATTCCGAAACTTTAGAAGAATACTGAAAGCATATACGATAGGTTTTAATAACTTTTAAAAAAGTAAAGCTGACAGTGAACTTAGAGAAAAGCTACTTTTACATTTAGGAACTAAACTATTTAAGGTTTAAAGTAACTTCTAAAAAGCTTAAAATGCAATCGAAGAAAATAAAAGCAGTTAAGGACTAACTTACTTTAAAGAACTAAAAAGAGTTATAAACCTTTATCAGTTTTATAAACTTCTATTACTGTTTTATTAAGTACTTTACGAAAATCGTAAGACTATTACATAAACTTACAGGTAAAGGAAAGCCGTTTAAGTGGACTGAAAGACAGTAGAAGGCGTTTAAGGACCTTA